>JGI24022J15233_10003828_pt1 | contig 15182 bp, 4 predicted proteins | sample Ectturendosymbi2_FD_15233 | JGI IMG/M metagenome (IMG submission 15233)
GACTTAACACTGCTGTTCATATGCGACGTCAGGGCCGGCCCTTAGCCGATTGCTTCCAATCGGGCCCCGCGGCAAAGGGGGCCTCGCGCTACGCCTTTTACTAGCCTCGCAAACTTACACTTTCAATCGAAGCTGCTTGTGTAATGCCGGCGTGGACCTCACAGTAATTTTAAGCGTGGGGCCCGTTGCCAACAAAAATCAAGTTAACTGCGCGGTTTTTATCGCCCTCAATTCTCACAATTCGTTCTTTGATCGTAACAATGGTAGTTGTGTTTCGGTAATGTGCAGTGAAGTCTTTTCAATCCAAGAGTGCGTTTTAAAGCATTTTTTTTCAAAAGCTAAGACAGATCGGGCTTAAGTTTTGAAGCTGTTTTCTGTTGCGGTTATAAGGGTTTCGTATTTGGCATGTCAAGTTTCAATAGTTGCTGCAAGATACGGTTCGATAGTTATTGCTGTTTCGGTACTTACTGCTAATTGTCTTCTGAAGGTTAACTGTAGTTCGCAATTTCAAATGTGTGCTCCTTATTCAGTCTTATTCAATTTCCCTCTCGTAGAAACGAGAGGCAATCTGAGATTGGCGAAAGCGTTTGAAATAAACCTAGTTTTAATTATGCGAACTGAATAACTATTACCCGTGTGCAAAAAATAATGGTTTCTTGAAAACCAAACAGAAAATTTCGCTACGACTATTAAAGTTACGTTTAAGCGAAGTAAGCCACATAATGTTGTTGTGGTGAAAGGTGCATCACGAAGTACAGTACTACCGGAACAAGGCTTATGGCATCACTCTCAAACAGATGGGCGTCGTAATTTCTGAGATATAGTCTAGCAAATTGAAAGTTGAAAAAAGTGACAAGGTGGGATGATTTTCCTGAAAATGTTAAAGGCTATACTAACGTAGGCGTACGGGGACCTTTGGCTTTTGGGGGAAAATTTTTCGATTTCCCCGAATTTTTAAGCCACTAACACACAATCTTCAACGAGAAAGTTTTGCAGGGCGATGATTCTGCAGTTTTGCCCGAACTTTTTTGAATATTTCCCGAATCTAGGGGACAATTTCTCCCCCCGCCTCGTACGTCAATGCTAACAAAGTACCTGCTTATTTTGAAAAATTTCTAAAAGGTTCATAGTTATTGGGAAATCTGCAATTATTTTACATGTTTCTTTCATATTAGAATAGAGCATTTTTTAACTTTGCCGGGACAGTGAAAACCTGCCCTAATCAGAAGTTTGTGTTCTTCACCGGTGATTTACTGTAATATGATTTAAGTGTAGGAAAAAGAGAGATGCGTTGGACAAGAGTTTAGCAGCAGAACTACTGTACCTTAGAAAATCCAGAAAAAGCTCTAGAAGAGTCACAGTACAGTGAAAATGTTTCTCGTGCACTTCAAAACACGTCAAATTGCATTTAGTAAGGCAAACGTTCTTACTAAATGGCCAGGTGTGATGAGTCGGAATGCTAGCGACTCTTTTGCCCAAGGAGGATCATCTACAATCACAACAGAAGTTTTCCCCGAAAACGAGAGTGATAGGACACAGCTTTATAAGCTTCACTGCAAAAGCGAAGCGGTATGTCGTTCCTTTCGGATCTCCTCTTTCACATCATCGATTTCTATCATTATGACTTGATGCTCCTCAAAAGTTTCTGTACCCACCACTGAGTGGGTCCCGCAAAATTGTTTCCAATCGGGCCCCGCACTTGCTAAGGCTGGCCCTGTGCGACGTGGGCTAATCTCAGCACTTAAGCTAATGCGTTCTACGTAGCTCTCCCTTGGCCTTGCATTCACTGTTTCAGATATCTCTTTCAGGAAGCCCATAATAGTTGTATCGTCACAATGCAATATTCAAAAGAAATACTGCCATCTGGGCGATCGATAACTATTAGCGCCTACTCTACAAACAAACTTTTCCTCGCTAAAAAGGACTGAGGCACAAACATGTCGCACATATGGCTAAACACATGAACATGGTGGGTGGCCCACTTTGGCGGGGGCCCGGGATTTTTGGGCCCCCTCTTAATCCGGTGCTGCTCACATTTCTATTAAAAGAGCCCCCTTCAAAATCTTTCACTTGGGCTCTTGATTTCCTGGACCCATCACTGTTTGGAAGCGAAGCCATCAAAACCGATCAGTGTCTCAACCAGTGTTTCCCATACCCCACAAAATCATATCCAAAGACGTGATTCCCCGTAGATCATAACATTTCATTGCATAGCCTTATTCTAAACAGGCTTCCAAAGAATATGGAAACTTTAGAGAGAAAAAACGAAAGGTGAAAGGACACTTGAAGTGCAGTACTAAGGAAAATAGCACTAAGAAGTTCTAAAGAAATCATATGAAGTCGTCAGAAAACAATGATAGAAAAAGAGTATTCAACAAAGAGAGGAGAAAGTAGAATCTGGAAATATCAGTAGATTTTTGCAAAGGGAAAAGCAAGCAAAAGTTCCAAACATAACAGATACCGGAAGTGTATAAGCATGAAACGGCATGTTTTTTGTAACACTTTGATCGCTTGAATTTTAATGCAATGAAATAGAGGCTGGCCAGCTATTAAATTTAAAACACTATTTAAGTTCAACTGGAGGTGCGAAGAATAACTTCAAATTAACGCATAAGCAAAAGAGCCATATTACAAAACAGAAATTCCCCAAGTCTCAAAAAACAAATACCAATCCATATATAAATAAAACAGAATCGGTTCTGTCCTGCAGCTCGTCGCGAAGACATATTTATAATCCGATTACAAGAGATGACGCATGCAATGTGCCCATCCTAACATCACCAAGTACCGAAAGGTGCAGCAATTATATCACATTATTGGCGCGACGTGTATAACTTTTTACACTCACAGAGAGGCCTTAAAAATTTCATCCAGGTAGTAAAGTCACAGGAAAAAATGCTAAGCACTAACCCAGTGAGTTTCAACGTTTTTTCATGTTTTTCTCTTACTAATAATAGACCCGTGCTTTTCACCACGTGCAGACACTTCAGCATCATAAAAAAGAACAAAAATCAACTGCATCATTCTAACAAATTTACGTACAACTTTTAATGATAACCCTGACCCTTGTGGTGAAAAAATAATAAGAGAAATTCAACTAGGCAAGGTTTAGGTCTGATTATCTTCTGTTTCATGACAACCTGTCAACAAAATATTGATATATTTACATTCATCTACCTATCTGAAACAAAATATTACTCAGTAAACCGATGTTGTAAGACTTTGCCGATACAATTAACTGCGATTGAGCTAACAAGTTTAGAGCGTGACTGAGTAAACGCACAATTTGCTACTGCAATAAGTACAAGTTGTTTATTGCTCTACTACAGCACCTTTACATTACAATTTATTATTGGTTTGTTGTTAGAAATTCCAGCTAGTACATAAAGCTAAAATTCTAGATTCTACAAAACTATTGTATAGTGCTGATAAAGTCAAAAGCAGAAAGAAATTGTTCTTAGCTAAAGTAAGTATTAAAATTGCCCCATCAGACTTTGCGGCAAAAAAACAACAATTGCAGTAGAACCGTAATAATGTCATAGTGAACGCGTAAAATGAGTTGATGTGGAAATACACTGTTCAAATGAACTTCTTACTGCTTGCAGCGCTAATGGAGAGGTATAGCAATCAAAGCGTGAGGGATACAATATATTTTGTTTCAATTTTTGCACATTACTTTATAGCTTAGGAAAAGTCGTTGGTTTTGATCGGAGTAATGTTTTGCCTAATTACTAATATTATGCTTATAGATAATTTTGTCCCTGGCTTCGACGATGCTGGCTATTCGTGGTTTTTGCCTGGGGCATCATGGGTCAAATATGCGCCGTTGCCTCAGTATTTACCAACAGAATGTCAAAATGTCTGTTTCATAGGTGACCAGGGCCCAGTCAACACCGACTGGACCGCCAGGCGCAGAAAACAACTGTGCGACAAACACTGGCAAACAAAGGTAAGCGGCGTTGTTGGTGTTGTAACGAGCGCGAGACAGTACCCAGGCGAGTTGTCATAGATAATATCCGTTTACTCATTACCATGGACGTCGCAAGGGAGGGCAATGCCCCCCCTTGGATTTTGAAATTTAACATTTTCCTATTAAACGTTTAGCGGAAATGAGGATGTTTTCTTAGTTTCTAGTGGGTAAAATGAAATTTTGCCATTTTTTACCCTCAGGAAAAATTCTTGGCTACTACTGGAAAAATCCATTGCTGCTGCCCCCCCCACTGGAAAAAATTCTTCCGACGCCCATGCTTATTACTAGAAAGCTTTTTTCGGTATTGCACTGCTGAGGAGACTTGCATTTTCCACAAGATTATTGAGTTATACACGCATATTTACAAATTTTTTCAAATATCCTTCTGATACGTAATGTTTGATCTAATACACACGGTCAGGCTACCACAAACAACAAGGAGATTTTTTGACCTGTGGAGCTTTTTCAAAATAACTTTTTAAACTGCACTATAATTCCATTGCTGTATGATCATTTATGATAGACTATTAAAAAAATGTAGCCTGGGTGGCGGGACCTTAATTAACATGGCTTGTAAGACGTTCAAGCACATGTTCCGCGAAAGTAGAGAAAACGTAAGAATAAGCGTCCCAGTGAGTTCTTATATCCAGCTGTCACACGCTCTTTATTTTGGTAGACTTCGACGCTAGCCTGCTGGTTGAATTTCATGTATTTAGATTGTTAACACCTAGCACCCGAAAGTGCAAGGTCTGAACTGGGATTGTTTTCTTCTGTTGACCGCTGTTCGTCAATGGAACTTTTCGCTGGAGAAAGAAGTTGTTGAATAATGCAGGCTCTGTTTAACCTTTGTCTTCAGCCCTTTTTATGACCGCGCCTGGCTTGCTGCGTCGACTTCTGACTCGACCAACATTTTTTACGCAGAGTCGTGAAGCGCTCGAAGAGTGAGGGACGTCCGAACACTTTGTCGAAATTCGCAAACAGCATCCAATCAACGGTGAGTGAAGCAGTGACAGACGTCGGAGTGCTTGTGCAGCAAAACCTTTAATGGAAATTACTGCCGCGAAGTTTTGCGGTTTTCGCACTTGAATTTCAACATCATTCGCTTTCATGTCGCAACGACAAAACACACCGATTAGCCACACGTGATCGCGCGAGGACTGCGCTTGCATGCAGCGTCTGCTCGTTTACAGTGATACCTTCGATTGTCTGCGCGGCATGCAGCAGCTCACGGCGCTCTGCAAATCACATCGCAGATTTTGTCGACTGGAGTGGAGCGACTTCAGCTTATTTAATTTAAATGAGACTGTCTGGCGGTTCCCGATAATTGCGGGTTGGCAAACCGAGCAAGGCACCGTGCAACGCTTCAGATATATATAACGCGCTTAATGTGCCTGGTATTTGATCGAAACTTCGCTGCCGTTTGGAAAGTGTTTCGAAGTGTGCGAAATATTTAAAACTTTTGAGGTGTGGTTTGAAGAATATTGTTTGTGAGTGAGTGGCGGTTAATGAAGCTTACTATATAAAATAGAAAACCGAAACCTACTGAGGAAATCAATAAAACGATTAGTTTTCATTCATCCGCCAAGAACGAGATGATGCTTTGCAAAAATTTGAAATAAAATCAGTTTATTCCATAAATAGAAAAACGTTTTGCCGCCAAAAGGTCTCAGCGATTTTACTGCATTTTGAAGTTTAAAGAAAAAACGCGTTTTTTGTGACTGCTGCCAAACTCTAAATCTTGAACAAAAACGTTGAACAACCACTTTTGAGCAGTTTTTTATAAACGTGTAGCTCTAAGTTCTAAGCTTTTGTAGATAATATTTTCTCAACCACTGCAAAAAATTGCTGGGAACTTTGGGTTTTGGTCTTGTGTTGCTAAGAACGTACAAGTTTTGTCAGTTGGGAAATTGTTTGGGACATGACAATAAATCAGTGCCACGCTTTCACTATTGCCTCTAGGCTCCGCAACTCCTCCCGGCTCCACAAACCGCGAGAAAGTTTATTGCGAAAAGCGCCGCGTTTCTTTTCGCAGTTCAGAAAAAGATTTACGACAAGCCAGAGATCAAATTCCGTCAACCAAGATGATGTGGAAAAGAAGTTGGCGAAAACGCTGGGTATAATGGTCGGCGCTTTCACGCTTGCTCTACTTCCGGCGATCATAGTGCTTGGTTTAATTCCAGCCTTGGAAATGTGAGTATTCTTCTTTACCGGTAGTGTTTGCCCTACGTTTCTCATGTCACACTCATCTAATAGGGGCAGAACTGCTTTAAACCACTGGCTGTTTCCTCATTTCTGTGGCTACTGTTCCATGATCACTGGAACGTGCGAATAGTTAAGTTACGTCTTGTCCAAGAAAGGGGAACAGTAGCAGAAATGTCGATTGTGGCAGTCCAATCAGTGTGCAAGAAACAAAGCGTTTGAAAAAGCAGTGTGCATTAGGCTACACATCAGTGATTCTCAACGTGGTCCAGGTGGACCAACGGTGGTCCACCTGGAATTTCTAGTGGTCCACAAAAAGTTCCATAAACCCTTGAAAAAACATTATTGAAAAATGCAGCCTATACTATACACTGAATTATGTAAGATCATTTCTTAGGTTCTTGTGTTTTTGACAAGTTGTTCATGAGGTGTCAGCACAAAATCGTCCATCGGATTTTTGATGGGCCTTGGGCCAAAAAAGGTTGAGAACCACTGCGTCACACAACAGACTTCGAGCAAGCGCAAACGAGACGTCTTCAGTGCAGGGTTGCCAACCTGTCTTCACCAAAAAATCCAGATAGCAGTTTTAAAGCATATACACATAAAACATGCATAACCAAACACAAAAGAGTTCTGGAATTGCATTAAAACTCGTCAGAAACAATGATATAATACAATTCCCATCTTTTTCTTTTCTTTCTCTGTAATTAGTTGTACATTTGTTTCTTATCAATAACATCGATCATTTTTAGAGCAACAGTAAAATCTTTGCAATATTCTGTGCACCCTGCATGGTCATAGACTCTTTTCATTAGAGCCTTGTAATGAATATGCAGGTCAGACAATGTTTTGCTAGAGCCAAGCCTTTCCGACTGAAAACAAATCCAGATTTTGTCTGGCTTCTCTTGATTTCCAGCAACAGCCAAAAGCGTTAAAAAAAACAGAGTTTCAAAATCTGGCTTCAAAAATGCTAAATTGGCGATCCTGCTTCAGTGATTGTTGTAAATGTATAAAGGAGAGAAGTTACAATTTCTCAATCTGTTCTGCTCAATTTGTAACACGAAACGATTATTCTTTCGCCCCAGGGGCGCTTAACCCATCTTTTAGAGTCCCGCACTAATTACCTGGAGGCAGATTGGGTTACCGAAAATGTTTGATACTCGTCTGGCAAGATAAAATCGGTTGGAGGCTGCCAGAGTTCAACACCGGTTTTTTCAAACATTTTTGCACGTTGCTCCGGAGTGCCACCTACCGGAATATTTGAGTCCAGAGCTCACCAACAAAAACCTCAACATGTCCCCATCAGTCTGGTCATAGTTCACGGTGCTGTGCGTCACGCTTGGCATTGCAATGCATTCGAAAAATTCCACAGACCCGGTTTTCGAAAACGCTGCGTTTCGCACACTATGACGCGTTTGTGTTTTTCAGATACATAACACCGTTGGTATTTCCGAAGACGTATTCCGCGACCGTCATGAACGCGCATACCTCGTGCGAGTTCATCGCTGTGCGTCTGCTGTTGTCGAACTCGTTCTGGAATTGCATTATCTACAGCGTCCGCAACCGTCACTTCCGGTACTCGGTGGTGGACGCTTTCTCGTGCGACGAGGACGCCAAGCGCCGCCGTCGCCGCACGATCTCGCAGATGTCGAGCAGAGGTCGGCAGTTGAAGAAAATGAGCAGCAATGACAGCGGGTGCATGAACACCAGCTCAACCGACGACCGCCTCAGGAAAAGCACGGAGGTCTTTGACATTTCCAGCGTCTCCAGGAAAGACTGCGACGTGACAGAAAAGCAGCACAGCCGAATATAATGCATCAGATCTGCCCGTTGATCAGTCAGGGTAGCCTATGGCGTTTCGCCGAGCCGTAACCAATGGTGGAAGGCTGCGCTTCTTGAGGTGTCAAATGGTAGCGGTGCGGGAAGCTATGCTGGACGTTCGGTGACACAATCAGGAGCTGTGCTGCTTCAACAACCCTCTTCAACCTTAATTACATGCTTGAACAAATCCACTACGCGCAAACTGGGTTGTACGAAACATCCAGATTAGCCGCTTTGCTTTGTGACGCTGCGCAGGAAGTTGAGATTAACCAGGGTTTTTTTAAGGTGTTTTAGGGACCCTATTCGGATCCCTAGAATCAGAGAAATCGGGTCGCTACAGATCCATACAGGCAACCTAATATTTTCCTTAAAAGAACCTGGATTAACGGAATTGGTTCGGCGAAATACTAGACGAAACAAAATGATTCTATGACAATTGTTCCTACATGACGACATAGTTCCTTTTATTTTGACGACACACTTGCTTTTTTTCTACACTTTCTATGTTTCCAACGACTCGGTGTGGCCTGAGATGATATNTTTTGTGTAGAAGTGCAGCAGGCGAAGCTAACAGACTAATTGAACATGAACAAGCTTGATTGAGCTGCTAAATTTTCAGAAAGTTTCGCAGTTGAGCTGCTGTATTTTCGGAAAGTTTCGCAATTGCGCTGCTAAATTTTCGCGAAATTTCGCAATCGCCTCTTCCTTATCTTCACACGACAGATTCAAATCTTCGTAACACTTTCCACTAAACCCGAGTTTTAGAAATTTGAAAAATAGGATTTGAGCGGGCTCGATATGCCAGGTGTGGCTGGCTGCTCAAAAACCATCTTCGGTGCTGACGCAACTTAACCTCCGACGAAAGATTGTCATTATTTTTTTACCGTTGTTTTTTCGTGTAGCGGCGAAAACATCTTCGGAGACGCCGAGTTTCATACTGGATGGGTGAGGGGCTAATGAGCGCAGCAAATGTGGCGTGCGTTTTCCCTGCGAACCTGGTTTTATTGCATTGCGACAGAACCTTCTTCAACGCCAATTACTCTAAACATGAGCAACAAATGGGCAAGGCTGATAGGCTGCATCCATGTTCTTCTCAAGTAAAACGAGAAACGCGAGAACGGATATTTTGCAGATTTTCCCCCACAGTGCAGCATTCACTGCCAGAGCAGCCTCGTGGCCTACCGCGCAAGTAAGCGGTAATAGGCGCCGCAGACGCACGTGACACTCCGACAGGAGCACAGAAACCGAGTATCAACGAAACTGAACTGCCTGCTTGCGTCAGTTCGTTCAGAAATGTTGCGCTCTTGGTCGAAAATGAAATAGGTGTTCGAATAGGCGCTGCACAGCAGCCCGCGGTTAAGTTCTAATTCAATGTGAGGGATTCAACCTTTTTAAAGTTTAACCTTGCTCGCCGTGTTCAACCTTTTCAGTCCAGTTGAAGGTTGTAGCCAACCTGTGGAAAAAAAGCGTTATTTCCTCAATTTTCCAACTGCTGGAAGTTTATCCCACGAACAACGAACTGAGAATCAGCAAATGAACAATAGTTAAAGGAAAATCATAAGTTCAACTCGCAGAACTATTCCTGCAGCACCTTGGATAAATTTTGGCGTTGTAGGTGCGCTCCCATGAAGTTGACGAAATGACGACGCAAAACAAAAATCTAAAGCTAAACCACTTGTTTTGTCAAACTTTCAAAATTTACACATTCCAAACCTTTTCGTTGCACCCACAGAAATATGACCACAGCTTTTTTTTATCAGCGACTGGTTTAATTTTTGAGCGAAACTGTGATTCCGGTAAAAAACGCTTATTTCTTTATTTTATTTCTGGATGTGTCTCCTTTCCAGTTGCTGCAACTTGGATAAAAGTTGCAGCGATTTGGCGACATTCTATATCTTTCGAGACACTTCTTATTTCACCAACTTAGTACCAGGACCTACGAGAGAGGGGGTGCATCGTACCCGAGAGAGGGGGGTGCATCGCACCCGGGCCCGGGAAGGTGAAAGTACGCACGCCAAGTTTTTCTGTAATCAAGCCCAAAATTACTAGTGATAGCCAGTTGCCAGTATAACAATTGATCTATTTCAAAATCTTAGCATGCCAGCTGTTTAATCTTAATTCTGGATTCTATACAAACAAGCTGTACAAGTTTCGACGAGGGCCCCAGAAGTTCAGGGGGAACAGCAAGTGGTGTTCATGACCCCTGGTAAAATTTCTCTCAGAGGCGCTGCGTAATACTAAACTTAACTAATCAAAATCGTGCTTGTGGATGAAGACACAAGCCAGAACTCGAAAGCTTCCTGTTTTTGCCTATTCCAACCTTTACATCATACATTGCGCAGTACAGGCGAGAAAAATATTTATATTGAAATAATTTTCAGCTTCACATTTCCACGAATGATTGTTTCCAACGAACAATACATTGACCACAGTCGCTCATTTAAGCAGATTAATACTGTTGTCACCTTGCGTTACGAAACAGCAGATTGTTACGCAACAGAGCAGATAGTTACGAAACAGCGCGACTAACGGTGCTTTACGCAGCGGACTGAACTCTTTCTGCATTCCGTAGCGACTTACAAGGCAGAGTGAACAAAGAGACGCGGGTTACAAAACACGATTAATTACATTCAACGGGACATGCGTTTGCAAAGTTTAAACACGACGCAGACAACGCGGCAAAAACTCATAACGCGTTCAATCGAGTGCAGGATCGCCAGAACAAATTAGCAGCGCGAACGCCAAGAGTTGAAGACAATATCAGAAATGAGGGACAGAACGCTTTTCAGTTTTTATTTACCGTCTTCTAGAGATTTATTTCACAACGATATTGTAATGCCGGTCATCTTCCGCAATCAGGTCCACTTTGTCCCAATTGCCGACCATGTGGTCGGGGTAGTGCGTGACAAAGTCCTCTTGCTCAACGTTGGACGGCCGGATAACGCGAATGGTCAATTCCAGGGCTTGGCCAAGAAGACACACTTCCACCTGGACAAGTTTTTACGTTTTAAGAAAACGGCTGCTTTGTCCATTTTTTTCCCCTGCTAAGAAACAACTAAACATTTGCAACGCACCAGGTAAGCAACAAATTTTTCAGCAAAACGAAGGAACACGCTTCACCTTTTAAAGATGAATATAGTACTAACGCCGAAAAATAGCTGCTAATAATGAATTTACAATAGTTATAAATTGATTTTTCAATGTTCGTCTTCTACGTTTTTGGATCTGTTTTTTTTTGCTGAGACATTTTGGTCATTTGTCTGAAATGGCTGAAAAACTTTCTTTGAATTTGACATTTTTTGACCGAATTGACTTAATTTTTTTGTCATTTCAAAAAAATTTGGTCAATGACTGAAATTAAGTTTTTTTACAAATAAATGACACAAAAAATTATTTATTAATTTTTTAAATGTGTGTTTTGGCTTTACACATTTACCAGGCTTTGTTCATCTTCCACATCCACACAATAGAAAACTTTTTAATGATTTCACGACAATACAATGGTGAGAATTAAGTATGGTCCTAGCAAAGTCATATCAGATGTTTCTGTGTGAAAAGTATGCTGCGGTAAAAATAAAAACAAAACACTAGAATTTCTGAAAACTTTTTCACACAAAGTTTCACTTATTTAATGTTTGCTAAGGCTGAAATTCTGAAGCACCCAGTGTTTTTAACTCCACAACAAGCAGAAGATTTCAAGTCATGTAAGTTGAAAAAAGTATACAAAACATGCTTCCATGATTAAGTGTCCATGTACATCACATTCTTGATTAAAATGTAAAAGCTACTGGTATATATTCAATGGATAACAAGCAAGGTTAGTGTCTCTGCAAAAATGTATGTAGTCAAAAGATAAATAGGGTCTTGTCATAACTATTTGTGGCGAATTATACATATGGTGTCGCTTCCAATTGAAATATTTCAGATATAACCAAAATTTACTGCCATTTGTGAAAACATAACCCAATTTTAATTGAATATTTGGACAAACAATTTTAAGGCTATAATTAATACAATTTTACAGATGAAATTGAGAGCATATAGACAAAATACAGGTCAGAAACTCTGGATGATCTCATTTGCTTGAGACCACTCTTCTGAAGTATTTCCAAGCAGACCAAAAAACTATCAAATGACATTGAACACAGCAGAATTGAAATGCTTGATACAACAGAGTTGACATGCAGAACAACAGAATAAACAGCTCACAAGGTATAGCACATAGGCATAGCCAGGGGGGTCAAAAGGGCCATGGCCCCATCCAAATTTTTAGTATCTTTTTGTTTCGCACTTCGAGAGGTGGTGTCCCAAACCAAATACTGTTCTTCCATCAAAGTCAAAATATTTGGCCCCTCCCAACATTTTGGGTTGACTATGCTACTGGTATAATAAGTAGGTGATTTGCAAGAAACATTGCACAAGATTACTGAACACCACCAACCACCATATTATTGCAGCCAACACATTAATAACTTTACGCACCTGTTCTAGACCACCACTTTTTCCAGCATGGTTTAGGTGGTTCAACATAAGGTTTTTGGGGTTAGTGCTTGTATCCCTGGCAAACAAAAGCCACGCAAAGACAGGAACTTCTTCGTTGTGGTTATTCGCTTCATGAAGTCTGATCGCAGTGTCCAACATTATAAGCTTGAGTGCCTCGAAGATTTTGATTTCAACGTTTGATCCAGAATTAAATAAAGCAGAGACATGCATCTGGCGATCATTGTCATTGCTAATTGCTTGAGAGAGTTTCATCTGCTGAATAAAATACACAATGCAATCACTCATTACTTCAAAACGATCTGTGGCAGTTGAGGGTAACCTTTCAGCAAAGGTCCACTGACTGAGCCAATCACATTTTTTCTGCAACTTCATAATAATTTTTGTCAAATAATCTTCCCAATCACTGTGTGATTGAAAAAGATGAAGCTTTTGAGTTAAGATCTGAAAGGCTGTTGCACGAAGTGCACAGTAGTTGTCGCCACGAACTTGACGCATGAGTGAACAATTAGAGGCTTTTATGAGCATTTGATATCCCTTACGAAGGCACTTGGCAGTGTATGTAGACCCTTTCCATTCAGAACTAGCATAATCTAAGATATCAATTTTTCCAGATATACTGACCACTGTTTCATCACCATGATGAAACGTTTCAATAAATGATTCTGGTGGAAAATCATGTAAATTGTCTTGTGATGCTTGTGCCTCTGGATTCAGTGCAACTTCATCGTCACCTTCTAAATCATGTGCATCCTGATCCCCAGACTGCAATGGTGAAGTATCACTCTCATTAAGCAGTGCAGAAGTGCCTTCAGACACTTGTGAAATAACATCCCCAGTCTCTGGAAGAGAATCATGGCCATCAGCTACAGCATTGGAAGACAGCTCACTTTGTGAAATAGACCTTTCTTCACTGAATCGACTAACATCAGTATCTTTTTTACAAGGCATTGTCTTTCCATCTGTATCTGCTGGACTGGAAGCTTGATATTCAAATGCTGTAGGTTCTTGAGATTCCATTTCCTGTGCTTCAACAATTGACAATGCAAGATTAATCACATCAGAAACTTCTGCAGGAATGTCGGCAACAAGAAGTTCAGCATCATCTGACTTTGCAGAATCTGGCACTGTTTGTGACACAGCAATGGATAAAGCAGTTTGCGTGCTGCTTTGTTCATGATCAGCTGATACAGCCACATCAGCCTTACTTTGGGTTGAAATCTCATCAGTAGTATGAGGTTCATCCAAACTTACATCAAAAGCAGCTTCATCTGAGTCATGTGAATTTGCATCTAGTGACTTAGAAGAAGCAGGTAAATCACTTCCATTTATCTGCTTCTCAATTGCTGTTACATGGGAATCTTTGCGTATGTTGTGAGGACTTGGTGCAGTATAACATTCAATCACAGGATACCTTTTGCCAAGCAGCCAAACGTACTTAGGATCAGAAATACCGGCATCTACCATTGCTTTCACAAAGCAAGGGCTTGGCTGAATGCATTTACAAAATTACGTTAAAAAAAATAATGCAAGCACTCTGTGCCTGTGATGTTGCACTACAAAATTCTACATAACATTGGTTATGCTTGTAAACACCATTTTTTGGTTAACTGCTTCCAAAACTTTATTTATCCATGCAGGCACAAAGATGACATGAAAATTTACTCTACTGATACTTTAACTTAGTTCACACACAAGTTTATCAAACACAAACAGTGGTACAATACACATTTCATATTATGCCCATTTTAAGATCAGTATCCACAGGTAAAATCAGTTTCAGTAAACTGCTACATTAATTAATACACCTTCAAAATGCCTAGCTTTGCTTTATCAAAATTGACTTTTTGGCAAAAGGAACTAGAATCAAATTGTGCTCAATAACAAAGAAGCTCAGTAGTTAAGGTTGTTATAGCATTAACTAAGAAAAAAGTAAAAAATGATTTTAGGAATATTATGTTTTTTACATTTTAAGACTAACCAACGTCTTGGAAAAAAAACAGTAATAAAAAATTGAATAAAGAAACTTTAATACAATCTTTACTAGCTAACATTTTGCTTTTATAATGTCTTAATGCTTTTTAAATTTTCAGTAGTACGTGTTTTGCCAGGGATGCCAGGTGGTTTTTGAGAGTTTCCATACTTTTGCCAGTTTTTAAAAGACTTTGTAATTGAAGCCCAAACAAGTTGGTTAATTGTTAAATGCAGTATTGCTCTTCACAGTTTTCAATGTATGTAAATGTATGAACTTCAAATAGGAAAAAGATTATAGATGGTATGTGATGGAAATCACTGAATCAGCATCTGTATTGATAGGTCCTCCTCTCTCTTCCATTCTGTACAGAACCAGGATGTACAAAAATGCCCCCCTGGTTGAAATTGTTAGTACATTTCATGAGGTCAGAACTCATTTTTATCGATAATAATTATCAAATTTAGCTTAACTCATCAAACTTGCACTTGCAGTAAGCTTTCCAGACCATCATCATTCTGGCAGAATACGCAGCACCGAAAACAAGACGCAGTGTTTCTCTCGAAAAAACGCAGATACCAATGCTGAGCCTGAAATAAGTGATCACTTTATTTCACATCTACAAGGTAATGGTAATGGTAATGGTTTATTGTTTCATATGACTCAGCCAATAAGCAGAAGCACCATAAAAGCCATCGCATGCAGTAAACCAACCATTAG
>JGI24022J15233_10003830_pt1 | contig 15179 bp, 7 predicted proteins | sample Ectturendosymbi2_FD_15233 | JGI IMG/M metagenome (IMG submission 15233)
CTGCAATACACCCGATCTCGACTTACAATGTTGGTGAATAACTAAGAAAATAAACATCAATATTCTGATTGCTAAGGGGGAGGCTTGAGCCCCCCCCTGGCTGCGCCTTTGGCTACATCAGTAGTAAACCTGAGGTCTTGTTTTAGCAAATTCGTTCTAGCCCTATTCTTCTAGCATGTGCTTGAATTTCTATCACAAATGAAGATCCCAAACTGGAAAGATAACCTATGTCAAAGGTGAGGGGATCTTTGAATGCTCCCATTTCGGGCAAAACGGATCAGGTGTGTTTGGGGCAAAACGGCTTTTTCTGGCATCCATGAGTTGTGTAAAAGTTTTTAGAAGCACGTTTAAGGCTATGAGCTTTAAGGACTTGCACTGGTTGCAAAAGCCAAGATCTTGTAAAGCGTCATTTGGAGCCAAAGTGGTCTAGTAGGTAGGTGAGTTCAACACTTGACTAGCACTCATGACACTTTTTTAAACCTTTTTCCCAAGCCGTGATACTGGGATCAACCCAGTAAGACACTAAAACGTGAAACAGTCCTCAACCTAAAGTTAATTAAAAACTATCAGGTTTCGAAGAGAAAATTCAGCTAAACAACGCTTTCTTGAGAAAAGTACTACGTTAATAATGGTGATCCGCTTTGCCCCTAACAGAAATAATAATCAAAAGGTCGTAGAAGAACAAGCGGTTTGACGAGGCACTACTGCTATGTCAAGATTTCTCTTATCAATTTGAAAGTTCCAGCAATTCGCACAGTTCAGTGGTACCCTAATGTTATAAAGATTCTTGAGGGCAAACTGAGACCTGTCTAAGACAAAATAGTACATGAATAAATAGACAAAAAATGCCTTAAAAATACGAACATTTTAAACTATCTTCCAAGTTGACACTTCCAGCATGTTTGTGATTGAATGCCAATCATTTACGAAATTTTCGATCAGATATGTCTCAAGATATATCTTGTAAGAAGATAATTAACGAGCAAGACAAAGAAAAATTCCAATAAGATTTCTTAAAGAATGATTAGAATATAAAATTTCATCTTTATTCTTTGAAAGTTTCTGCAAATGTCAAAATTGCTATGCAACGTTTTGAAAATTTCGGGGAGGGCAAACTCCCCCCCTGGTTGCGCGCCTGAGCCCGTCTGTATCTGTTCTGCCTCCGCCCCCCAAGTAGTTTTACGTATAACAGTCACATAATAAAAAAACGAGTTTTTTGCGTACTTTATGCACTTTCTCAATTCTTGTGTACTAGTAGCAAGTTTCGAAGTATCAACCCTGGGTGTCTGCCACCCCAGCAGCATGCCTTCTCTGCTCGACGCGACATTGGCCCAGCCTGATATTTTTGCAGTTGTGAACTGCGCTGACGTAGCACTGAGTGTGTCCTACTCCCGTTTTAACGTATTACTGGATATCTGTGCAGTTGCGAACTGCTCTGTCTTGGTGTTGAGTGCTGTTTTGCTCCGGTCTCGTAACTTGGAGCGCTGATAATCCATGTTCATTACAACTAGTAGAATAATATGCAGATTGTGTCAACAAACTTCGCCAAAACATTGGTTTGTAAACGTGACTATGACGTCATATTGTGACGTCACAAACAACGTATATCCAGTAACAATTACCACCATACGGCATTCTCAATAGTAGAATTTGATAAGGGAGCACATAATCAACCAGTCGCCCCGGGCATCAACAGACCTTTGCGCGCCGCTGTTAACATAAAGAGAATGAAATTTGGCTATTACAATCAATGGAAATCGTGGTGCACAGCAAGAAACCTGCTTCAACAAAAGTTGTACCATTTCAACAGGAACTCCCAATCTAAGAGTGTGATGTAAAAATGATCCAATTGAACATCCGGAGTCGGACAAAAAAATCCGACTCCACCCCAAAACCTCCGACTCCGCAACCCTGATTTGCATGCCGCTGAGCACCACCATCCTCTTTATTTTTTGTCTGCCGTTTATCTCAAAATCTGACATTGGAATTCTTTTCTCTCCCACTGCCAGATCCCTGTATGAGTGAATGCAGTTGTAGTTCGGGTGCTGTTTAATGTTTTGCTCCTCTCAGTATTTGTCTGCTAAGACCTACTCTGTAATGCGCTACGGCTAGCCATTTCTGTGCTCATGTGTTATTCGATTACCCTTGTGATATGCACTATGTGTCTCCTATAAATCTATAAAATAAAAAAATTAATGGTTGTTAAAGCCAGGTTTTCGAAATTGTAGCTTTGGTAAATATGCGTGTTTTTTTCTGTTATAAAACCTCTCCAAATACTAGAGATCTCCCTAGACCAGCAAGCAGCGAGTGCAACGACGTCCGTATTAAGCTAATAAAATTTTCTCAAATGCGCAATTTTGGAAAACATGACATCGGAGGGCGGGTGTAGCATTTAAACTTCACTGACATGCCAAACACCGAGTCACTTGACAAAGAAAGTGAAACAACTGCTGACAACCAGCAAAAAAACTACCTTGTAACAGACCTGCGACACACATGCAATGGCTCACAGAAACGAGTTCACATATCTTGGGAAAATAGCGGAGTGAGTTGGAACTCTTGGTCGGGAAACAATATAATCTTCTGCCTTCAGTTACTTAGCACTTTCACCCAGTTGTGTTAGCCAGCCCAAAAACTTTGTGGGGGGGGCAAAATTTTTGTATTTAGGCAAATAACGCTATTTTGCTTGGGATACCGCTTCTCAAAGCACAAAATGACTTTATGTTCTAATGATTTTGGGGGGCATTCCCCCCTAGGCCTCCCATGGCTACGCCTATGCTTGGACCATCTATGGGGAGCAAACAGTTAGAAAATTTCTGGTAAGACCATATTTCTTCATCTTGCAGACACACGACGGTAGATAGACAATGTTTGAAGGGGTAAGATAATGATGAGAACCACCATGAAACACAAAGCGTTGGAAAACACTTGCGAAGTAAAAAAACGTATGTAACAAACACATTCGCAATGGCACGATACGAATTTCAGTCGCCACGATCAACCTGATCAGAGTCTCCACCAAAACACACCATAGCACAGAAACACGCTCGTTTGCTAAAGAACACACCCAGCTACGAAAATGCAGCACAGGCAACGGAGAAGTGGCGATGAGTGACAGTGCGGTAAGGGTTGTACGGTGCGCGAGTTGAAAAAATAGACCAGCCGAGCAAGCAATATCAGATAACGGTGAAGAATCATTTTAACACCTATTGGCTCGTAAGCACGGGAGAAAGCATGTGTGCTACTCTGCTGTTGCTAGCGAGCAAAATATCGCAGCAGTTCGCCGTCGATAAAGTTCGACGGAAAATCTTTCGCACACTTTCGTTTGGCGAAACTTGCAAATGCAGGAATAAAAGTTGTATGATGAAGCATCAAAACGATGCGGGAATGTAAAATTGGATGGCCAGCAAAAAAACACGAATAAACAAAGCGAACTCTCACTTCACGCGCAATTATTTTATTACGTAGTAGCGCGTAGGTGTGAAAGGCATTTTTGTAACGGTAGCAGGCACCTTTTTCTTACGAATGCCAATAAAAATTTCCTTGCCGACCTTGGCCCACTTCTTTGGCACGTAGGCCATGGCGATGTTTGCCGACAGGGTCGGAGATGGACAACCGCTGGTGACCTCCCCCAATCTGCTGCCTGATTCGTCTTCGACAACAGCACCGTCTGGAGAAAGCAAAAACAACTTTCTATCAACAGCTTTCTATCTTGAGAAGAACGTGTTCAGCCGCCTGATAAGTTGCGGTTACAAATACAATATTACGTATAAATTTTGTGTTCTGCGTATACGTCCTCGATTTGCCCAAGTTGGGCAAGTCATAATTCGCCAGTAGATTGAGCTTTCAGAGAGCTGTTCGAACTATGAAGATGCGAAAAGACATGGAGGTTCTTTTAAAAAATACTTGGGAAGTTTCGGATTTCAGTTTTTGTGGGCAACGTCATAATTTGGGTNGGTTTAGGGTTTTTTGAATGATGTCATCTGGTCCTGAGCCCCAACCCAAGAGGCTATTTTTCGTTTCTTTCTTAAACAAAAAACTAGGCGAAAATCCGCGTCTTTGGAGCCCTTGGTTGGCCTTCTAGCGTTTGTGGTTCAAAAATTACCTTGGGGTTGGGGCTCAACAAACTAATTCATTAATCCACTAGGGAATTAATCAATTACTGGTAATTAATTATCGTCTTTTTTTTGCTATAACTTTCGAACCACAAAGGCAAGGACTCTAAAGATGCAGATTTTCGCAAGTTTAGTTTTGAGAAAAAAAACAAAAATTTACCCCTTGGGATTGGGTCCATGGCCAGATGAAGTGGGCCAAAGAGCCTACCCCTATTACGACGTCACCCATAAAAAAAACGCAAATCCAAAACTTCTAATTCTTTTTTAATCGAAATACAAGTCTTTCTCCATCTTGAGGGTTTGAACAGCTCTCTAACTCAATCGGCTGGCGAGTTATAGCGGAATATGTCGACGCCGTTTCGCACCAAAATTTTGGCGCACGCCGGACGAGGGCAGGAAAAAACAAACTGACGATACTGACCGAACTGACGTGTTTTCCACTTTCGACAAATTTGTTTTTCCAGGACAAGATTGAAAGTCTCTCGAAGTCAACACCACACAATGAATGAATTGCCATCGCTCCATGTTCTTAACCATGAGCGAACCATAAAAGCCGAGGCGGTCTTTAGATTATCAAAGCCTTTCTGTGCGAAGCCTCCCACTACTTACGTCGAGCGATCGCGCCGTTAACTATTAATCCGATTCTTCGCCGCATCGGCTTCTCCTTAAGCTGCTTGAGAATAATGTCTGCCCCAGGAAATCCGCCGTCCACTCTACGCCGCTTTCCTGAAAAACAGTAAAAATATGAAAAAAACAGNACAAAACTTAACCGGCGGAGTAGTACAGTTGGTTGAGCACGCGCCACCGAAGCTGGAAGGTTGGCGGTTTAATTCCCGGTTAAGTTATACCGACTGCTTGAAAATGGTACTTCCGGCTTCGTGCTCAGCGTAAATAGATAGCACCTCACTCGCCATTAATGCAACAGTCATATACCGAAGTAGTCGCGTGACCTACAGCCCAAGCAAGCGGAGATGGACTCCGCAGACCACTCGTAAACTTTCCCGAAAGGTGTACAAAAAAGCGAGTACATCGAAACGAAACTGATAAAAATTCACTCTGCGAACTACGGTTCAAAATTTTTCCTATCGAGGCGCGCACTTCTGTTTTTCTCTGGCAGTATGGAAATGAGCATTGCACCACCTGATCTGCATACGCGTACAGTGTCAAAGGCTCGCCAAGCCAAACACTGTTGTTACTCTCAGGGTTGCCGAGTCGGAGGTGAAATATCCGACTACGACCTTTCCAAAATTTCCGACTCCTTAATATAAAGGGAATGAAATTTGGCTGCTCAAATCAATGGAAACCGTGGTCAAGAAATCCGTTTCAACAAAAGTTTCAAAAGAAATTGTATCATTTCAACAGGAATTCCCAATTTACTAGTGTTGTGTAAAAAATGATCCAATTACACATCCGAAGTGGGACAAAAAATCCGACTCCGACTCCACCCAAAAACCTCCGAGTCCTCACGACTCCGCAACCCTGGTTACTCTACTTGGAAATGTCTTTTTGCAACGCATAGCAGTATTTGCAAGTATTCAGAGACCTTCCCATCCTTCTTTGATACCAATCGTTGAGGTCGCACCAAAGCTGTATGTGAGTAGATATCGAACTTGAATCCACAATGAACCCAATCCGATAAATCGTTAATCACATATTGAGCAGCAAACTGCTGCATATCCCGCTTAAGGAACCTACTGTAAATCAGATAAACACTGAAGTGTCGAATGGCCGAAAACGCATAGGACGAGGAAGATACGCAGTTGCTGCTTTCACTGGAAGATTTGCGCATTTCTTGTAAAAACTTTCATGCCAGTTTGCGAAGTTTAGAAAAAAAACTAGAATATTAAAAAACTAGAATATTGCTTAATATTAAAATGACCAGAAGCCGGATATTTTCTTTATTCTCACCAATGCACCAGGTCAGCGCCGCTTCCACAGGCGTTGTGCTTTCGTCAATATCGTTTCCATAAAGACAGAGGCCAGCTTCAAGACGCAGACTGTCTCGTGCTCCGAGGCCGGCCAGCTCGACGTCAGGGTGAGAGAGGAGCTTTTCCGCCAATTCTACGGTATTGTCGCGCGGCACAGATATCTGCAATTGTTGCGAAAGATCAAGCACAAGAAAACTCTCAGTGGTGGAGGCAGCTGTTGATCTTCGAGTGTGTTTTTTTCAGGTGATGAGCAGCAGGACTGTTGGTCGCAACAGCACTTTCACCGGAAGCCAGCGTTGGAATGGTCGCAGACATTGCAGAAATAAAAAATGCAACCACTTGTGTCTGTTTTGCAATATAATTTTCACCTGTTTGCACTGTTAAGCACTTTTTTGGACTGAAGCTATTTTTAACCGCGTTTTCTTTTTTTATTCTTATATACTTTCAATGCACTGGGAGGACGATGAGAAATGTAAGGTTCGCAGTTTAATAGAGCGCCAGCGTTGAACAACCCCAATACCACCCATCTCTCGCAAGCAACCAGAGAGCCAAGGGATTTCCACATATATCAGACGATTGTTGACACCAGCTGTTTTAGTTCCGGTCATAGACCGAAACGTTTTTGAAATGACCGAAAAAAACTGTCATTTCGGTCAGAATGTTTGAAAATATAGGCTAAAAACACTTTTATGGCGAGTTTTAATACAACTGTAAGACAAATGATCGAAACGTTTCATGTTTCAAAAATATCTCAGCTAAAATGACCGAAATGTTCAGCGAAAAAAAAACAGGAAACCAGAAGTTGCCGAAAGATACTGACTGACAACGAGGTTTAGCTGAGAATTCCCATCCAATCCGAATCGAAAGCAGACTTAAGATAATGGATTCACCAAACACCAATGGACTGCGACTCGGGTAAATAGTTTGTCGAACACCAACGTCCCGACGCCGACAGAATTAACCACAGCATTCTCACTTTTCGGGATAATTAGCTACAGACGAATGAGCAAACGAGTTATTTGACGCACAACACAAGATCATAGCATGAAATTATAACAGGTGATTTTGGTCAAACTGCAAGTGGATTAGCAACGCCGACCGTGATATAAACTTGGAGAATATTGTAAAATGCTAAAGCCTTGCACAACACTTCCAACTGCATTTGTCCGTCAGAGACTGCGATTTAGAAGACAAGTTTAATACGTCTTTTCCGCTGTATGCTCTCTTCAACAAAGGCGTTGGTACTAATCATAGTCTTAGGTGAACGTGCAATAAAAATTCAATCTGGTATCGGTCACAGCGTGGTAAAAACATACTGCTAGCCTTAAAACACCTACTCTGTACGTGTTATGACTAACCATTTTTGTGTTCTTGCGTTATTCGGTTACCCTTGTGATATGGACCACGAGTCTGCGGCAAATGCATAAATAAAAATAAAAACTGAGATACCAATCAGAAAACCAGTAGGATACATAAAAACCGTCTCTAAGTTTCTAACTTCTGTTTTGTATGTTTTTATCAACCTGCGTTGTACAGACAGTGTGTGCGTGTACTGTGGGCTTCGTTTCTGATTGGAAATTAAATTCATTCATTCATAACAGTCGCCTTCAAGCAGAACGCTTGTAGCAACTTTCAGAAAATGCCACATTTTATTAAATCAAAACCACTTTTCAACAACTAATTTCCCAAGAAACGTCTAAGCCAAGAATTAAACAGTACACCGAGAAGATTCTGTAACTCCTTGCACAGTGGAATGCATACCTTTTCCGAAAGAACTTTGCCAAACTTGTTTCTTTTTTTCTGTTTTGATTTCGCTCAATCTGCTACACCAGGGCTTCTCAAACTTTTTTGGTCTGCGACCCACTTTGAAAAAGGTTTTTCTATGTGACCCCTCTCATGGATAGCCTAGATGTTAATGATACGTGTAAACGTCCCATTACAGATCTCAAGAGGCATTTTGGTCTATGGCGAAACCACACAAATGCACGAAATCCGCGAAAGAAACTGCATAGTAATAAAACTACCACACAATGCAACCAGTAAGGCGAAAGAAATTAAAAAATCAATTCAGTTTACAGAAGTTATCAAGCATAACTAAAGGGATGGATTCACTTGATTTTTACACAGATCATCCATACGCAGATTGATACATGACAATGGTGGACAAAGGACATTCTCAACAGTTTTCAAAAAGGATCGGTTTTTGGACTTGATGATCAATTTTGAGAATGCCTCTTCACACAAATATGTTGTGCAAAAGGCTAATAGTTTATGAATGGCTAGATCAGAAATGACTGGGTATTCACTTCTTGTTCTTATCCAAAAATCACAAACCCTGTTTTGAAATTCCAGTTGCAAACTTTTTTCGTTTAATAACTCCGCAAACTCATGCTGGGCATAGCAGGTGTTTGGCCTCCTGAAATTTCGATTGTGTATGGGTTGCAGATCCAAATTTTTCTGAAGCAAATTCCTAAATACTTCTTAAACTGTGTATAAAGCTTTCAACTTTAATCTAAAACTACCCACTATGTTCTCAAACCAGTTAGCCTAGAGCTAGAGCTCTAGACCAAGTATGGGGAACCTACTTACTATCACGGGTTGCATAAATTGTGGATTATAATGGCGGGCCGCAAATAACAATTGGTTTTATCCTAAAATTTTACCTTTTTCTAACTAGGGGAGATTGAGGCTTTTTACTACATACTATCTTAAGTACCTGCTTATCACTGATCTTTGTTTTGACCCGATTGTGTATTCCAAATTGACTAACGAAAATTATTGTGAGCCATGCCAAATGTTCACGCGGGCTGCAGGTTTCCCACCCTTGTTCTAGACCAGGGGGCTCCACACTTTTTTTTCAGGAGGCCACATAAACCACTACACCAGTGGTTCCCAAACTTTTTCGAGCCGTTACTCAAATCAACGTATATATTATGTCTTATTACCCTCAATAAAATTTTTTCACATTTCAGGTCAAAAATTTCTTTTGCAGTGATCGCTCATAAAACAGAACAATGTGGTTTTGGTTTTGCATTACCCTGGAAAAATCACATATTACCCCTGGGGGTAATTTACCCCCAGTTTGGGAACCACTGCACTACACAATAGTTGGAGGGCCAGACATCTTACGTTGTGTGACTGTCACATTCTACCAAATCAAACAAATTTTTCATAGACATATTATTTTTCCATTATTTACAAAATGTCTCTGTGCCCAGATGAAATGTCTTCGCGGGCTGGATTTGGCTGGCGGGTCATAGCTTGGAGACTCCTGTTCTATACACTATTGTGCCCTCATATTGGAATGAATGTAACAAGGTCAATATTGGTCAGTATGTTAAAACAATCATGACAGAACAACGTATAACTTGTCGTGCCTAGTTGGTTATTATTATTTGATAGCTCGGGCAGACATCCTAGTAAGCTAAGTAACTGACAGCGTGAAACACGATATTACCAATTTAAAATGCAGTAGAAAGATTCACTGCAAGTCTACCTTCAATTTTCTTGTAAAGTTAGCAAAAACTTTTTATCAAGCCAATTTGTTTCGCAATTCCAAAATTACATTTTGTGACCCCACATGGGGTTGCGACCCATAATTTGAGAAGCCCTGTATTACACAACTGCGGCAGGCTGTTTTTTTCGCTGTGACATTTCGGTTGTTTGTCCCATAATAATATTTAAAATTGCCGTAACAGTATTCACTAATCTATATTTTCAGACATTATGACTCAGTCATTTAAAAAAAAATTTGGTCTATAACTGATAAACAAACCTAGGCTGCAGTGTTGCTTTGAGCTGGTAGAGATAAAGGAATACACATGCAGCAGATCGTGCATTCGAGACTGTTTCACATCCTCAGTGCTTTCAACCCAGCAACACAGTGAGTAACAAAAAAATTACGTGTTGAAACATTTTTAAATGGAGAAACCCTGCAGTAAAGCAAAAAAATTTGTATGAAAATGACAAAGTTTGCAAGTTTGAGGGGTTATATTCTTCAAATAAGTTGTGGTGGGCACTGTACAAGTACCTCAAGCAACAAATACGGGGACACATACGAGAAAACTTTGGTATTGGTAGCATTCAATTAGTACAATTTGGTGCAAAGTCAAATTCCGCATTAAACCCCTGCAATGGCGGTCAGGGTTAACATGCTAACATACAAAATTTGTATAATACCTCCACTCCATCTTCTCCAGTATATCCGCACCTCGTGACTCTGCATCCTTTGATCCCAAACACTTCTGCTGAGGTATTCTGCATGAAGGGCAGCCGTCTTAAATCAATATCCACTTCGTTTTGCAGTACTGTGCTCATTAATGGGCCTGTGGTAGTGCAAGGAAGTTTTTCAAAAACTGCTACACTGGACGATCTTATATGATTGGACAACAACAGAAAACTCTGCTCGATGATGTACCTTGTAAGGCAAGCAAACCATAATCCAGGTGCTCTATCGACGCATCACCACCATTCTTCCTGAAGTTTATGCAAGCATTCTAAGCAAAGAGGTGTATGTAACTATTTGCCGTTGCTAAGGACAGCAACATAATCCAGATTCTGCAAACATCCTACGCACATGTTGCAACTACCAAAACCAATGAGAAACATAACAGCTTAAGGATAAAACATCTGAAGTGCAAAAAAGGAGTATAACCACAAAACAATGATTAACGTATCATCATTGGAAACATCATTATGTGGTCAGCATACCAAAATCGAAAACAATCTCAGAAATGTCACAATCCAATCTAAAACACAAAAAACTACTAGAAAATTTGGAAGAATGCCATTTGTTAATTACCTCCAAATGTTGCTTAATTTTGTCAGAACAACCAGCATTAGATACTATGTACAAAAAATTTTCCTCCGTTTTGTTTATTATCAAATCATCCATGATTCCACCATTTTCATTTGTAAAGAGACTCAAGGTTCCTGTATGTTGTGCAAGATTGAGCACATCAGCCACAACTAAGCTCTCAAGGAACAATTCTCTATCTCTTCCAAAAACCTTTCAAGCAAAGAACATAAACTGAGCAAAAATTAAAACACACTGAACACACCAATTAATCACTGTGACTATCTGCAACCTTAAAACAACAAAAACAGCAAGAAACATATTACACAAGTAAGGAAAACGTACCAAAATAATAACAATGAATATGAAGCACATAAGATTGATTTTTGCTTATGTTTCATACACAAAGTGGAGTAATTTCTTAAACTCTATTATTTTGAAAGGATACTGCAATTTTTATCAACAACAGATGCATTAATTAGTGAAGTAATATAAAATAACACACAGAAATTTAATTCACTGTCCACCAAAATTCATTTGTTAGCCATAACATTTAGGTAAAGCTTTAAATGAAAGAAACTTCTGACTTCTACGCTCATAGCATGCTCAAATCTTAAGGTATTTTCAGCAGGAGTCACATGCAACTCTACACTGCTAGATTAAAAAGCTTGAATATTTATTTTCTTTGCAAAGAATATACATTCTTTTACAGCAGTACACCAACAGAAATTATTTAAAGGACTGAAGATAATTCATAAGCTCACAATTAGACAGAGCTGCAGCAGTACTGATGTATATCAAATTTCCTAACTGACATAACAGTAGACTACAATGTAGTACAGACGAAGGCCAAGTCCAATGTAACTAATAAATGGTATCAAATATTACCAATGAATGGTGTGAAACTGATTTCATGTATAAATGCCTTTCTTGGGCATTTTCCTACCAAGTAAAACAGACCCAGAGAGAAAGTGGCACTCTAATATACTGTGCAGTGTTACTCTAACTACTGAGCTTTCATCAGACCTGAAGACATCAATACACATCCACAATAGTTTTTAAGCAGACTGATGAGAATGGTTTGTATTTTTGACAGGAATGCCAGCTAGTTATGTGTGGTCTAATTTCAATACATATACAAAAGATAAAAAATTAATTTTTCAAAACCAATTCACTTGTATAGAATTTTGTACACAACATAAATGAAAAGCAAGTTTTCAAAATTCAAGCCTAGAAGTGGAGAGATATTATACTTACCAGCTGATTTAAGGATAAGTATTCCAACACTTTATCACTGAAACTACAGTAGAAGTTTATTTCCTTTCACTACAGCATGGTACTGTATTTTGCAAAACTCACTACCAGCACGCAGTCCNCAAATAATTATCAAGCACTGCTTCATGTGGCAACTGTCAAGCCACAGTTTTGTGAACTGGTTTTTGGTATCTACCTTACAAATTCAGTAAGCCAGATGTACTGTATGATGTTAACTTTTATCTGCAACTAACCCAAACTGTAAAACTTTTGAACTCCAGTCGCATCAGTAGTTAAAATTTAGTGTGATGCTCAAGACTCAAGTACAAAATGCCTATTGCAAGTAGTGATCTGTTCATATAGCTCTGCAGCAAATGATTCCAACATGGGTACACCTCCCACAGTTATCTAATGTGACATTTACAAGGAACTTTGAGAAAGAGTTTCAATGGTTGAAAAAAACTTTCTCCACATAAATAGGAGCTCATGTTTTAAAATAAAATCTAAATATCTTAGGATAACATCATGACTTTGAAGATGATTAAGTGGGGCATAGCCAAAAATGCTCGGAAACACTGCTCTATAGCAAATACAAGCATTTGAATTTTGTTTGATAACCTGTACTGCTCAGGTTTTGTGCATGTAGAAAGTGCTTTCTCTGATGAAAACAAAAGTTGTTTATTGCGTTTTTCATATGGACTCATGCAGCCAGGAAACTTGCTTCAAAATCACAAGGAACACACACCTTATGTGACATTATGAACAAAACAGATACAAAGCACTGCAGTATAGGAAACCTACCTTTGTTTGCAACATGTGCGAAACGTCAAACAATGAGGCTTTAGTTCTGGTATGATGATGGGAAGCAACAATTCCCAATGACTTGTACTGAACTGGCATGCTCCATCCGACAAAATCAACCATTTTTCCACCATGATGCTTGTGAAAATCATATAGAATGGTTCTGTTTTCGACATCCTTAAAATCATTAAACCAAGTTTCACTTAAGTTACTTTTTCAACAGTAAGAACAGTATAATTATTTACCATGAACAAACTAGAATATTTGAAGTAATATGTGCATTAACTAGGCAGCACTCAGGCTAGAGCTTGAGTTTTTTTACCTAACAATGAAGGTTTATTCTCCATAACATAATCATACTAAATATGATTTATAATCCATGGAACCACGAATTCTATAATAATATATTCAAGTGTCGTTATACCAAGTTACCAGTGACGAGTAACGGCATTTAAGAAATTTAACATTCTTATGCACATTGCAACATTCAATTTGCAACCTTTCTGAAATGGCTGCCACCTTTATGAAATGAGGAAATGTAAAACATGAACGGTAAGTACTACACATTTGGGAAAGTCAATATTAAATTCCACAGACAACTAATTGTTGCCATTATACTTTCCATTTTATTAATTATGAAAAGCTGTTTTTTTCACAAGGGTAATTTCACCCCAAATCTGTTTACAGTATCTACCCTGACAGACAGGGGCGCATCTAGGGGGCCTGTTTGGCTGTCATGACAGACCCCTTTGCACTGCAGGTACTCAGCATTAAAGCCGATAAAACATCAAACGTTGTCTCTGCAAGTCTCTAATGCGGGTGTTTTGGAACAGGCAACGGCTTACATTTCCCTTCTAACGTTGCATAGTACTATTATGAAACAACAAAGTTACTGCCTTATCTAAATAGCGCCTGCGCAGTGACATGAAACAATCCATGTTTTCGAACACTCGAAATTGATATTGCGTCGAACGCACTTGTTTCTGAATTTCCTCCTCTGGCAGTGCTGGCTCTCATGCTGTCAGAATCTCGGACACTGCCACACACACGCAGGAGCTGTTTCGTAATATTTTGCTTCATGGCGAGAGGACAGTCTCCAATCACGATCGTTTCGTTTTGTAGTTTCGGGCTAAATTTTATCTGCTGTTTACACCTACTAGGTTATGACAAAATTACGCAAGTTTGGGCTTTCCTCAGGGTTACGCCAAGTAATGTGAGTTCGTTTCCACTGAAACTATATTTTTGTAAGCAATTTCTCATATTGAAAGGCACGACAGCTGGCCTCAAAGATTGTGGCCGTATTATCTGAACAAAATATCAGTCAAGCGTTGTATTTCGAAAATAGCCTTTTAGAATTTAGCAGTTCACGATGTTGTTTGCTGCGCAAAAAGTCCTATATTGATTTCGAGTTTTTCAGTTTTACATTACGATGCAAAGTAGCCAGAGCAATTGCAATTAAATCGTTCTTCTCCGTAGTGACATTGCAAGTATATTTATATCACCGTCATCTGGATAGACAGCGCGCTCCACAGACGCAGTTGTGCAGCTGGTTGTCAGCATCGATTTTCTAAGACTTCAACTACACTTAAAGTATATGTACGTTTGACTAAACAGCTCTCATTGCTGTACGACTGACATTTGCTGAATGTTCGACAAGCTAAGTATCTTTTCAGTACCATGTTTGTAGGAAGAAACAGCAATTGTGATGTAATAAATGCGCTGTGCCCAAAAGCAATAACTTGGAAATATTTTCTAACTTGTTTTAACAATCAGATCAATACCACTATCTATTCCAAATACAGTCAGACCCCATTTGTCCGAAGTGCAATTAACCGGAATCCCTGCATTTCACCCCTTTAATCCGGAAACCTCGCTGTCTGACACCGACTCGAAAATTTAGCAACGGATATGTCATATCAATAGAAAAAAACTGCTAAACTGGATTACACCAACTGTTACATAGTTGTTTAGTAAATTTTCAATGCACGATGAATGTAACAGTGGCAGACCCTACAGGACGCAGTTATAGGTCTCCTGCACAGTTTTTTCGTGTTTAATCTCATTCTGAATGTATGCTAGCTTATGTATATGGATCTGCCAATAAACAAAAACTACTATGAGAGTTTCATTTAGTCATGTTTCACATGCAGTCTATAAATTTGCTTAACACTTTGAGAGCCGGTCTACGATATATTCGTACTTGGATTTCAGCCTAAAAAACAGCAGTTTTCGGTTGCCTTACCAACGCCCTAGCTCCTCCGCCGATTGCACTAGAGAGCTGTTCAA
>JGI24022J15233_10003831_pt1 | contig 15179 bp, 9 predicted proteins | sample Ectturendosymbi2_FD_15233 | JGI IMG/M metagenome (IMG submission 15233)
AATAGAAATTTCAGTGATACAAGCCCCGAACGGTTGCATTCACAAAGTGTAGGTTGCGTGATGAGCCCAAGGGACGCTGCTGATCTGGAATGGCCCCAGAGTGAAGGTATGCAAGTTAGTGCACTGCCGCTTGTCTGAATAGCCATGATCATCTCTTGTTGAAGCATCAAGCTGCTTAAGTTGCCAAGTGTGACTATTACGCACGTTTGTGGCACAAACAGTCACAATTGGTGAGCAAAAGGTCTGCTCGGAGTCGGAGTCATTAAAATTTTCTGCGACTCCGACTCCTCAGGTTGAAAATCCTTCGTACTCCAACTTCACAGCCCTGGATTATAGCAAAAAAATTTCTGAAATATCTTTACCGATGGCCAAGATACAGCATTTTAAATTTTTGGCCACTTTTTTTTAAATTTTTGGCCAGCATTTTAAATTTTTGGTGGGTTTTTATAGGTGAGCACAACCATTTTTTCACTTCTCACATTTAATTTTTGCCAATAATTCTTTACCTTGATGGATTTTTACAATGAAAACAACTATTTTACCATTTTTTGACCCAAGGAATTCATTTTTGAAGTTTAATTATTGATAAGATGAGGATTTCAACACAAAATTTGGGGTTGAAAATTTTCTTTAAATTTTTTTTATTCTTTATCTTTGAGACAATATTTTCGGCGCGTTGGCAAAAAGTTGCCAAAAAAAATTTTTTGTCATTCAATAAAGCAAATGTGGTACTGTAATTTCAGCAATTTTGATTGATGTAAGTTTTGTCTTGAAGAAGATATCCAACTTTAAAGATTATAAGAAATTTACCTAAAATGACACTTTTAACAGAATTCCAAATAGGAATATCATTTGGTAGTTGCATGAGTGGTGTAATATCTTTAGCTTGTTTTGCTTTCTTCAAATTCTGAACATCAATTAATTATTGTCTGAGTTACCACAATATGCAAAGTATGTATTGTAAACTGCTCACTGTGTAAATCTTTAGGGGACAAAGGTAATAAACTTACCTATACAAGAGTGAAGCAAGAAAATCTTGCTGAAATGGAGATCTGAGCTACGATACTTGGATACACTTGAAACTGTATGTATGCACCACTACAAGTGCTTCATTGGCAATGCATTTGAGAAAAAAATTCTAATTGCTGTGATGTACTGAAAAAGCACTAGAAATGCAAACTATAAGGCAAGGTGGGCAAAGAGTTTCTATGGAGGGTCACATTCAAAACTTCATTGCTAACGGGGACCACATATCTTACATTTGTTTACTTAAGTTAAAATTTGTTTCAAAATATGAATTAATGATGAAATTATTATAACCTTGTGTTATTTTATTTCACACTGACAGTGGTAAACATAGACATTGTTAAAATTACTAAAACATTTCTTTAACACATACTATGTATTATCCATTTACATGCACTTGTGAGCTGCATGTGGTCCACAGACTGTAGTTTGCCCACCCTGGCATGAGGTGACTGCTGCAATGGCCGAGGAACTGGAAATGCAATCAATCAAAGTTTTTCCTGGTTGGAAATAAAGTGCCATATGCAAACAAAAAGTTAAGTCTTCATCGTTTCAGCCAGTTCTTTCAATACACTGCTCGGCCACGCTAGATCTTCAAGCAAGGCTTAAGCAGCCATTCAATTGTCTCATCATCCAGGACCATCAGGACAGTGCCATCCATGGGTAGGTCAATGGATTGGACATTTGAGGAAAATAAGGTTGGCAGTATTTTTTCTGTGCCACACTCACAGGCCGCAAAGATGATGTTAACAAATTGATGTTGACAGACACAGTTAAAGCACCTCTCAAATTAGTTCTGCTGCCAGTTCCACTGACAGTGATGCACAAACCACACAAAGACAGTCTGTAAAATTATACTTTAAACGAAAACTGGTTGCATGTCAAGTGTCGCCAGCTGTTACTCATGGCATACCAAAGAAGCAAAGGAAAAATCATGCAAAGCAATAGATACAGACAGTGGTTGAAAGACTAGAGAATGCTTTTAACACATTTGTGATGCATTGTGTTGCAATCAAGGTCAGACTGAACTTTCATCATCTTGAGATGAATGCACAAGAAAAGGCTAAGTGATTTTCTTTATTTGATGCTTGTAGTTAAAGTAAATTTGCTGTCAGGAAAATCATACCTACAAAAGATGGAGCAGATATTAAAGTTTTCAATGTTGTTTGTCAGTGGATTGCCATTTGCGATCGTATATGTACTACATTATCTGTAGATTCACCCGTCAGCTGCTCTGTTTTAAAAAATTGATATAAAATAGCTTTTCCAGGGCAACTCCCACATCTGTAAATCATGTACATTTTATTTTCTGTTCTGCACACAATCACAAACACCAAATTTTGTAATCTTGCTTCTGGTTTGCAGCATTGCATAACTACGGTAACTACACACTAGCGCCCAAAAAATGAATGTGTAGAACGCTCACTCAACAGAGATTTTTAGCACAGTCTGAATATCGTTCTACAGGTCGGATCAGTTAAACACCAATTTCGCCACCACCGAACTGGCCGCAGCAATAAACGTTTCAAACATGACGCCACAATCACTTCAAATGCTGCACGACTAACAAATTTCACATTTTTGGAAGTCGCATGCGCCTCCCAAGCACATTTTGTGCAGTTCTAAGCAGTCTTTCAATAAAACCAGTAGCGTAACCAGCCCAAAAATTGGGGGGCCAAACAGTTAGCACTATTTTATTTGGGATACTGCCTCTCATAGCACAAAACGACTGTATGTTCTAAAAGTTAGGGGGGAGAATAGCCCCATAGGCCTGCCGTGCCTACTGGCTATGCCTATGCATAAAACCTCTTATATTTTGTGCAACATACTTCGTTCTGCAATGAAACAAAATGTGTGAATTGACTTGCGTTAAAATTTTCTTTGTGCCACTCTCACAAAATTGTAGATCTGGATTTGGCTCCCTTTAGTGAACAGGTTGAGAACCACTGGTTTATACTGTGCAAGACCCGCATGCATACCGTGATTACGTGACTTCAGAGTAGTAAATGCTCAACCCTGCTATGTGATTTACGTACAATCTTGCTGTAACACATGCGTTAGAGATCATTGACATTTATTAGCCATAGTATATATTTAGTTTAGTGTCTACAAGTCTCTCAATGGTCTACAAACTACGATTTGGTTGGTTGTTAGAAACCGTGTTATGGTTTTCCAAATGCCGGCGATTGTTGTGAAGCTTCATGTAAGCAGTCCATATCACTTAAATAGATTATCTAAAACTCTAATGCAGTAAAAAATTCCTTGTAAATTTAATAGTGCCAACAAAATACAACTATTAGAAGCGCGTTGAGCAAGGATTAGGCACAAGAAGTTGCCACTGTGTAGCGAAGATTTGCCACTTCCATCAGTTTTGCACTCTTCCAGTATCTCGTTTTTGCGTACTGAGCGATAGCATGGTACACTGCGGCAATGCAACTGTTAACACATTGAATGTGAACCAATGCTAGTAGGCTAAATCAATCCAAGTTGATCTATGTGAACGCAGTGATGGTTAGGGCTCTTGAGTACAACGTTTTCAAAACAAATTCCTTTTGCAATGTCAAGGGGTGATCATCTTCAACTTGCGGCCAACAGAAAAGTTTGACAAGCTTCTCAGGAAATTTACATTTTTTCAACCCTGCTTATGTCACTACAAATAGTTGTGCATTCTGTTGGAAACATTTTCACATACAATTCTTGGTGGTGTATGCCTAACTTTTACTGACTGTTTCACATACCACATACTTAACTCTTTGGCGTCTGCTAAGATTCGGGCATTTTCGGAAAAAAAAACACCTAAACGCACATGGCTTTGCACGGGAATTTCTCTGGTCCGGTATGCTCTACAGACCTGGTAAAAGTCGCAAAAGGTGNGGCAAGTCTTCTAGTCTGCACTCGAAAACAAATTTTTTGTTTAGGGGATGCGGGTTTTTTGTGAGTGACGTCATAAGTGGAGAACTTTTAGGCCACTTTGCCTGGCCCTGGGCGCCAACCGTTAGGTGGTAGTATTTCGCTGAAGTTTTTACTGGAAACTAGGCTACAATCCAAGTCTTTTAATACTTTGGATGACCTGCTGTGGTTCAAGTTCAAAAGTTATGATGTAAGTTAGTAAAAACATTTGACTAATAGCTAATTAATTAATTTGTATATTTTAGATCATAACTTTTGAACCAGAAACGTTAGAAAGTCGATCAAAGGCTCAAAAGACTCGGACTCGAGCCTAGTTTCGAATGAAAACTTCAGAGAAACACTTTGGCCTAGCAGTTGGGCCTTAGGCCAGGCAACATGAGCCAAAATGACCCTAAAACTACTTCACTTGTGATGTCACTCACAAAAAAATCCGCACCCCCCAACCAAAAATTTTTTTTTTTTAGTGCAATCTACTAGACTGGCCGATCCATTTGAGCCCTTGAACAGCTCTGTAGCACAATCGGCGGAGGAGCTAGGGCGTTGGTAAGGCAACCAAAAACTGCTGTTTTTTAGGCCAAAATCGAATATATTGTAGAATGTACAAACGTATTGTAGACCGGTTTTCAAAGTGTTAAAAGCTTAAAAGCTGCAGTTTGCTAAGATAACCTCTGCAACATGCATTTTGAGTTGGCACAATGTAACTAGTATCACTGTTTATACAGCTTATTTTGTGCTGAACTTCTAGCCAGTTTGATTAGGTCTGTGGTCAGAATCCTCAAAGTTGTTATGAAAGCACAGCATGCAGTCAGAATAGTCAATATGAAAACACGGCATGGTAGAAGATTGCTCGAATACTTCGCTTGGCATATATGCTTTAACATATGATGTTATGCTTTTTTCAAACTTGAAGCAATGTTGTAAATACCTAGCTATCACCAAACAAACTCAACTTAATGTACAGTAGGATTACCATATAACGTTACTTCATGGGACCGGAGAAAAAGCATCATTATAGGCACTGTCTTTATAGCCAAACTAAAATGAATTATTCCTAAAATAGCTACAGTACGCCTTGGTTAATCTGGATTCAATTTGACCGACGATTTTATCCGGTTTAGGTGAAGATCCAGATTAACCGAAGACGGTTGTTTCTAGCCTGACGTCATTTAAGTACTGAGATATCACTGAAAATTACTTAAATTGAATGCATTTATGACCCAACAGTAGACTTTCGCAGAAGCAAAATGAATTTAGTGATATATTTACAAAGGTACAAAAGACTAGTAACCACCATATCCAGGCAGTTATGAACAATCTCATGTCCATAAGTTTAGGTTACTTGACTGCGAGAAATCTGGGATTTTGGACTGACACAGAGATTTGTGCGACTAGTCCATAAGCAGTCACTAAGACATGTTAACGAGTACAATACACTCAGGGATAATGCTTTAAATACACACACTCAACACTGATCAATGGACTAAAATTGTGGTGCGGCGGCGTGCCTTGAGCGTTATGTTTAACATGATATGCTATACCCTTGTGACGCAAGAATCGTCCCTAAAATCGAATGTTATGCGCAGTTGCGGTTGATGTTATAATTCTTAACACTCATTGGTGATTGTGAGCACACTTGTGTTGCCATGGGTAAATTTGCTACTTCTAAAAGGTGCCAAATCTTTTCTAGAGACCAATGAATGCACTTTAACAATACAACAGCATCCAACTGGCTAAAAATCTGGATTACGAGATGTTAAAAGCACAGATTTTATCCGGTATTGGTGAAGAACAGGATTAAAAAATCCAGATAAACCAAAGATTTTCATAATGTAAAACGTTAGAAATCATTCGTACCATCAGTTTTATCCGGTTTTGGCGAAGACCCGGATTAACCAAGGTTTACTGTATTTACTTCAATCAATGTCAAAGCCTGGCAAGGTTCAACAGTGTTCTTTGATTAAGATTGACCTAATGTATCATGTTTTTGCATATACTCTGACAAAAAAAGAGTGACTATCTTGTCCTTATTTTTCTAAACTGTAGTCAACCTCATTGTTGGAATATATATACAACAAAATAGCACAGTCAATTAATCCACCAAAAACACCAATTTAACAATATATTTACAGTATAATAAATACATTAAACAGTGTAATAAATACATTAAACATAAATTTGACATGCAAATTAGTACCAAATAAAAGTAAAACACAACGCATTCAGAGGCAAGGTTACACAAAGAAAATAAGTATCATTAAAAACGTTTTCATGAATGCTGCTTAAGACAGATTATGTAAAGTTAAAACGAAGGAAGGCTATTGTGTCAGTTTATTATATATATGTCTGTGAAGACTATGTTAAAACAGTCTAATTTAAAGTTTTGACCAGAAAAACAGGGATAATCTTGATAAGTTTAACGCTCGCTTGCTCGATTATAAAAAGCCTCTTCAGATTTAATCTCACTTGCTATATGTCATGATAAGGATGGATGGTGTCAGATTCTAACAAAATTCACTCTTATTAAAAGCGTGTGACAAATTTCCAGACGGTTGAGGACAGTGAAAGCAGACGGAGTGTTGGGAAGCAGTTAGTTCTACGCACTGCTTCGACCTATCAGCTTTTGGTGAAAGCACCAAGTTGATTACATTGAGACTGTCTATCAGTATCAAGGAGCTAATTTGCAACTGGCTCGAAAAAGCATGCAGCTGCCTAAATGCTTGCTGATATTAAAGGGCCCCATCTAAATTTTTTTGGGGGTCCCAACAGCCTTTCACACGGCTCTGACCACGCATCTGTTTAGACATAACTCATCCATGGAACTCACCCCATTATGGTCCATGGGTAAATTGCTACTTCTTCACGATTTATATGTACAAACAATAAAACATGTTTTTCTGCCCTTGTTACATGTTTTTGTAACGAAATGCTATGTTTCTAATTACATTGCTCTTTGCCTCGCGACCCTTATTGTTGTTCGCTTCCTTCACCTATGTGCTGGCTTCAACTGCCCATCTACACATTTATCAACTCTTCACCTATTGCTTATTCACCATCTGTGTTACGTTGATCTATACTGTGAAAAACAATTGTTTTATATATACTTTTTTTATTTTGATTGTATTATTATTTGCCCTTGATGTATATTTCTGTAAATATATTTGTCACCTTGTTTTTCCTGCATACTCTGTTTTTGTGTGAACTTACTTTGTCCGTGCCTGATTCTTTCCCACTTCATTCATTGGCTCTCTGTATTTGTTTTATTTTTGTGATCCTTTTGGGTCGTTCAATATTTCTGAGTACGTTTGATGCTGTTCATTTTTGGTAGTGTCTATTTTACTGCCAATATTCCGGCGGCAACAAATCGGCTGGAGCTATTGTGCCGCCAGACGAACATGGAATGACGCAATTCAAATAAAAATGTCAGTTTGTCATGCAATCGGCATGCTGCTCGTAGCGTAGTGGTTATGCTCCAAGTCTGGTATGCCATTGCTTTTCGGTTTGACTCTGAACTTAGTGACTTAACCCTTTTCTTTTTTTAGCTTTTTGCATAACTTTCTAAACTTTTCCTTTATGTGTTAGGTTTAGACTTTGGTTAGTGTTACGATTAGCATTCGGTAGGGGTTAGCGTTTGGGATTAGCATTAGGTGTAGGAGTTAGCGTTATGGTTGGCATTAGTGTTAGGGGTTAGCATTAGGGTTAGTATTAGGGGTCAGCATTAGGGTTAATATTAGGGTTAGCATTAGGGTTAACATTAGGGTCAACATTAGGGTCAACATTAGGGTCAACATTAGGGTCAACATTAGGGTTAACATTAGGGGTTAGCATTAGGGATTAGCATAAGGGGTTAGCATTAGGGGTTAAGGTTAGGGATTAAGTTAGGGTTTATCTTTTGTGTTTACTTCATTTCCGCAAAGTCTGTGTCTGCTGGCATCTTGGTGGCAAAATTGACACTGCCTTCATTTTGATTTTTTGTAGAACCCTTTGCTTTGTTTGTCTTCATTTAGGGTCTTGAGTTTGTGTATTACGCTGCAGCACAGGCACTGAGGCAGGCTGCAGAGTACTGTAGGCCAGAAGTTCTTTTTTTAAGTGTTTTTTGTTTTTGGTCAAGATAGCTAAAAAGGGGAGCAAAACAATACTGCACAGAGGCCCTACAGAAAGCATAAAAAACACACTGAAGACAATAAAGCACAAGACATGCAGAAGACAATAAAGCTTACTCAGTAAGATACTGAAAACACAAATATTCCGAAGGCAATGGCTATTGAAGGGAGGCAAGTGGTGGGCAGCAACACTGGATAATAATAAATGCACTGAGGATAGCCAAAATAAGATCAAACTTGCACACAGGCCAATACAGTGAATACCGGCAGCATTTCCCCTGACCACAGCCAGGGACAACAAGCGTTGGTTCAGCCACTTTCACTCCCTGGGGTCACTTGACTTGACACGTCGGTCAACTACTTACTAGTTTGTAAGGCAGCTCAAAAAAAGGGGGAAGGGGACTTGCCATACATACCAGTGGCTTCCCAAGGGGCGGGAGGTCAGGTTCTACAATACCACACTACACCAGCTTGAGGCTACAGTTTAAAGTGGAAAACAGTAGTACGTTGCCAAAAAAACGAGATAAATCTTTCAGCTTCACTTCAGCGTTAGGCCAGGCGACGCGTACACTCAAGCCTTGAGTCAAGGCACACGAGTGTAATTATTTACACTATGCTAACAGTCACAATACGTCCTTTCAGAAAAGCAGAACCATACTTCTATGTGACACAAAGACTCGTTTTTTGGTCTGGAAAAAGCACCACCTTCATGACTGTCAACAATCTAAATTTTCAAGCATTGGTCGCGGCGGCATCAACTACGAAATTGTATATCCTCGTCCTGGCAACTTAGCGAAAGCCACACCTGCCCATCATACGTTCTATTTTAGGATTTAATACATGTTTCACTTGCGACCGCATGTGGAAATTTAACATCAACGCAACGCAGCGCGAAGCAGCAAATTGTTGAAAAACTGCAACAGCCTACAACCAATCTAAAAAACAAACGAATAACTGAGCAAAATTTCATTATTACGGGGTATTAGGAAAAGGATGCGTATAAAAAAATTTAAAACTCGATTTCACAAGGCATTCTTAACAAGTTCACATTGGGGGAAAGCAGAAACCCTCCATTAACCAGGATAGCGTTACAACTACGTAAAATATCACATACTATTCAGTAAAAATAACAGGTCAATATAAAGTTCCGACACAAGACTGAACAATAAGCTTCGCAATCACATCCAAACAGTAACACAAATAGATATTTTAAAGAAACCAAAACTAAGATATATTCCATCTAAAAAGCAAATTGGTTTTCTAAACACCTACACCCAATGATTGCATAACACGAGTCCTACGTTGAAATCGCACCGAGTCCCAAAATTTCACAACTCGACTTCGGACAGATTCTCTTAAAAAAAAAAAACGAGATTCAACTCCAGTCATGCATTATGTAAAAAAATTGACTCGAAACCAAACTTTTTGACTGCTGACTCCTGTCCCCTATTTTGCAAATTCTTCAAGAACTTGGTGAACCAAGCAATAACTATGTCGGGAAAAAATCAACTTACACAAAAAACAAAACAAAACTGCAAATATATCTTATTTTGTTTCACTATAAATTGATTAGAACTTGCAAATCAGTGACTTGAACAAATGACTCAACGATTTTGATAATAATAACTACACTTGACAGGTGAAGCGTGTGCGACCTGGTTGTGTTCTCACACCTTCAATGTGGAATTGATCCTAGAACCTCGGGAAGGATGGATTGTGACGTCATAGAAGTTAATTCCGCGCCAGACGAATCGGCCAAAGAGACCTCTTACTTCCATGTGCCTGGAAGTCACTTCTAGGTGTCGCTTGCTTCGTCTTTCCCTTCTCCTTGCTTTGGCCGTCTTTGCTCACATGTAGCGGTCGCGCTAGCATGACTGCTACACAGGGGTCTTCATCAGATTCCGATCAAAGTTGAAAAATTTTCAGATGGTACTGAGTCGATTACGAATCTTAAAGGTGGTCACTACTCACTTGATGTGACTTAGCTGTGTTGCATTTGTGGTGTCTCAGCGCCGGATTTAGGGGGGCCTAAGGGACCCAGGCCCAGGGCTCCCCACCAAACAGGGGCATCCACCATGTTCATATGTTTAGCCTTATGTACGACATGTGCATTCCATTTAGTCATTTTTATTAGCAAGGAAAGTTTTTTTGTTGACAATATTAAAATATAGCGGTCGTACAGAGGGCAGTTTTTCACTTGTATATTATTTGATATTGTGACGAAGCAACTCTTACACTTCTTGCTTTCTTGGAAGTCGGTCAGGCATCTGAATCTAGAGAATGCAAGGCCAAGCCACGAAGAACGCATTAGTTTACGTCTCTCCTCGTTACTGGTGGATTTTGCGTCTGTCTTACTCAGATTTGCACAGGCCACATATGAGTAGCATTGTCAAATAGGGCTATAGGTCCTCTTTTTGGAGTACATGTCCATTTCTTTCATGAGAAATGAAAAAATCTCTTAAAAATGTTAAAATATCCCCCTTTTTACATTTCTTATCTTACAGAGCTATAGTCAGTGGCGTAAATAAATGTTTGAGCCAGGGTGATAAACTTAGATAAAAGAGCCCACTGGCCACTGTACGGGACCCACTGGACAACAGTCTGAATCCGGATGTGGATGTCATACTAAAACCCTAAACCACCTGAAAATAATCCGTAAAAAAAACACAAAAACAACAACGTACTGAAAACCAAAAGAATACTAAAACCGAAATATAAGTTAAGTGGGAGACGGGTTTTTACGTTTACCTTGCCAGGGGACAATTCGCCCCTCTGTTCCCAGTCAGTTACGTCACTGGCTGTGATGTAGGCTATTGTATTTGCATACAGTAAGCTCTCCCTACTCAACTGGGCAACTACAGTAGATAGGAGCTGGTGGCGTAGCCTAGTTCATGGGAGGGCCTGCAAGTTATCTAACTAATGTTTTGGATGAGTTAGATTCGGCTGCAAAGGCGGGAATGCTTCACATTGATCGTTACATAACAGTGGTAGGCCTAAATCTTTTTTCAATATCTCAACGAATTTGGAATTACAGTGAGGACGACTGACTCCATTCTAGGAAGGCTACTGCACTAGCTTTGCTGATGAACCGTGATACGATTATCAGTGTATTGTACATAGCTTTTTGTATATACCTTCTAGTATATATAGCTAATCAAAATGCTAAAATATGAAGAAATTTTGTCAGAAGGATCGCTTTTTCAGAAAAGGACTAAATGATTTTGAAGCTGAGTGAGTTACGCGTGGTTGCATTCACAAAGTTTGCATTGCAAATTCAGTGAACTGGATGAGGATAACAGCAGTTATCGAAACATTTGCAATGTGTCGTTTGTATCGTTTTCATTGGCCGTGATTTTCACTATAAGGCTATTTAGCACTTCCACTTTTCGTGTGCCAAAGCTGTTAACGATTCTACATTTTAAAGAAATTTAAGAAATTGCAAAATATTCATGAGCGAAATAGGACAAGTAAATAAGGATTTTGGTTTGTGTGTTTTGACTAAAACATCGTCCACACTGGACGTCTTACCTCAATGCTTAAAACTTATCAATAGGCCTAATTGTTATTTGACTTGTTAAGGGTAGATAATACACTCAAGTAAGTGACAGTCGCAAGTTGTTCTCCCTTTTTGCGATGAAAATGTGGCAGTCTTATTGAGCTTATTAATAAATAAACATGGATAGAAGGGGATCGCCATTGTAACAAGTGTAGAGCTTATCCAAGTGGTTCCAAAAGATGTAAAAAAGCAAAAGAAGCAAAAACGAACGAGGAAAGAGTTGCATCCAAGTCAAGAAACGTTCAAGTGACTATTTTACAGTGGCAGTGAAGTCCAGCGGAGACTTCTGCGGAACCTGTAAGAGGACAGAAAATCGAAGAACATATTGTGACAGACTTAGATCTGCGTATCCAACCTTGAGAGGAGTAATACAATTTAACCGCACCTCTTACTTTTTTATGCTTGGTGTGTACACAGTGTCCACATATTTTTACTACACAAAAGCAATACTGAGAAGACACAAACACCAAAACAGTTCACGGACAACTACTGCATTTGGTCTCGGTCATGGGTGGCTGAACCTTTTCAAAGTGGGAGCGCACAAGTGCGCGTCAAAAAAACTAAAACTTTTTTGCAGTTTGGATTGGCAACTGAGACGTCACAAGCCTTGAAATATGACGTCATTACTTATACACCATATGAAGGTATAAATTACACTATTTTTGGACAAAATTACACCACTATGAAAACGTATCGGTGAACCACTTGAAATTCAAATAGGCCGTTACAGGAGCGACCCAAGTCAACAGCGTCACTCGGGCTCACCATACGATTTATTCTGACTGACTAAAACCGTTCTAGGCTTGCGTCATTGAAATTTCCATTTGTTTTCATTCTGACTGGCATTACTGTTGCTCTGTGACGTTAGTTACGTAACAGTGAATGAGAAGTTCTCATGATAACTTCGCCACTGTTGAGTAACGTACGTCACAGAGCAATGATAATGCCACTAAGTCCTCTGAGCACTGAGATCATTCATATTAGTCCGAGATGCTGGACAATTTTTTATTCATTTGAAACTATTCTCAAAATGGGAACTGCCCATAAATTGGAATTCAAATGCGATGTTCTATTCAAATCCACTGCTTCAATAAATATTCAGTCCGATATGAATTATGTTTCAAAAAAATACAATTGCATAGCCCAGCAGCTCGGGCTCTACTGGATGAGCCCGAGAAAAGCGCGAGAGAACGCCTGCTACGAACCAAATTTTTTTGTCAGGTCACCTATTGGTCGTAACGAGGGGGGCAAGGGAGGCACAGTTCCCTGGGCGCCGAATCACTATGGGGGTGCCGAGGGACTGCGGAGAGCGCCACAAATTCCCAACAATGTCACAAGTACTTTGTTCAATAGGCCTACAGTGTATTAGCTTCCAAAAAGACGCTCAAGTTCGAACGTGGGGGCGCCAAACTTGCTTTTTGTCCCGGGCGTCATCTAACCTCGTTACGCCCCTGGGTCACCTGCAACATGAACGTGAAAGACCGGACATGAAACAAAAATATATGAACAGTGACAAGGCACAAAGAAAAGAGGCCGAGTTAACAACTTAGTGAAGTGAGACCGGCCCTTGGGTGGTGGGACAAATATACAAAGCAAGCAAGCACGCGTTCTCAGATATAAATCGTAATCGAAGACTCGGGCTGAATCCGTGGAGTCGATGTGTTGGAGTCGCCACTGGGCTGTTAAAAACACCAAGAACACAGCTTAAAAAGCAGGCAAAAATGACACAGCATTGACACCTGTCTTAAACACATTACAAAATCACAACTTTTGCGCATCTTCAACACAGAAGAAACATGACTGAATACTCATATACAAAGGCATTAGAAACCGAAATGCAAAGACACGACAAAGCATATGTAGCAACTAGCAAGTTGTCTGTAAGGATACCAATTGCGTTGCCAATGCAGAAATATAATGTAGCTATTTGGTGTTGCCAATGCAAAAACAAAAACACAATTGAAATTGATCTGTCAAATATTTTATTTTGCGTATAAGATTCAGCAAAATTTCATTATTTAGATCAGTTGTTCTCAATTGGGGGTGCTCGCAACCGCAGGGGGTGCGAAAAGGGACTTCGTGGGGTGCGAGCTTCTCTGCCAAACTCAGTGGCGTAGCTAAGGGGCGGTCCGCCCCTGGCGGCACTTTTATGGGGGCGGCACTATGGGCTATGCTGTAGGCTATAAACCTGCAACACCTGTATTGAAATAAAAGTGGTTTTGATGTCAGGACACTACTCGTAATTGAAGGACGTTTTTGCTTTTGAGTAATTTAATCTATGGCATATGTATTTAAGCAATTGTTATCTTAGCCAAACAATAAACAATCGTGTATCAAGGATGTTGTATCAATAGGCTTTTTTTACATGAAGCTGCAACACAGTTCTCAACACACTTATCAACTCACTTGATGTCAAATTTTACTGATTCACTACACGGTTGATTGATTGAGTGTTGGGTCGTTGTTGACGTTTGATCGTAGTCCGTATATGACGTTATAGAGCTTAGTAGGAGTATGGTGGATGACTGTGGGCAAACGTGTGGCTGTGGTGAGCTCTGAGCTTTTGTAAGTGCTCTTAAATTTTGTACCTGCGAGTTAAAGCGGATTTTTGGGTCTAAAAAACATTTCTGTGTAAATCTAATAAATGTGTAGTTGGGTTTGTGCTCATCAAAATGGATCTCCGTGTGTGTGTAGAAATATAATCTAGCTTATTCTTGAACAGGGTTCCGTGGTACTCTGGTGTTCCGCAAAACATGTAGTGGAGTTACGTCAGTTTAAGGGTTCCGTGAGGGTTCCTTGTTTTTTCCGGAGAAATGATCTCTTGCTTCAGTATGTTGATGCATCATTACGAAAATTCTTGGATCACCGTACTGCATTCAGATTCCAAGTAGGCCAGTTAGTTATACAAGAGATTGAGTGCAGATAATAGTTGAAAAAGCAATATTGATAGTTGTTGCGTCGCTTGTTGTCCGTTGTTGTGCAATCACGAAAGTTATTGTTGCCGTAGGCATAGCCAGGGGGGGCCAAAGGAATGATGTTGCCAATGTACAGTTCACAGTAGAGAAAGAAGGCCCCCTTGAACTTTTGTAGCAGTGTTGCCAACCTTGCGGTTTTCCCTCGAATTTGCCTTGTTTTTTGTGGATTTGCGGGTTGTTTTGAAGACTTGCGCGTTCCTTCTTTTTGGGCTTTTTTAATTAAAATTGGCTTGTTTTTGCAGATTTTTGTTTGCGGATTGGTTTTGGTTCAATTTTTATGTCACTTTGGCTGTTTCAATTTACTGCAAAACGAAATTTGGACGTGTTTTTGTGTAAATTTGCACATTTTGGGCTTTTTTCGAATTTTCCTCTCTGCTTTTATATGTTACTTGCCTGCTGGTTTTATGTTTTTGAATTTTCCTGGGCTTGTTGTTTTCCGTTAAATTACTTATTCTAGGCATGTTTTTCAAATTTGTTTGCTTGTTTTTACAAAATAACCTGGCATCACTGTTTTGCAGGTTATTCAAAAGTATAACCTTGGGAACTCTATTCCAAATATAGTAATAATGCTGCGGATTTTCCTCACAATTGCCGTTAGTGTTGCTACCTGTG
>JGI24022J15233_10003837_pt1 | contig 15174 bp, 7 predicted proteins | sample Ectturendosymbi2_FD_15233 | JGI IMG/M metagenome (IMG submission 15233)
TTTATCACAAAAACGCAAGTTTCCGTCCAAATATGCTTAATTATTTGAATACGACATTCACTTTTGGCAAACAAACTAAAGACAATTTCATAAATAAGAAGTTTCAATGTGGGCCTGCATACTTGTTCATTCATTCAATTTCGTGCCCGTTTTCCTTTGGGGAGAGTCGCGGGGGCAGCAGCCCTGGGAGGACCCGAAATATTTCACAATCAACAACAATCTCGCGTAGTTCTGCTAGCTCCATACCAAGACGGTGTCAAGCGAAATTTCTGACTTCACGCCATGTGCGCCTGCACACAGCAATATTCTACATATCAAATACGCTGATAAAACTGATGAGGGTTTAGGGTTTAGGTAAGTTTTTCGGGGTAGGACTTGGGTTAGAAAAATAAATATAATTGACGTCTAAGACTGAATCCAATATTTTCAGTGGTTATAGTCATTCCCGTATTGTAGCTTATTGTGGGTGTCTGACATCTAACCAAAACGTTTTAATTTGCACAAAGCACATCAAAAAAGTAATCGCCAAACTTTATTCACATACTCTGAGAAGCAAAATAACTAACAAACAATACGGTCAGAAATTTCGCTTGACAACGGGACCAAGCAAGGTCGGAGATGTAGTCACGCCGCTTGGTCCTCTGGGCCGCTTACCCGTGGGTGCAGACTGTAGTCCGAAAGACTTATTTCGCCAATCTTTCCCGGGACATTCTGGACACATGGCCGAACTAACATAGCTGGGATCTCTCGATTCGGAGAAGTGCCTCGACATCCCGGTGCCAAGCGAAGTTTTTGACCTCTGCGAAATTTCTGACCTGTTATTGTTTTACAGTTATTTTGCTTCTCAGAATAAAGAAATAGAGTCTGGGAATTACTTTTTTGATGTGTGATGTGTAAATTAAAACATTTTGGCTAGATGTCAGGAACCCACAACAAGCTATAGAACGGGAATAACTTTAACCATTGAAAATTTTCGGACTTAGTCGTTGACCTCAAGTATTTTTATTTTTCTCACCCTAACCAGACGCACTTGCCCAAACACGAATTCCCAAGCCTTTATAATATGTTTTATCAGCGTATTTGATATGTAGAATATTACTCTGTGCATGAGTACATGGTGCCAAGTCAGAAATTTCGCTTGACACCGGGCTTTACCGATTTTCAGCCCTGTACTCTTTCTCACGAAGGGTCACACCGAGAACTCTTCGCAAAAGTCCCATCTCTGATGTTTGTTCTTTGACAGTATTCTTTCAGTTGTCACCTAAGATTCATGACCGCAGGTGCGGATCGGAACAAAGACAGATTTAAAAACTGAAAGCTTTGCGGTCTTTGAAAGCTCCCGTTTCGTAACCACAGAGCAATAAACCTCACGCAGAACTGCGTTTGCTTTACCAATCCGTGTATCAATCTCTTTTTTTCGACTTCCTTCACCCGTGAATACCACCCTGAGGTACTTGAACGTCTCCACCTGCTACAGTGTATTTCCGCTCACTTGCGGAATACACTACCTTTGGGCGTCTTGAGAGACGCAATACCTCAATCTTTTCAGGGCTGATTTTCGTTCCTGCTTGGTCGCACGCTGCAGAAAACCGATCAAATGCGCGCTGAATACCCTATTGCGAAGATGCACGCATGCAGTACAAATTCGTCCACAAAAAGCAAACGGTTCATTCTGCAGTTCCCAACAGTGACACCCTCGTCGACCCGTCTGTGACTGTCTATCAAATTCATATGAACCAGGGCTCTCCAAATAGGACCACATAAGCTATTGCACAACAGTTCGAGGGCCGGAAAGCTTTGCCAAATCCACACATTTTTCGTAAATATATTATTTCTTCATTATTGGCAAAATGTGTTTTGCGGCCGGGCGAAATGGCTTTGCAGGTCGGATTTGGCCTGCCTGCCGTAGTTTGGAGAACCCTGATATAAACTACCGGTATATGATCTATCAAGAGGAGTGGTGACAGCACACACCATTGTCGGGGTCCTACACCAACGATGAACGGTTGCGATTTAACTCCGTCGACAGGGACGCAATCTTCTGAGCAGAAATAAAGTTATCCACCAAGAGGCATCCGTCAACACAGTGCCGGATTTAGATGGTGGACGCCTGGGGCCCAGGCGTGGTGGGAGGCCCCTGTGAGGATACAAAACGTTTTGGTCGGGTATGATCGATGAAGTCACTAGCATTTCCGCATGTCATTAATATTTATAACGTAATCCTGTGACGTCACATTTTTTAACTCAACTGTAACAAAACGTTTGGATGCAACATGGTATTTGACAACCATTAGCGATTTGTGAAACTGTTGCAAAACCAGTCGCTTGAAGCATCGCATCTTCTTTTTTTCAATATTTGCTTGAAAAAAATTTTTGAAATTTTGGGAAAACCTTTCTGGACGATCCAACGTTTTCATCATCTCTAAACGCCAGTCCTCGCTCAGCAATAAATTTTTCGACAGAAACCGAACGTTGCACACAGAGGCGATTTCCAAAATTGTTTGCATTGGTTGACCTCACTGACTAGTTCTGTATCAATTCTTCATAGCGATTGATTACATCTGCGACTGGATGTAATCGTGGCATCTATATGTTCCATTGAAAGCTTGTGGCTCCTCAGGCGTTCAAGAGCGTGCTTCCAGTCGAAGATTCCTTTTCCAATAAAGAAATGCGCACATTCAGTCGTATCCGCGCACATCAGTCCAGGCCCGTAACCAGCTCGGGACACCAGTGGGGGCGAAGAGTTTTCTGAGAGTGGCCCAAATTTTTTTAACTGTGTCCAATGCTTTTAAACAATGTCCAACATATTTTTTCGGGGGGGAAACATTTTTCTAGGGGTGCTTCGCCCCTGCGCCCCCTCTGATGACGAGCTTGCATCAGTCTCTACAGTGAAACATTTAGCACAAATTTGTGAAGGAGAAAAACAAAGCCAGCTTCTGTCAATTACTTCGGCATTGTGGCTCTGGCGACGAATAAGACTTGTGATACATTTCCGTAACAAGTTTGTCTTTTCTGTGTTGTGGAACATCATGTTTCAGAAATGACTTTTCATCAAAATGTCATAGAGAATGTCATTTCACATTTTAACCAGTATTCTTGCATTTTTTTCCAGTTTATTGGCAGGCCAGAGGGCCTATAGAGACCGATATCGTTGCCTCCGATGATAGCGTCAGCCATCTCATATATCGTGTTTTGCGATGATACATCCGGGCGTTCTTCTGCTACTGCACCGCTGGTTAAACTGGGTCTACTTTCATCGTTACGGGGATCTAAGTCTGTCACAACATGTTGTTCGATTTTCTGGCCTCATACAGGTTCGGAGAAATGTCCCAATGTCTCCGCTGGACTTCACTGCCACTGTCAAATAGTTGCTTGAATATTTCTTCACTTGGCTGCAACTTCTTCCTCTCTCTCATTTTTGCATCTTTTGCTTTTTTACATCTTTGAGAACCACTTGGATAAGCTCTACACTTGTTAAGATGACGATCCCCCTTTTGTCCATTTTTATTTTTTGATAAGCTCGATAAGGCTGCAACATTTTCATCGCAACTTACGACTGTCACTTACTTGAATCCACACTTAACAAGTCAAATAACAATTAGGCCTATCGATAAGTTTTCAGCATTGAAGTAAGCCGTCCACTATGGACAATGTTTCACTCAAAACACACAAAACAAAATCCTTATTTACTTGTCCTATCAAGCTCATGAACATTTTGCAGTTTACTTAAACTTCTTTAAAATGTAAAAATTCCTTTAACATTATTATGAAACTGATTGCATGAAAGATGTTTTAAATAGCACACCAGCTTTAAAAGGGTAGAAATTGCATCAGGTAGAAAGATTTCTCTTTTTTTAGGTTTCTGGCTGCATCAAGGAAAAATCGTTCCACATTAGCGTAATGAGCCATAACGTTGAAGTAAATCTGGGCAATCTTTATCAGTTCGCTGAAGCATTCAATGGTATTTCAAGTTGCAAAATATTTTAACCATCTTTCATGTTCCATCATTTTACAATAAATTGCATTTGGTTGATGCTGTTTTCGCTGATGAGCTATAATTATTTGAAAGTAGGCCTACTACACAAAGCAACTGTATGTACAATACACTGATCATCGTATCACGGTTCATCAGGAAAACTAGTACTGGAGTCAGAAGTCCGCGCTCTAATGCCAAAGTTATTGAGATGTTGAAAAAAGATTTACCACTGTTGTGTAACGATTAATGTGAAGCATTCCCGCATTTCCAGCAGCGAATTAACTCAACCAAAACATAGATTAATTAGACAACTTGCAGGACTTCCCATCAACTAAGCTACGCCACCAGCTAGTATCTTGTTGCAGTTGAATAGGGACAGCTTACTGTGTGCAAATACAATATATCATAGCCAGTGGCGTAACTGACGGGGTCGGAGGGGCGAATTGCCCCCCCTGGCAAGCTATATGTAAAAGGCGGAATGTAAGTGGTCTCCCACTTAACTTATATTTCGGTTTTAGCATGCCTTTTGGTTTACAGTAGGTTGGTATTTTTGTGTGTTTTTAGGATTATTTTCCGGTGATTTAGGGTTTTAGTTTAGCCAACCACATCCGGGTTCACCATCATTTCTAAAATTTTTTTCTTGGTATTGGCCAGTTGACCTCGTACAGTAGCTAGTGGGCCCCTTTTATCTATGTTTACCACCCTGGCTCAAACTTTTAGTTACGCTACTGATTATAGCCATGTAAAACAAGAAATGTAAAAAGGAGGATATTTTGACATTTTGAGTGCCCTTGGAGATCATTTCATTTCTCATAAAAAAGTGGAGGTGGAGATGTACTGTGCTACAAAAAGAGGACGTATATGGTACCCTACTTAACGATGCTACTTATATGCGACCTGTGCAAATCTGAGGAAGGGAGATGCAAAATCTACCAGATACGAGTAGAGACGCAAGCTAATGCGTTCTACATGGCTTGGCCTTGCATTCACTAGATTCAGATAGCTGACCGACTTTCAGGAAAACAATAAGTGTGTAGTTGTTTCGTCACAATATCAAATAATATACAAGTGAAGTACTGACGTCTGGACGACCGATAATTAGCTTATAATTTAATAGCGTCTTTAAAAAAACCTTCCTCGCTAATAAAAATGACTAAGTGGCACACACATGTCGTAAATATGGCTAAACACATAAACGTGGTGGGGGGCACCTTTTTGGTGGGGGGCCCTGGGCCCCACCTAAATCCGGCGCTGCTTCAACACCGTACTCCCGCAATACCCCCCAAAGCTTTTCACAAGGAACCCGGCCATATACTTTCCCGAGGTCGACGAAACATGTGTATACGTCTTTGGTAGGCTCCCAGGATTTCTAAAAAATTTGCTGGAGAGTGGAAATTTGTTCTGTAGTGCTACGGTCGCGACGAAAACCGCACCGAGTGTCCTCCAGCTTTGCTTCAATTATTTCACCTTATCTTGTTTTAACGAACCTGACATACACTCTTCCTGGGAGGCTAAGCAAAGAGATACCCCGGTAATTGGTGCATTCACTCCTGTCTCTCTTGTGTACGGGGATGATCAATTTGCCAATCTTTCGGTGCCTTTCCAAAACGCCATGACACTTAACACACACAAGTCAGCCAAACCATCCGGCGTTCTAAGTTCCCGTAATTCACTATCAAACTTTTCGCAATTAGCTTTAAAGTCGGATTTAGCAGCGGCAGCAGAGAGCTTATTGATGCACAGTTCTACGGAAAATGTTATCTGTGCAAAGTTAAGGTGAGGTGGCAACGTTGACAAAACGAAAGCACCACGTTCAAATTTTTTGTTTTCGTAAGTCGCACTAAAACAACGCACACTGCATCATTTTTTTCTGACAGCTGCTTCAGTGCGGCCCAAATAGCCAAAATCTCACTCCTAGCTCTCACTGTTGCCTCACTCGACAACCACCCTGTTTTGCATGCGCACTGCAACTGCTGACCTTTTGTTTTCATTGGAATCTCATGTATCACCATCAGGCAAGCCGATCGCCACGGTGAAACAGTAAAACACTTCCATCAATGCATTAAACTGCTTTCGCAGATTCGTACACCACACTGTACAAATCTGCGGCAGTATAGTAACAAGCCAAAGTGAGGCGATGCGCATGACAATGCACAATTACAAAACTTACCATTTTCGCTTCCAAATTCTACACCAGAAAATTTTGTCGGCGAACAACACTGCAGCCGTCTGTTGCAATAGCCACGTGTAGGAAGCGATGTTTTCCTCAAATCGCTTTACTTCAAGGCATACAAAACCACATCTTGGCTTTCAGAATTTAGGGTGTTATTGCAACATTTTAGGGTGCCGTTTTGACACCCAAAAAAGGCTTAAAAAACACTGAACGAGACCGACCCTAGTAGCAACACTGATCGCAGNTTGTGTGGAAATACCAAAGGGGGTCACAAAGGGGGTCACGAACCAAAAAGGTTGAGAAACACTTTCTTGTGGGAAACATTCATCAAAACATTTTGCCAGCTGAGAGCTCACCAGTACCATCACCCATGGGCGTCGGAAGGATTTTTTTCCAGCGAAGGCCCAAAATTGATTTTTCCAGCGGTAAACAAAAATATTTTTCCAGAGCGAGGGCCAAAAGTGGTGAAATTTTATTTTGACCTTTTTTAACTGAGAAAACAACATTTTTTGACAAAAAGTTTATAGGAAAATGTCAAAATTCGAAATTCATCGGGACAAGCCTCCCTGCCCCCCTTTCGACGCCCATGTCCCCACCCCAGCCTGGGCAACCTTTTGCTAGAACAACGGCGGAGTAGAAGAGTTCCTACCCACCGTCCAGCTCAAGCTCAATAGTGTGAGAGCCAAGTCTCTGGAGCCGGAGCAATTTTGGATGGCTGGAGCTGCTGCTGGAGCCTAAAACTTTTATGGTGGTTGTAGTTGGCTCTAGCTGCTGCTGGAGCCTGCTGCTGGAGATGGCTGAGCCTGCTGCTGGAGATGGCTGCTGCTGGAGATGGCTGCTGCTGGAGCCTAAAACGTTTATGGTGGAGCCGAAGCCTGAAATTTGGGTTTCCGTTCCACAGACATAGTTTGTGACACAAGCGAGTTATACAAATAATACGTTTTTTTCTGATTTATTGGACCAAATTGGTCGAGACAAGCATGTTAGATGCCCGGAGCCGGAAATTTGAGTACCGGCTCCACAATCTGGTTAGAGCCACAATGCTTTGTCGAAGAGATGTCAACAATATCCAGTTATTATTGTTTGGCTTCCTCGACCAGTTCGTGTTTTTTTCCTGTGTGTGCAGTGATGTTCCAGTTTCGATTTCTTAGTTTATTGCGAGATTGCCACTAACGCGTGGCTTTCATGTCTCTCAGAGTAGAAACAATCTGCTGTCCCCATTGGCCTTCCCTGATGCGTAGTGGGCGTAACGTGAACCTTCCGCCCTCCAGTTGTGGATAGTTCGTGAGGGAGACAGTCGCGAATTTTTCGAAGTGGCCCCTCTACCTAAAGGGCGACCGCGATCCTTGGACAAGCGCGCAACGACCAATGCGAGATGGGTCTAATAAATTTGCGCATTTCGTTTTGGTAGCTGTACCAGTTACCGTTCGACAGACCGGTCGCGCAATTTACACAGCAACTTTTCTGATACCAGGGTTGTCACGGGAAGGCGTTGCTGTGGACACATTTGTGAAAGAGAGGCCTTGAACTGAGTCTACTGCGAGCGTAGTCATGCAGCAATCACTACAAGTGCAAAGCAGAGGCCATGTATTGCGCTACCACACTTTTATAGGACAGGGTGAACGACGTTTTTGGTCGAAACCGGTTTCCTGTTATCAACAGGGCTGGCGCACTTATTTCAAAGTTACTCCAATTCTAGATCCAAATTAATCCAGCTTGAAACGAAGATTTTATTGGACATCAGTCCACGCATTGGACAAAAATGATCTTTCTTGTAATACATCTTACCTTTTGATCTATCAAACTAAACGACGCTGAATAATCCAATGATCTCAATTAACTTTTTTAAAGGTCTTTTCCATAAACCGAGATACTTGTCAACATAGATCGACTGTCAATATTCGAACTTTATCTGAATTTAGTTTACCAGAACATGCTTTGATGTGTCATTGTAAACTTTTGTTCAACCACGTTGCCACGGATGATATACGTCAGTTTGTGTAAATAGATCGGAGCTGTGGTAGTACTATTATTCAAACATTAACTGGCGCGTTGCACTGTTATTGTCACATTCAAAGAGTGTTACTGGCGAATATGAAGGCTGATTGAGAATTGACGTGTTTGGGGATTTCTTCCACTTTTCACAAACATCCAGTTTTGGATATTATCGTGGGCGTCATAACATGAGTTCAAACAGCTATACTCGACGGAACGTTTACCAGTTGGTATGTTGTTTTTGCTTAACAGCAACCTGCTGCATATCCAACCAGTTTCATTGATGCATACAACCAAGACACCTGGTTTGGTTAAGCTTAGTTTCTCGAACAAAATCCTGCACATTGCAATGCACTTGTAGGCGCTTCACTACTAACTGTCCTCATAATCTGGTTTCCTGCTTTCATCACCAACCTTAACCTGCTTTGCACCGAAGTTCATGCAGCAACTCTCGCTTGGCCGAGGTCTAGCGTGTCCGCTATGTCGTATCGATAGAACTCGCGAGGCGGATGTTTGCTGATCGACCGCAAGCCAACGTGGCCAGAGAGAAAATGCCGCCAGGAATGTTTTCGGTCACGTGGTACTTGGTAAGGCAGTAAATCGTTACAGTGGACAATAGATTGAGACGAACACTTGGCGTGCGCGGCCTCTGCAGTGCTCTCACTTTTGGGGATTTTGTCCCTAGAATGGAACTTTCAACCCTTTTCAGGGATTTTTTTGAGAGTTAGAGATTTTCAGAAAAGTATGAAAATGTGTGAAATGAATTATTTCAGTTTATTTTGCAAATCATATTTGGTTCTCTTTTTAATATTTATCATTCTCACTCCGATCTAATGCTGAATCACCACAGATTTAGGATTTTTTTGGTACTGTTCTATGGCGTTTTGCAGTTGCATTTGTGAGAGCTCTGGGCCTCTGTTGAATCATTTTCCAAGTTTTGTCCATTCCGCGTAAGCTTCCCCTATTGGCTTGCACTTTTGGAGACAAAAGCCAGAAACTCGGTTCTTTTGAGAAGCACTTTGCTCCAAAATTTTGTCTGGCTATTTGACTACCTTTTGGCTCTTTTGCAATCTTTTTCGTTCCGCAATTTTCGCTTGGAAAAGAGGTTCGAGTGACGCGTGTACCTTGTCCCCCACTCCCTGCGACCACCAAACGAGAATCGGGCCGCCACACACATGCGCAATGCGCACCCGGGCAGACCTAAGAATAGATCGAGTAGAGCGGGGTTGCCAATTTAGCGGATTTTCCACTAGATATAGCCGATTTTAATCCTGTCTCGCTCCAAATAAACTGATCAGCAGCTAGCGTGGAATCTAGCTTCTTTTGAGATGGAACGGGCGGATTTTTAGCTGTTTTTATAGACGGAAAATAAAACCAATTTGTCCCGTTTTATTCTGATCTACCTCGCATTAATAATTGTTTAATTGCCTGATTGTGTACGAATCGTTGTGTAATTTTTCATTCAGCATGGATAGTTGTAATTCCGTGCAATGTAATCATTACACTTATTCAGCATCAGCACTAGCGGTCAGTCAGTGAGAACTGGAAAGTTGAGCACTTACGAGTCAGAATGTGGGTTGATGACTGGATGAGCAGGGCAGCGAAGGACAATACTATGATGGGCCACGGCGTAGTAAGCTACTGTACAGGATAGAACTGCATAGAACACGAGCTGTGATATGTGTACAGGCAATGGTGGACTCGGATTAGGGGGCCCGAGGCAAGGCTGAAAACGGAGGCCATCTGATGGCGTCATCACACTCAGCCAACTATGCTACGACCTTTTGATCAGACCTGGGAAGGGGATATGCGGGCCATCCAAGGATACGTTTCTATGACTACGTCATGGCTGACATTCTTGAAAATGCAAAAGTGTGTTCATGATACCCAACTTCAGAAACACTGAGAAGTTGAGAAGACAAAGCTAACAACACATAAAATATAGCAAGTTGGCATCGCCCCCACTTCTCTAATTTTGCACCCCAGTTCTCTGCATCCACTATCAATAAACTAGAAAGTTTATAATATACTTTACTTCAGAAAAAATGCTTGATTTCCTGAATTTGTTCGCAGCCACGTCCTTACGGGAGTTCATGAAACTACAGGCAACATCTAAGCAGATTCAAAACACTAAATTTGTTTTAAATTTCGTCCTTCTAACTACATTAAAAATTGCGGTATTTAAACAAAGAATATCACACTTCAGTTTATAATAGACTTAATTAAACAGGCGAACTGAGCTTGATACACATCAATGGAGTACAACACAGGTCTATGTTTGAACACATCAAAACTCTTGGGATTTCTCACGCACTACATATGCTCTTAAGGCAGGGGCCATTTCTTCACAGTCGCCCATACTATCTGAGAAACTTTATTCCCTGAAAATGAAAAATACTACCATTTGGCAAATATTTTTGCTTTTACAGTACTTGACAGGATCTTTTCAGAATGTTTTGGAAAACATTTCAACCCGCAGTTTATTTAAGGTATTGAGTTTGGTTGGAAGCTCTTGCATATTAGAGATGCTGTTGGGAGTCTTTGAAAGCTGAGTAGGCTACTTACATATTACAGTAGCGGTTGAGGGCCCCTTTGAAAGCAAAGAACCTACACAAACATTGCAGTTGCTGTTGGGGGCCCATTTTGAAGCAGAGTACCAGTACCTGCACATTACAGTGGCTGTTGGGGGACCCTTTCAAAGCAGAGTAGTTACACATTACAGTTGCTTCTGGGTTCCTCTTAAAAGCAGAGTAGCCTACTTGCAGTTGCCGCTGAGGACCCCTTCTAAAACAGAGTACGTACGCAGTACAATGGGTGCTGGTAGCTCTTTTGGACCTACTTACGCATTACAATGGTTGTTGGGGACCCATTTGGACACTGGACGTCTTATTTCACTGTTTATAACTTATCGATATTTTTCATTTGACGTGTTAATTGTAGATAGTACAGCCAAGTAAGTGACAGTCGTAAATTGTCGTCTTTTTTGCTGATGAAAATATGGCAGCCCTACGTTATTCTAATAATCGACAAAGTATTACTTGATTTTTAAAACTCGGCTAACTCAGCTTCAAAATGTTCATGCTCACTAAAACAAAAGCTTGTTCAGTGTAAAGTTTTCTTAGAGGTAAAACTGTATGTAAATGCTGAAGTGTTGCGCCGGTTGCGTGGGATAAAACATAACCACTGCAACAACTATGGAACATGGATTGTTTGATGTTAACAAGGCGAAGGCATTGTTGTCATTAGAGGGTTTATGACATTAGCGTGGAATTGCTATGTTACAGATTACTTAACACAACAATAGGCACGGGCTTCTCATTACGACTGAAAGGGGCTTGGTTGGGGCCACCATAACAAACATTTGCCGATCACTGCTGTACGCAATACTGTTGAACGGAGCTTCAGTAAGTTGAAGTCAAGCACAACGTTTCACAGATCAACTATGACCAATGAAAGACTAACAAATCTGTCTCTGATATCTATTGAAAGTGAAACTGTAGATATGACTTTTTGTTAAGTGTTATACATTAAATTTTAAGTACCTTCGTCCTTGAGGGGTCTGCGGCTTAAATGGCCCCTGGTCCATCGCAGCCTCCCACTTCCTTGTGCATTTTATAAATCGGTGTACTTGGGAGACATCGCAGTACAACATTATAATAGTCATGATAGCATCATTCATGCGTGCATCCTATATGCTTGTGTTTCATCAAAGTAAATGTTTTGGAATGATCAAGCGCAGAGGAAGGTGGGGCACAGTAGGACTAGGGGCACAGTCGTCTTTATTGATTTAGTCAAAAAGTTGAAAACGTTGAACTTTAAAATTTCCATGGTGACTTAGTCTCATACCACAAAAGTGGATTTTTTTCCTCGATAGGCAGCCATTGTTGCGAGTTACAGAGCACGTTATGTTTTTGCTATCCAAAAGTAATTTATAAAATCGCATTTAGATTTGGGTTTTATCCATGTTAATCAACATCTTCTGTTCTGAGTTTCTGTGACGTAGTAGTCAGGGCAGTGCAACATTATTTGATAATGCCAGATTTTAAATTCTTTTTAAGTTGAGTTGGTAATTCTTCATTTAATTTTTTAGATATGCATGGGGCACATCCAGGGCCGGATTAACCATTGGGCAAGCCGGGCAAATACCCTGGGCCTCGCGCTTATGGGGGCCTCGCGCTTCAATATCAAAACACTCCTTTACAGCTTTTTCATGTTTTTAGGCTGTTCACCAAGTGTCAAAAGTGCAGAGCATTTTGATTACTGCGTTTTAGTGCATAGGTTGAGGAAACTGACAACTTTGGAATTTATCGTTTTTGGTTTGAAATAATTGAACCAAACAGTACCACGCTTTATGACCAAAGAATTAAATAGGAATCCGTGGACGTCTGCAGACATTTTTTCAGGAGGGGGGAACTTCAAAATTTTGCATATCCTTTTCAGGTTGCTGACGATGCAGTGCAAAACGACTTTTACAAACGCTTTACCCTTTCTATCCCATTAGTCTGTGCTGGTTGAACCTCAATTCTCAATCTTTTGTCTGAAATTGTTTTCTACACTTCAACTATTAGAAATGATTTTTCTTCTCATAAAGTGCCTAATATCCATTTTCTCGAACACTTTCTACTAAGTCATTCATCGGCCAAACAACATACGCGGTGAAAAAACAAGAAAGTTAGACACTCTCGCAAAACTGTTTCAAGCAATAAGAAGTAGAACTATATGTTGACAAGACTATCGAACAACTTACTAAAGTTAAAACAACACGCAGGCATAAAAAATTGAGCAGATAAATTACGAAAACTTCCCCCGGGAAATATAGCTTGCACTTAGTGCTCACTAAAAGTGGGAACTAAACCTTAACGATAAAGACATATTCCCACAAGTCTGCATAGACGTATTCTAACAAGTCACGTATTTTTATACTGTGTGAAAAGAAGCCTGCATAATAGTCGCTGGATTAAGCTATTCACTCGGGCACGTTGATCGTAGTCTCACACTAACAATGGATTTTTCAAACTTGTGGAAACACTGCTATAGATTGACTCATGCTTCTTTTCACACAGTGTAAAACTATACGTGGCTTACCGCTATCAGCGGTGTCACTGTCTCGCTGCATTACCTGCCAAGATGTCTGTGTTCAACAGTCACATGCAGGGCTCCCATTCAGTGATTTCAAATAATCCTAGATTGCACACCAAAAAAAACATATTCGTACAAAAGAACCCCAGAAAGCTTGCGTTACGAACAAAGACATAGGACTGTATTTAGTTGAATTGAAACGATAAAATCGAATACTGATTTAATTGTAGTTCCTCTTCCAAATTTTCTTCTGCAGCGCAATCGTTAACATTTGGACGACCTTACGACCTTTTTGTTGCTCAAGACGTTTTTCATAACGCTGGCAACATACTCCATTGATAACATCCCGCACTAATTGTAGGAGTACATTTGTTATTAAACTAAAAATTTTGGGCAATCTTGAACTGCAGCGGGATAAATAATTCCACAAAAATATAATCCCAATGCCTTCTTCCTCTAATTGGGAATTGTTTTTTAATTTGTATGCATAGAGAACAGGCCCGTAACCAGCTTGGGACACCAGGGGGGCGAAGAGTTTTCTAAGAGGGGCCCAAATTTTTTAAAAATGTCCACTAGTTTTAAACAGTGTCCAACATATTTTTCCAGAGGGGGGAGAAAAAATTTCTAAAGGGGCTTCTCCCCCCCTGCGCCTACTCCCTAGTTAAGGGCCTCATAGAGGCACATCTGAATTTAAACAATCAGTCGTAACCCTTGTTTCACCAGTTTAAGCTGCGCTAAGCGTTTAGGGGGCCTCGCGGTCACGACTTTGCCCGGGGCTTTTTTATCCGGCCCTGGGCACATCTGACAAGAAAATGGGGCACACTCGACACATTGCCACCAAGTCAGTCTAAACAAGTAAAGCTTGAGGGGTTATATTGGAAGGCAATATAGAATAATTCTAATCTATGGGCATTTTTGGGTGTATTATGTCCGTAGAGGCACATTATATTTGTATGGTAAGGCATGAATTTCAGCATACTGAATTGGTTTCATTGAATGTTTGGTAATCACACAAATTTGTTTTGCCATGCAGTGATAGTGGGTAATTAGAATGTGAAAGAAGTGGAGAGGTAGTCAGCAAGTGCCTAGTTTACAATGGATATCACGTGAACATTATGCAATGCATGCAACCCAACTTTTTATTGACCATTCAAGTGTACCCCATGCTCATGTCGAGTGTGCCCCATGCATACGGCACACTCGACAGAAAAATTACCTTTTTTAAATATTTTTTCTGAAGGGTGTTGTTTTCATGTTTTGGCATGATATTGTGTGTATGGAGTTGCTTTATTGTGTGGCAAATTTTGAGGTTGTTTGGACTTGAAATAAAGTAGCAGTGGTTGAAAATGCAAAAAAGTGACGACTGTACCTCACCTTCCCCTGTACTTTTCTACTACCTGTATATATCCTCGTGTTCTTTCATGTATTTGTGTGTTCCATGTTACTGCGATGCATGCTTAAGTTTAGCGCGTGGCGTGTGGGAGTGAAGTCGTTACACAATTACTGGGTTGACAAAAACATTTGCATCTTTGCCGTTCAAAATGCACCACCGTTCAAAATGCACCATGTTCTTTCAAGAAGAGCTCCAGCATCAGAAACGTATTTCCCTTTTTTTCGTCAAAAGTGCCATGCAAAAGTATTTTCACAACGTTCAAGTGTCTTGTTATTGTTGCGTAACGTGGTATTAGACTCGGACCATTTTTTCATTTCTTTATTCTCACTTGAGGTGAAGCTTTTGTGGCATAATGCTTTTGCATGTGGCAAGTGTTGGAGCAGGTAGTTTTACTGTACTTGTATTTTTACATTCCTCAATATTAGTATTTGGTAGGGGGCATACAATCAACCGGGTATCACACGCAAGGGGGGGGGTTGGGGTTAAAACCCCCCCTTGAATTTGCTATGTTAAAAAAACGTCATTACTTATGCAAAGGAGTTTGTGTATGTTTTCGTA
>JGI24022J15233_10003838_pt1 | contig 15173 bp, 10 predicted proteins | sample Ectturendosymbi2_FD_15233 | JGI IMG/M metagenome (IMG submission 15233)
CTCCAAAATTCTGATGCGGGATATATCAAACGTTCATGCGGGCCGCATTTGGCCCGCGAGCCGCAGCTTCCCCACCCCTGATCAAGGGTCTTTTACTGAGGCATAGGAAGGACAAGCAGATGTATTTGTTGTTGCAGGGTTAGGATAGGCTTATGGAATTGGCTGAAAGTGAAGACGAGAAGTAAAATGAAAGCTTGAATTGGCTTTCACCAAAATGTAGATGTAACAACGTGGTTACAAAACTACTGGAACAACATGGGGCGCCACTTTTTGGCTCCTTTGGGCACTATTTTCGACTTGTTGGACAACATTTTTTAGTAAAAAGAAGAAATATAGGAGAAATTTCATTTGACTGCGCACTGAACCGAGCTTGCAAACCAATGAGTCCAAGTGATTCGACAGTATGTATGACCCGACTCTAAAAAATTTTAAATGACTCTGACTCAAAGGGCTTGTGACACAACAAATATGACTTGGGCACGTCACTGCTCTCTTGTAACATTCTGCACAGTTCGTCATTATGTGAATGCCAAGCCTATTGCTAATTAGTGGCTTGTGCTGCATACCTGATAATAATTCTGCTTTGACAGCTTACACGCTGTTACTGAGCTTCTCACTGCATTACTGCCAATAATGATTAACGTGAAGTCTTTGAAGATTTAATTATTCTGACGTTGTGAGGCAAAGGCAGAGCATAAGTTAACTTCAATTAGTTCCAAATTTTTTTCTTCAAATTTTTTAGCTGCATTACATTTATAGTCTTATAACAGTGATAGGATTTTTTAGTTGAACAGGATTTGGATTTTATAACTGACATTTTTAGGTTGTGGATTGGATTTTGAAATAAAATTGTTGGATCGGATTTGGATTTGAAAAAAAAAATTTTTTCATCTCTGCCACACCCTTCCTTTTATCCCATATGCAAAAGCTGCATGACTGTTCCATGTAGACTATGTCTCACCAGTTTTGTGACCAAAGCTTCTGAAAGTTACCTTAATAAACGAACGCTTAGTAATAAGAGCTAAATATGGCAGACAACTGTTCAAAATGTAAGTGATATCTGTTTCTAAAAGACTCATAACTACTGCATTTTTTCGCGCTAGAAATATAGGTTGTTCGATATGTTTTGTCCAATATAGTCTAAATTGAAAAAAAACTGGATGAATTTTTTTTTTTGCAATGCAAGGGCACTTGTGCGATTATAGTTAGTCCAGTGGACTGTTGTAATAGTTGGCAATCGCGTTAGTTTGCACTAGCCCTAGAACCGCCTCGAAGACTTAAACCGAAGTTTGGATCGTCAACCTGCTCGTCTGCTGTGGTGAGTGAATCTTCGAACTTCCAAATATCCAACTCACTCACACAAACGAGCGCTCCACAAACTGTTGCTGGTGACCTGTCATTTGCACATAGCATCATTGCGGGCGGACGCAACGACTTGTCGCTTCGTCAATTTGTTGAAAACTGATCGAGTTACTGCATTAATGCCTTCATTTATACAATCGATGTGGTAATAACTAGACATTCATTTTGTAGCTGCGGTTTACCACGACTAGGTTGCAATATCGCCAAAGTTTATGTTTCCACGATCGAGATTTTAGGAGGTTCAAATCAATTTCCATGTTTCAACGCGCGTGTCAAAATGTTCAGTAAATGTATGAAAAATCACTATAACACAGCTTAAATTTCAAAGACATATTTGAACCGGACATTTGCTCCAACCAATCCCAATGTTTGTTCTCACACGAATCTCATTCGGTCAATTACGTCTTTTTCCTATCAGCACTCAAACGGTTTAAATATGCTGGCATCTCAAATTGCTTCCTTTCAATCCATGAATTTCAATTGTACCAATTAATCACCTATAGAAATTTTTACCCGTTGCAGAAAATCTTTAAACAATTTTTGAAACTTTGAAAAATTCGAACACCTGTTCAGCAACCGATGCAATTATGTTGGATCTGTTTACTTGAATGTCACCGCCAGGTCCAGACTGGGGACTAATCGTGTTCTGTCTTTTAGAGATTGATGTAACGGAGTTTCCTGAAAAAATAAAAAGTTGTTCGATACATTTGCTGTGTTCACAAAACACAGTAAAAATTATAGCAGGAATACATTCTATTCATTCTGGTTTCTTTCTTCAAAGCAGTTTTCCAATAAAAATAAGACGCATAAGAAGCGCTGCATCAATGATTTCAAAAGTACATTTTTCCACAGGTGAAGAAAATAAACGAAAACGTGCTTCGTTATTTGAGCGAGTTCTTATCCATTGCTGGTTCTCCACCACTTGGGGTTAGAGTGCAAGACGTCGATGGAATTGACAGCTTTTCCCATCGCTCCTGCCTCTGCTGTTCAAGCCGTGAAAGTAGGGACGAAGCGACTATGTCAGACAGAGTCAGTCTTAACTGCAGCGGGAAAGAAGGATGATAGAGGGTCTCGCACTTTTGTCCCAACATGACTCACATTAGTTGCGACGGCCGCGTGGGATACAGTGTTTATTCGCAAATAACAGGCTCTCGCATATTTACTGGCATGCCTTTCTCGATGTTTTCTTTGTCCGGAGGTGACAATCTCTCAACGAATTAACCTGTAAGAAGACAAAAACGACTCCAGTCAGACCTGCGAATATTCCAACACTTCACTGGATCGTTGTAGGCAGGAATCGTGAGCATCGGTGGCGCTATGAGAGAGTTTCGGTGTTGTGACCTCGGGCACTTTCAAAGCACACGTCTGTCAGGCGGTGGTTGTCATGGCCGACACTCAGGAAGGCCAGGTCCGGGTTGATGCAGACGTTCCATCTGTTTGAGAAGCTGGCTACACCTTTTGGTTGGGCAGCAGCTCAAGGTTGTTGGCCGCTGCCCAGGAGACCAGGCTCCCACCGACAGGAAATGCTGTATTCAGGGACACCGGAGCAGCGGCAGAGGGCGGTAAAAGTGTTGACGGTTAAGGAAACTTGTAAAAAGCAAAACATCGTTACCAATTATGTTGAATGTTGACCTCAAACATCATAAGAAAAATTATAGAAAACCATTCTGAACTTTCTGGGTGAGCAAATAGCTGCAATAAATTGTTTCAAGTCGCACTTTATAAACCATGAAATGACCTATGATACTGTTATGAAAAGGCACCTCTGCCCCAGTTGCTCCCCTTATGAAAGGGCAGGGGGACTATGCCCTCATCATTTCCCCATTCTCCGGCGTCCCTGGTTATACTATAACCCCAGTTGACGTTCCGGCAGTTGGAGTCGTCAGCATAGAGAGAGGGGTGCGGGAACGTTGGGACCGTTGGTGGAGGTCACGAGGGTGGAGGTTTGTAGATGAATGATCTTATATCCTGCGACGTCTACGCACAACCACTCAGTCTCTGATTGCTATAGAAACGAATCGACCAGTGTCCATAGACACACGTGACAAGGATAGGCGTCCTGCACAGGACTGACTCAGCTAGTGTGGAGTTAAGCACCACTAGTTTGTCTACAGTAGTGCAGCGGGTCTCCTGAAGGACGATGACGAGTGCCTTGTTCTTGTAGGCTATCTGCTCGATGAAGCTGATCTTCCTTGCGATGAGCCCGTCGGTTTTCAGCTGCAGTATGCTGGGTCTTCGGTCATCTTCGGCAGGAGAGACGGTGCCGCGCTTTGAAAAGGGCGTATCCTACCCAGCCCGCGCCGAACACATCCAGCACGGGTGGCAGTGGTTGCTCTCATATCAGCATGTTTAGAAAGCAATTGGCAAATGCCGCAACAGCAAGGGCCACTTGAAGGCACCTGTCATCCTCCCCGTGCTGAGGTGTTGCGAGAAAATCTTGAATGTTTTTTAAACACACAGATTTTCATAAAAGATACTTCAGTACTATTGGCCTTCCGTTTTCCAAGTCTTTTTTATGACCTGAGCGGGAAGCAAACCCACCCTACCAGCTTTGGCTGGGCATGCTCAACCAACTGTGCCACTAAACCGGTCAAGGCTCTTTTTCAAAGTTTCGAAATCCACACCATAAGGAATTACTTGGCAACATAAAGGAAAGGCCGGACAAAATGTAAGAACTTCCCACTGTTGAAATTCTTTCATTTTTACTGAAAAAAACTCCAGTCTAAAAGGTACGTCATTTGAAAACATCTTCTAATACCAATTGCCAGCAGACTACAAAAAACACATTCTGGAAGCATTTAGTATCAAAATTAAATCTTTACTGCTACTTCGTCTTTTTCAGACGTGTGGCATCTTAACTTTTGACATTAAAAAGAGGTGTTTATATCATCAAGGTTTGCATTAAACAAGTCAGTAAAGTAAAATTATCTAATTTCCTGCATATATTATTTCCACAAAGTTGTAGAAAGAACACGTTTTATGAAAACAATTTTGTTTTTTAAAAACAACATGTTTTATGCAAAACAATTTCGAATCAAAAATTGCGACCAACCGTTGCAGTTGATGTTTGAAAAACTGCTCACCTGGACAAGAAGCAGAGCAATTGCCATAGGAGTTGGGATTGTAGTTTGCTGTCAGTGCACACCACGATGTGTTGCCATTATCGTCCGTTATGCAAGAATTACGCAAAATATTTTTATAGCTAAAAGGAAAATGACAAGGATAGCTCAAAGTAAAGCAAGGGTCACCTGCAAAAATACATAAAAACACATTTCTTGTAAAAAGCAAGCAGTTTTCTGTCGACATCCCAAATGTTCCGATTCCTTAAAATAGGCTTGGAATACGGTAAAACGGTTAGAAAAGAGAATTTGATAATAATGCTTACATTTCACTGATAACGTTTCATGACTAGTCACCAACCCCAATTTTTGCTAACTCTGCGACATGGCTTGGAAATGCCGTTAAGTACCCCTTTCCAAGTCTCGCAAGATCCAATTCAGTCGAAGTAACCTACGTCTTATGGTTGTTGTTAAAACTGCTGGTTTGTTGTTATAAAAAACAAGAACAAAAGTTTCATTTAGCCTACATGCTTTTCACAACGAAAATTGGTGCAAAAGAGACGCGAAAATTGTACAAAGTTATGTCATTATTTATTGATTTGCCATAGTTTTATCACACTTCGCACATTTTTTTACGTATAATCTCATTTTCATGATGATTTGAGAACAGTAGGTTAGCCAGCCCAAACATTTGGGGGGGAAATTTTAGGGGGGGAATTTTGGGGAGTCAAAATGCTTGATTTTAGGCGAATAACACTATTTTGTTTGGAATACCGCTTCTCAAAGCACAGAATCGCGATATGTTCTAAACATTTGGTGGGACATGGCTCCCTAGGCCTCTCCCGGCTACGCTTCTGTTTGAGAAGGCAGTTATCATTTAGATCCGCCACTCTTTTCTGATATATCTGTATAAGGCAGTCATGCCATGTCGGTCTGCTGTATTATTTTTCTCATGCAATGCGGACCAGTTGTCCTGCAATCGCTGCCGCATGGTACCTCGTATTTTCCAGTGCTCTTTGAAAGCTTGAAACTGTTAGAAGCAGCTTAGTCAACTCAAAGCGCTTGCCCAACAGAACCCAGTCAAATTGAAAAAAACCTTGTTTGTCGCCCGAATGTAACAGAGGCTTGAAACTAGAAGATATTAGGCTGTTTTCATCAGAAACAGAATATAAGATGGCTTATGTACCTATTACCTAAAGGACGTTGTAGATTTGCATGAGTTGCACAAGAAGGAAGTGGAACGTCAAAAAGATAGAGGAAGAAGTGGAACGTCAAAAAGATAGCAAAAGACTGATTTACATTTTCGTTCAAATAGTCCATTGTCTATAACAAGGGTTCCCAACCTGGGGTACATGTATCCCTGGGGGTACATTTGCCTATCCGAAGGGGTGCATTTAAGGTTAGCAATAGAAGGTAAAAATATATTTACATGTTGTTTATTTTCAAATCTTTATACATATATCACTTATATTATTTTCAAAAGTCATTATCTGTGTATTGTTAAATATATCTGTGAAAAATAATGAGAAAATATTTGTCATAAGGAGTTTTAGGGGTACATGTTCATCCGTCAAAATTCTGAAGGGGTATATCCTTGTCTGTTGAAGTGCTGTAGGGGTAATGCTCATTTGTCGGAATGCTGAAGGGGTACATGGTAAGAAAAAGGTTGGGAACCCCTGGTCTATAAGATGTTGGACTACCTATGCAGCTCACCAGAGCAAGTAGAAGAACAATTTCCCCATCTTCGGTCTTTATCGTAGTTTTCAGATATTGAACACCATGGAGTACCGCTGTTATGCGAGGTCGTGCAATTGTAATGGAGTTTGTCCTTATAACGGAAAGGGAAATAGCATCGATACCTCAAGGTCATGCAGGGCTTCGCGACTGAAATGAATACAGTAAACGAATAAAGCAGTGGAACCGGTTCCTACACAACTCAACTTCATACAACACAAACTCCACAACTAAAATTCTCCCATATCAGCCTGCACAAAATTCAACCTATAGCACATATCAAGTTTATACAAAGACATCATGCGGTTTCACAGAATTCAAATTAACAATAGTTCAACCATACACAAATCAAATTCACACTACCGAAACAGGGCCCAATTCAATTAAATACTATTCAACGTGCACGTAACTCAACCTAGCAAAATTCAACGTTACGCAAATCAACTGGCACAACTCAATCTCGTAGAACTCAACCTTGCCCACGTGAACCACACACAATTCGGCCTCACGCAGCTCAGCTTCACACAGTTTAACTTCACATAAAGTATTAACATGCTTGATTGAATCCTGCTATGCCCATTACACACAGAAAATATTTCAAAAACTTAATATTGTGAAATGGGTCAACCTGACTATTACGGCTGCAACTTGACCAAAATCTTTTGGCACTATTTTAATGCATACGCAGTGTTTTCTCAGCATTAAAGATGATTAAACCATATTCGAAACGAATTCTTTGTTGTCTATTTTATACGTTCGTCCCTTTGCCTGGGCTTGGTGTCAACAGAATTAGTCAAAAACAAGTTTATTGAATTAAACTACACACACGTTTCACTACTAATTACATCGACATTCGTCAGCACCCGGATTTAACCTGGAGCAGATGTGTTTTTAACTACTCAAGCAACCAGCAAAAGTGGCGAATCCTTTGCAAACATGGATTTTTCCTATTTGTATCGTAGTATTTGTAATGATCTCTTGAGGTTCGTGCATTCCGGTGAAAAATAGGTAATGAAAACTGTTGCAGTTTGCAAAGCAAATAAGCATTGTTGATTCATCATCTCAGAATAAAAATAAAATTGCATGAAGGAAACGAAATAAGTTAGCAAACGCAAGCCAATATCGTTTCTAGTAAGGTATTTGCTGTGTAACGATAAAACTTACCCCGACTATAAATTATTTGTATACTGACTGATAACAAAAGTGCAACAGGAAGAAAGGCATTCATCAGTCGTTTCTTTGCTTTACCACCACAAGCCATTTGCTTTCAGGACCAGGTAGCCAGTCAAAGCAAGTCAAATGTTGTCTCGTGACCACAATGTTTTGCTCGTTATTAGAAAAATCATAGAAAAACTTTAATCCTGAAAGTATAGCTACGTTTCAGCTAACATTCAAGCAAGGGAATGTCGTTAAATTGCCGAACAATAAAATATGGTTAAAAGAAATATCCTGCGAGAAAGTTACAAAACTTAGGATTATAGAAGAGATACAATTTTCTTCAGCGACATTCATGACATTTCCTTGCTCACAAAATATTCGCAGAGTATTCTACCACAAAACTTTTTGGCGGAAAATTCTTCATCGAGCACAAGCATGTACTGAGGTATGCGTTGCAGTATAAATATTTAACTGCTTTCCAAACCGGTGTTTTTTGGGAGTGAACTCAACTAGCTTGTGAGGTGTTTTTTGAGTGTAAACACAATTAACATATAACAGTCATCGACTCCTTCAGGAAAGCACATGGACATTCTTCAAAAGCTATCAAGGTTGTCTTGAATTACGGTAAGATTAATTTTTAACTAGATTGTTTAGACAGACCAGGGGTCAACAACGTGGCGTCTGCAGCCACCAGGTGGCCGGCACGGACCACGTGGGTAGCCCGCGGGCCTGTTCTAAAAATAGAACTAAAATGATCAATCTCTTCACATAGATTAACATCTTTAATTTTATTAATGATAACTTAGCTAAAGATAAGAAGTAGCCCTTCGGTAACCAAGAAGTACTTCTCAATTTCAAAAGGTTAATGACTCCTGTTTAAGACAATATGGTTTCCACGATAGATTTCCGATAGCTACTATATGTGCTGAACAAAAATGAGTACAGGCTAGTTTCAATCTTATTGTTTGAATGGAGAGTGAATTTGCTACACTTCATGGAATGTTCGTTCTATAGTGATGAAATTGTCCGACTCAGATATTCAAGGTTATTTTGAGTTTGTAAAACTAACCCTATTTAGATTACAGCTGGGCTTAGTTTCGCTCATAGTTTTATCTGATTCAATTAAATCTCATAGACGCATGCAACATTTATGAATTATTAATTTAGGGAACCGTGAATAAAGATCAAACAAACGAACATAATAAAAAATGATTACGTTTAAAAAATCACTTTATTATATTTTGTATAAAACTTTCATGTTTCTGTAAAAATACGTATGTCGAAATCTAAAGTTTCTCATCTGAAAAGTCAATAGTTTATTTAGGAATTGTATTGTTGTTGCAGTTTATTCTTGCAGTTTTTTGAAACCATAAGTGAAATGAAAGTTGCAACAGAAGTCAACTTGAGATAAACTTATATTGTTGCAAATGAGTTTTTCTTCAACAGGTTTTAATACATTATATGAAAAAGTCAAAATAAAAAAGATCTGCTGAAAAAAAGATAATCTACTTTTTTCAGTTCAAAATGCGCAAATGTGTCTAAAAATCTTTTATTTGTGATTTATTCGAAATTGAGAGAATATTTGAAACAAGCGCGTTTTCAATTTTCTGTTATATTTCGGTCAGATAAATTGTTTCTATTATCAAAAATTTTTGTAGCGTGTACAGTATATATTGACGCATAACGCAAAATTTTGGGATTCCTGATATTTGATATTGGACTTGTCAGTCACAACAAGGGTATGTTTTCAAGTTTAATAAATCTTTAATCAAGCCACAGTTATTATAATCTTAAAAACACTTTTTAAATTTTTTCACAGTGTGCGAAATTTGTCCAACGTTTCCTATCAATGTTGCACAGGAACTCCTGAAATCAAGCAACTGCCTCCAAAGAGTAAATGTTGCTGTGATACATTCTGAACCATTTCAGAGTTAATCATCCAAAAATATCCAAGTTTTTGGTATATGTAAATTTGACTCATGTAAATAGTGTCACATAAAAACATGCCTTGCTGAAACAACAGTGTACTGCAAACTCGCAGCTAGTTCTATAGTGTAACTAAACTTTCATCACACCAATCTTCCCTTTTTATCTCTATTCAGTCACATCGCTCCAATTGCTGCTAAGGATGATTTTTGTAGAAACATTCTTCGGGTTTTTGTTCCACTCGTATTTCTTACAACACCGAACAATCAAAAATTCTTTTCCTTTCGATTTTTTTGCAAAATTATTCTCTTGCTTACAGTCAACTGATACTCTAGGCTTACGAAAAATGTCTACACAGGTCTTTCAATACCACCACTAGCACGAAATTGTTATACTCCTGTTGGCAATTAATTTCGGGCTATGTCAAACATTGTGCAATCGTGACCACGCCTCAGGTAAGGTTTAACGTTCGTTTCCTGAATGATGGGTATTTGTTGGGGTAGTGCATTGTGCATGTTAAAAACATATTGAAAGGTTTCTAGTGCGTTTATAAGCTTCCAAAGCTTAATGAAGTATTGATTTTGGCAGAATAAAGCCTTGTTTTTATCGCTTGAGCTTAATTTTGTGTGTTTCGTGCTTCACAAAAACTCTTTTCAAATATTGTTTCTAATAACATTAACGTTTTGTCTTTGTTTCGACATGACCTTTTGATTTGCTATCGTTTTGACTTTTCAAAACCTTTTGAAAATGTTGCCAAAAGTTATCAAAAAGTGCCAAAAAATTATGGAACAGTTAAAACTCGACAGTGTACACCCGATTTCTTTTCCTTTGTGATCCACAAGAGTACAAGTTCTTTGTAAACAGGAATAAAAACCTAACAGGACGTAACGTTTCTTTGTGTTTTCTTCAGCGATACTTACTCTATAAGCCATGCTTTGAAACCGATACGTTTCGGCTCGAGCAATGTCATTTGCGTCATGAATTTAGTTGACAGGCCTACTGTTCCCAGTTCCACGCAGGATATCTCAAAATTGCAAGTTGAAGACATCACCTTGTGCTTCTAACAACCCCTAGTTTTAACAACATTAATGTTCTTACGTTTCAAGGGAAATTCGGTGATGTGTAAAAGAATCACTACAAGAAATGATGATCACTTTGATGAAATTCCGATCGATGCCGGGGAAGGGTTAGAATAAGATCCCGGGGAAGGGTTAGAATAAGATCCCGGGGAAGGGTTAGAATAAGATCCCGGGGAAGGGTTAGAATAACCAAGTTTCTCACCCATCAGCTCAATACGCGCAGCATACCCCAGAGAAGCTGCATAAACGCGTGAGTAATACATTAGGGTCAGATTCAGCTCCTGGAGCTGCCAGAACTCAGAACTATTCCCATCTTATTACCGATAATCCATAGGTTGACTGAATACCTCGCAAAGCTGTACAGGTCAAGGTTTCTATTTAAATCAGTGGTTCTTAATCTTTAAACGCACTCGTACCACTTTAGCTTTCATAAAATGTTCTTGTACCCCTTGTCTGAATTCAGTAATAAATTGATAGTAACACACCTTCATGGTAACGAATATAATGATATAATGATCTTACAAAGTACACCAATATTCAAACTTAGTTAATGGCTTTTTTCAATAATCATGCTATATCATGGCTCAGCTTTTGAAATAGCCACTCGCATGTCGTCACCGGGCTTTTATATATTCCTCGCCTTAGTTTTGATGTGTAAGAGAGTTGAGAAACTGTTTTCACGAACCTAGGTTGTTGCAAATGGCACAAGGACTTCCAAAGATGTCTTTGCTAACTGCGGGAAAGTGTTGCGTTGCGTGCACCAGAAGGTGCGTAACTGCATTGAACTTTATTTTAATTTTTCTACAGGTTTTCATTTCAAACTTGATCTTCCTTCATGACATCATTGTCATCCATGCAGTAGATTTTAGGTTAAAAATTAATGGGCCTACATGCTGCATTCACCCCTGTGAATCAGAATCTCTCCTGGATAAAATTATCCTTAGAAGGACTGCCGCAACACTTGCAAATGCTTTTATATTTCAATGACAATGAGTAGCGATATTTTTACCTTGGAAACTTCATCAAGTTGTTGAAAATTATCATAGTAGCATGATCCAATGCAAATAATGCAGATTGAAGGCTTCTGTAAAGGCATATACGCTTTCCCTAGCTCTGATCATGTTCATCGCTGTTCCCTGAATGGAGGTGTTCACGTCGTTATAATGGCTGAATATATGTGCAAGGTATGCCGGGGGTATAACAAACTCCTTATTTTCAAAGTGCCCTGCTACGCCACTACTTCGGTGTCTCAGTAACTGCTCGATTTCTTTGCACAGCTCAGACACGAATAAGCACTCGGCAACCGGATAGCCGTCTCATTTCTGTGTGGAAAAGAACATTGTGTTGATCCCCAACTTCGTCACAAAAAAATTTTAACAGACGGTGATTCAAGGCTTAGCCTCTGATAAAGTTTACTGCACTCACAACAGTCGACATCACATTGTTAAATTTCGGGGCGTGTATTCCTGGTTTAAGATTTTTAGGGTGTGCATCCCATAAAAAATTTGGTGCTTCTTACCCCCTGTTTTAGTGCTTCGTACCCCCAATGGGTACGTGTACACCCGGTTAAGAACCACTGTTTTAAATAGACAATTTGATCCATATCTGGAACCCTGTCAGTATCATCACTTCCGCCAAGAGTAGAACTGGAATAATGATGCTTTATGGTAAACCAGTTTCCAATGGTAACTGGAGGTTTGGGCCAAGGGGAAATTAGGTAAAGGGGGCTCACAGGACACCGTTGGAGGCCCACTGGCCAACACTCAGAAACAATTTGAGAAATGACAGTGAATCTGGATGTGGATGGCTATAAAACCCGAAATCACCGGCAAATACTCCGAAAAACGCAAAAAAGAACTACTGACTAACAAATAGTAAATACCAAGATGTAAGTTACGTGGGTCCCGGTTTTTACATTTAGCTTGCCAGAGGAGGCGGTTGGCACTCCTGCCCATTCGTAAGTTATGTCACTGCCATTTTCCCGAAAACAGCAAAACTCACGAACTGCAGACCCATCACCGGTTTAGCACCATGTCTAGGCCTTAAATACTCTGAAAATTAGAGTGAACTATTTTCGCTCTTACAGTTTGACACTGGGGAACTCAACAATTTTATGATGAAGGTCTAAAAATATCGAATTCACAGACGAAAAGTTCATCTTAACCCAAACAGCCAAAACGATAAGGTGCAACGACTCAATTGCTGATCAGACCACCCTAACAAGTGTTTTCAGCAAAAGAAGCAACCGTCCACCCATGATAAATGTGAGCTGATATCACCGTGATAGCAACAGTAGACTGGATTACAATAAACCATTGCCTTGTAACATCTTAAAATGATCAAAAATAAGCAAGCTAACAGCAGAAAAAATCCGCCAAGTCACATTTTTGGAGTGCTTATGCAATGAAGTTGGTACCTAAAACCCTTTTGGATTTAATCAGCTATGAACAAATATGGTTCATACCCACAATTGCAGAACAGGTTAACAGTGAACAGTAAATATGTAAATGTCTCGCTCAACTGTTGCCAACGAAAAATATTCCGATGTCTATGCAACCATACAGCAAGCATTCATAAGAGTTAGAGAACCAAATAGCAACCTAGCCTCCATCAGGACAAATTAACGAACTACACAACAGAGGTGGCCGGAGTCCCTTTTTCAGACTCCGGCTCCGCTCCTGTCCCAAAATTTTTGAATCCGGGTCCGGATCCAGGTCCTGCTATTCTTCAAATTTGAGAATCCGACTCCTGTTCAGACTCCGGCTACAATCATCGATACAACCGTAATTTACCCATGGTTTTAACAAAGAAATGACCGAACAGACTCCTGCTAGTGCCGAAATGGAAAAGTGACTCCGGATCCGGGTCCGGTTTTTCACAAATTTTTGACTCCGGGTCCGGATCCGGGTTCGAAAGAAAAACGCAGAATCCTGCCGGAGTCGACTCCGGTAATCCGGATCCGGTCCCACCTCTGCTACACAACGAGTTTACATCAGGGCATCACAGCACAATCCACAAGATGTCGCACTTACGACGTATATCACAAAAGAATCAAATAAAACAGACACACATTCCGCTCCGCTTGCAAATCAAAATAATGTGCCCGAATGGCGATTGAAAAGCTAGTTCATATTTCAGGATGATTTTTCTGGATTAGTGCAAGATGTTCACTGAAATAAGTATCAGTTAAAACACAATACACGTTTTGTTATTGCAAAAATTAACATCAATTGTCCGCTTTAGATTACAGCACAAATTCAAAACGTTGTACCAATCTAATTCACAAAATAATAATTCGTATCAAATTTCTTTCAATACTTCAATCAATTCTAACCTTTCAGGATTTTCAGATTTTCTCGCAAATTTTTATTACAGGTGATGGTTTGACTTCAGGCAAGCATTACGTACAAGCATTTTCAGAAGTGCATGACACAATGTTAATGAAATCCACATCAGAATCTTAGTATGGACTAACACATTTACATAAGAAAGGAAACGTAAGTAGATATTGATTGAACGTGGTTTACAGATCAAGTCTTAATTCCGATATTAACGCAAATTTAACTGTATTTACTATTAAATCAATTAAGGTCATTCGATTTGTTGACCTTTCGTTTGGTAATGCAACTTATAATAAATGAATTACTGCAGATTTCCACCTCATTTAAGCCGAAAAAGGCATAAACAACAGCGTTTAACGCCACTGAAACTCAACTTTACACTGTGATGGCGTAACGCACCGCAGCACCAACCGTTTGGGCAAACCGCCGATGACGTGTGAAGCATTTCGACAGAAGTAGTCGATTTCTTATGGTTTCCAGAAAGTAGTAGTACCTGCAACAAAAGTAATGACCCTATTTTGCACAGCTGGCTAAAACCACAATAATCAAAAACACTTAATTTCTGAGGCAGAGTACATTGATCGAACTTTAATCTTTCGTTTATGCTTGTCAGTTTCATTCTCTGTTGTAAGCACCGTAACGTTAATTTGATCGGGTTTTAAGAAAAAACGTTAATTTTAAAACAACCATGCACTGTCTGTGGCATTGTGTCCAGAGAGTAGAACTGAGCATCCCTACCAAAGATAAGATCATTTTACCGCTACACCAAGGAGTAGTGCCTCTGCAAGTACTGATGAGTTTCAAACCAGCAATTGATGGCCGTTCATTTCTCACATACAACTTCGACATCTAACATGGTCAAAGTTCAGCTGTTTATACTGTGAATGTATATTTGAGTGACGCCTCCTTGCTCTTGCAATAATACTAAGGAATGGCCTTCTGATACTTCATACGTGCTCATCAAGCAATGGGAGGATGACAGGTGATTCACGTGGCCTTTCTGTACGACATTCGCTACTAATGACAACTAAACCTGTCAATACGAGAGCAACCACTGCTACCCGCGCTGGACGTGTTCGGCATGGGGTGGGTCATTAAGCGCCCTTCTCATGGCGCGACAGCAGAAATGTTGCCGAATACCCACGACCCAACATACTCCAGCTGAACACAGAGGGACTTNCTGCAGACAAGATCTCTGTCATTGAGCAGCTAGCCTANAAGAACAAGGCTTTCATCATCATCCTACAGGAGACCCACTGCACAACTGCAGACAAGCTAGTGATTCCCAACTTCTCACTAGCTGGGTCAGTCCTGAGCAGGAACCACGGCCTTGCTACGTTTGTCCATGAGCGGTTGGAATGGTCACTGGTCGATCAGTCTCCAGAACAATCAGAGACTGAGTGGTTGTGCGTAGACGTTGCAGGATACAAGATTATTAACGTCAACAAACCTCCACGTTCGCGATTCACACCAACGGCCATCCCGACGTCCCCACATCCCAGTCTGTACGTTGG
>JGI24022J15233_10003839_pt1 | contig 15169 bp, 15 predicted proteins | sample Ectturendosymbi2_FD_15233 | JGI IMG/M metagenome (IMG submission 15233)
GCAAGCACTGCTTGCACAACGTGCATTGCATGCACGCAGTGCAATTGCATGCACACAGTGCACTGCATGCTGTGCTTGCACACTGCGAACTGCCTCCACACAGTAAACCGCACGCACTGCTTGCACAAACTGCATTGTTTGCACATAGTGCACTGCATGCACTGCTTGCACACAGTGTTCTGCATGCACACACTACATTTCCTGCACGTAGTACACTCCATGCACGGCTTGAACACAACGCACTGCCTTCACACCTTGTACTGCCTCCACCAAGTTCACTGAATGCACTGCTTGCATTCAGTGAACCGCTTGCAAACAGTATATTGCTTGCATTGCTTGCAGGCAATGCACTGCTTACACACAATGTCTTGCCAGCAGACACACGCACACTACACTGCATGCACTGCGTGCACAGAGAAAACTGTATGCACTGCTTGTCCACAATGCACAACATGCACAAAGTGCACTGCATGCACTGCGTGCACAGAGAAAACTGTATGCACTGCTTGCCCACAATGCACAACATGCACAAAGTGCACTGCATGCACCCCTTGCACAAAAGCACTGTTTGAACACAGGGCTCCGCCTGCACACAGTGCACTGCATGCACACAGTACACTGCTTGCAAGAAGTGCTTCGCATGCACACAGTGCACTGCATGCTGTGCTTACAAACTGTGAATAGCTTGCACATAGTACACTGCGTACGCTGCTTGCACACAGTGCACAGGTTGCTGCACACAGTGCACAGGTTGCACACAGTGCACTGCATGCACTGGATGCACACAGTGCACTGCCTACACAACGTGCACTGCCTCCACCAAGTACACTGAATGCACTGCTTGGATTCAGTGAACCGCTTGCAAACAGTATATTGCTTGCACTGCTTGCAGACAGTGCAGTGTTTGCAAACAATGCCCTGTCTGCAGACAGACCACTGCATGCACTGCTTCTACATAGTGCACCGCATGCACACAGTACACTGGATGCACTGGTTCCACAAAGTGCATTGTGTGTTCACAGCACGCTGCGTGCGCTGCTTGCCCACAGTGCCCTGCCTGCACACAATGCACTGCGTGCCCTGCTTGCATTCAGTGCACTCCCTGCACCAAGAACACTGCATGCACTGCTTGTCCACAGTGCACTGCTTGGACACAGTGCACTACCTGCACAAAATACACTACATGCACTTCTTGCACACAGTGCACTGAATGCACACATCACACTTTATCCACACAGTAGACTGAATGCACTGCTTGTACACGGTAGACTGCATTCACTGCTTGCACAAAGTTCATTGCATGCACACAGTGCACTGCTTGCACAAAGTGCATTGCATGCACACAGTGCACTGCATGCACTGCTTGCACACAGTGAACTGCATGCACACAGTGCACTGCATGCACACACTACATTGCCTGCACATAGTACACTGCATGCATTGCTTGCACACAGTGCACTGCCTTCACACCGTGCACTGCCTCCACCAAGTACACTGAATGCACTGCTTGAATTCAGTGAACCGCTTGCAAACAGTATATTGCTTGCACTGCTTGCAGACAGTGCACTGCTTGCATACAATGCCTTGCCTGCAAACAGACCACTTCATGCACTGCTACAGTGCATAGCATGCACAGTACACTACATGCACTGCGTGCACACAGAGCACTGATTGCACACATTGCACCGCCAGCACACTGCGCACTCCATGCACTGCTTGCACACAGTGCACTGCCTGCACGCAGTACACTGCATGCAATCCTTGTACACAATGCACTGCATGTACACAGTACACTGCATGCACTCCTTGCCCACAGTACACTGCATTGACACAGTGCACAGCATACATACAGTGCACTTCATGCATTGCTTGCACACAGTGCACTGCATGCACACAGTGCACCACATGCACTGTTTGCACGCAGTGCACTGCATCCACACAGTGCACTGCATGCACACTGAACCTTGCTTGCACACAGTACACTTCATAAATATAGCGCACTGCATGCACACAGCACATTGCATCTACGCAGTGCACTGCATGCATACAGTGCATGGCGTGAACACATGTACACTGCTTGCGCACGGTACACCACATGTACTGCGTGCACACAGAGCAATGAATCCTTCCAGAACACTGCATTCTCTGCTTGCACAGAGTGCACTGCATTCTCATTGCACACAGTGCAATATATGAACGCAGTACACTGCATGCACTTCTTGCACACAGTGCGCTCAATGCACACAGCACACTGCATGCACACAGTAAACTGCATGCAATGCCTGCACATAGCCCACTGCATGCACTGCTTCCACAGAGTGGACTGCATGGACACAGCAAACTGCATGCAATGCTGGGACACTGTGGACTGCATGCACACAGTGCACGCATCCACTTCTTGCACACAGTGCACTGCCTTCACTGCTCGCACACAGAGCACTGCATGCATACAGTGCACTGCAAGTACTGCTTCTAAATAGTGCACTGCGTGCCCTGATTGCACACAGTGCACGGCATGCAGACAGTATATTGCATGCACTGCTTGCACATATTGCATTGAATGCACACTGTACACTGCAAATTCTGCTTGCAAATAGTGCACTGCATGCACTGCTTGCACACAGAGAACTGTTAGCACACAGTGCACTGTGTGCACAGAGTGCACTGCATGCCCACAGTGCACTGCATCCACTGCTTCTGCACAGTGCACTGCCTGCACACAGTGAACTACCTGCACAAAGTACACTTCATGCACTTCTTGCACACAGTGCACTGAATGCACACATTACATTTCATGCACACAGTAGACTGAATGCACTGCTTGCACACAGTAAAATCGTTGCACACAGAGCACTGCATGCACTGCTTGCATACAGTGCAATGCTTGCACAGAGTAATCTGCAAGCACTGCTTGCACATAGTACACTGCATGCACTGCTTGCACACAGTGCACTGCGTGCCCATAGTGGACTGCATGCACACAGTGAACTGCATACACTGAATCCACACAGTGAAGAGCATGGACAGAGTTGACTGCATGCAATTCTTCCACACAGTGAACAGAAAACATACAGAACACTGCATGCACTGCTTGCACACAGTGCACTGCATGCACGAAATCCACAGTATGCACTTGTTGGATGGAGTGCACTTCAGGCACACAGTACACTGCACGCAATACCTGCACATAAACAATTGCATGCACTGCTTCCACAGAGTGGACTGCATGCACACAGCACACTGCATGCAATGCTGGCACACGGTTGACTGCATGCACACAGTGCACTGCATACACTGCTTGCACACAGTGCACTGCCTGCTCTCCTTCCACACAGTGCACTGCATGCACACAGTGCACAGCAAGTAATGCTTGCAAATAGTGCACTGCATGCACTGCTTCCACACAGTGCACTGCATGCACACATTATACTGCATACGCTTCTAGCCGTCAATGCACTGCATGCACACAGTACACTGGTTGCCCACATTTCACTGCATGCACACAATCCAATGCATGCACACAGTGCACTGTAAGTTCTGCTTGTAAACAGTACACTGCATGCACATACCACCCTGCATGCACTCCTTGCACATAGTGCACTGCCTGCACATAGTGCACGGCCTGCACACAGTGAACTGCATACACTGCTTCCACACAGTGCAGGGTATGCACAGAGTACACTGCATGCACAAAGTGCTTGCACACAGTGCATTGCATGCACGCTGTACACTGCAATTCTGCTTGCAAATAGTGCACTGCATGCACTGCATGCAAACAGATAACTGTTAGCACACAGTGCACTGCGTGCACAGAGTGCACTGCATGCGCACAGTGCACTGCATGCACTGCTTGTGCACAGTGCACTGCCTGCACATAGTGTACTACCTGCACAAAGAACACTGCATGCACTTCTTCCACACAGTGCACTGTATGCACACATTGCACCTCATACACACAGTAGACTGAATGCACTGCTTGTACACAGTATACTGCATGCACTGCTTGCACAAAGTGCATTGCATGCACACCGTGCATTGCTTGCACAAAGTGCATTGCATGCCCACAGTGAACTATATGCACTGCTTGCACACAGTGAACGGCATGCACACAGTACACTTCATGCACTGTACACAGTGCGCACGGTGCACACAGTACACTGCATGCACTGCTTGCACACAGTGCACTGCCTTCACACCGTACACTGCCTCCAGCAAGTACACTGAATGCACTGCTTCCCTTCAGTGAACCGCTCGCAAACAGTACATTGCTTTCACTGCTTGCACACAATGGCATGCCTGCAGACAGACCACTGCATGCACTGCGACAGTGCAAAGCATGCAGAGATAAAATGCATGCACTGCGTATGCATTGTTTGCCCTTCAATGCATTACATGCACAAAGCGCACTACATGCACTGCTTGCACACAGAGCACTGTTTGAACACAGTGCTCCGCCTACACACAGTGCACTGCATACACGGCTTGTGCACAGTGCACTGCCTGCACGCAGTACACTGCATGAAATCCTTGCACACAATGCACTGCATGCACACAGTTCACTGCATGCACTCCTTGCACACAGTGCACTGCATTGACACATTTCACAGCATGCACACAGTGCACTACATGCACTGCTTGCACGCAGTGCACTGCATGCACACAGTGCACTGCATGCACACATTACACTGCTTGCGCACAGTACACCGCATGTACTGCGTGCACACAGTGCAATGACTGCTTCCAGAACACTGCATTCTCTGCTTGCACAGAGTGCACTGCATGCTCATAGTTCACTGTATGCATTGCTTGCACACAGTGCACTGCATGCACAGAGTGCACTGCATGCACGCAGTACTTTATGTGAATTGCTTGCGCACAGTGTACTACATGCGCACAGCACACTGCATGCATGCACTGCACTGCATGCACTCGTTGCACACAGTGCACTGCATGCAAACAGTATATTGGATGCACAGCTTGCACACAGTGCCCTACATGCACTGCTTGGACACAGCACACTTTATGCACTGCTTGCACACAGTGCGATATATGCCCGCAGTACACTGCACCCACTTCTTGCACACAGTGCACTGAAAGTTCACAGTACACTGCATGCACACTGTGCACTGCATGCACTGCGTGCACATAGTCCACTGCATGCAGTGCTTCTACAGAGTGGACTGCATGCACACAGCACATTGCATACAATTCTGGGACACTGTGGACTGCATGCACACAGTGCACTGCATGCACTTCTTGCACACAGTGCACTGCCTTCACTGCTTGCACACAGTACGCTGCAAGTACTGCTTGTAAATAGTGCACTGCATGCACAAAGTGCACTGCATGCACTGATTGCACACATTGCACTGCATGCACACTGTATATTGCATGCACTGCTTGCACAATGTGTATTGCATGCTCACAGTGCACTGCATGCACTCCTTTACACAGTGCACTGCCTGCACAGTACAATGAATGCACTTCTTGCTCGCAGTTCATAGGTTGCACACAGTACACTGCATGCACTGCTTGCACACAGTGTACTACATTCACACACTACACTTCATGCACCCAGTGCACTGCACGAACTGCTTGCACGCAGTGCACTGCATGCATGCACTACACTGCATGCACACAGTACACTGCATGCACAAAGTAAACTGCATGCACTGCTTGCGCGCAGTGCACTGCCTGCACACTGTTCACTGCATGCACTGCTTGAACACAGTGGACTGCATGCACATAGTCAACTGCATTCAGTGCTTGCACACACTGCACTGTCTGCACAGAGTACACTGTACGTACTGCTTGCCCACAGTGCATTGCCTGCAGGCCGTACATTGTCTGCACTTCTTGTAGACAGTGCACTAGTTGCGCACAGTGCACTGCATGCACACAGTACACTGCATACACTGCTTGCACACAGTGCCCTGCATGCACTGCTTTTACCTCAATTTGAAGTGTTTAAGCATATTCGATTTCTGTATTTTTAGACTGATCAGTGTTTTTTTGTGTTTTTGTAAGGCAAACTTGAATAAAGTGGTCAAGCGTATTAATTATATGACCACAACATTTTTTTGTCATATAATTTTGAAGAGGTTAGGACGATATCTCTGAACCTGTGTGCTTTAGACGCACTGAATATGAAACACATGTCTCTTCTTTTTTAATTCATAGAGCTGTTCAAATAGTTGCTGGAGTTGTTTGATGTTTCACTCTGTTTTAGCTCTGTATATTACTTATGTTTGATGTTGATCAATATATTCCGAGTAGTATGAATCATGTAGTTTTTGGAAATATCATAATATAGTTTATGACGTAAGAAACCCATGTGGGGGCTAATATTCAATTTAAAAATTGTAAATATTATGTCCTAAGATAAGGTTTGAATTGGTATTTTGTTGTGTTTTAGGAAAATAATAATTGATCTCAAAAATAAAATGGCTGAACTTTTTTGTGAAGAAGAACTCGAGATAAAATACTTGGGAAGAACAGTATTGTCCATAAATCAACATATGGTTAATCTGATCATGGCAATTAAAAAGGCAATGAAGATACTTCAAGATCATTCCACAACTCTTCCGGCACGTAACACCTCTTTGAAAGTGGTGTGTTTTTTCAACAAAAGATATCCCGCTAATAGTTGAGTATATGTAATCTTAGATTGGTCATCACCCGAGGAGCTCAAACCAGTTCACAGGTGGAACCTATACAGTTTGGAAGAATCCTTGTCAATCGCTCAAGGACACTTCTTTACAACAGAAGGCCGCTTAAGTATGGCCATATAGATAATGAGATGAATAGCTGAGACCATACAAAAACAAATATCATTCCCTCTACAAGCCTCCTTGAGATTACACTCTTAAACGTAACATTTTTTTTTCATTTCAATTCCATTTCATTCATGTTCCATTTCATATTTCATTTTATTCTGTTAGACTTAAACTTTAATTCTTTTCTTCTTTTCTTTCCTTTCTAGGAAAGAAAAGTACAGGAACCTAGGTTGTGTTTTAAAATAAATAGATTTTTGTTTAAAATTAAAAGGTGTGAAGAAATTACTGAATTGAAATCTGGAAGAGGTCGTGTTTACCCAAACATATCTTTCTATTAGTCATGACTACGAAAAAAATCGAACTGTTTTATTATCCAGTATTGAAGGGTTTCAAAGTACCTACAAATGCAGAACTACAACGAAAGATTGTTATCCATCTTACACATCATCGAGAACTAAAACCTCAGAAGAGTGAACCTTGGTACTGCTCTAAAATATCACCTGGTTTCAATCATGAAGCTGTAGACTGCTACCTCATTGTGTCACCCAAACCATTGAAAGAACCTGGTTGTTCAGACGGTACAGTTCGCTATTCAAGTATTGAATTGTACAATTTTCTAAAGAGAGGTACCCTCCTTCTTGAAACTGCTGAGAACCTACCCAAAAGATTCAAGTTGGTGTGAAGAGGCTGATTGCATCACACGTTCTAAACCACAGTATTTTTTAAAAAGAAAACCTCAATCCTCGTCATTTATTCATTTCAGTATTATGGGAAATTATCCGTTCATTTTATTCTACATCAGTTTGACACATTCTGGATTTCGTTCATTGTGCGTGCATCATGAAAAAGTTCATAAAAATAATGACCCGAGCTCTGGAAAACCTTGTTTCGTATTATTAATGAGCTCGTTGTGCAAGTATGCACGAGATTTTGAGATTAATCAAATAACTACAGTCCAATTACGCATAACGTTGATAACGGATCTGGTCAAAATTACCGTGAGTTACTTTTTCTTTGCTTTTGATATTTCAACCGTGTTTTTTGATGATGCAATGTGCAGTGAAAGTATACTCGTGTACAAAACCAGTACAGAACCTTGTGGTTTTGACTCTGTCTACTCAGACAGCCAGCCGTAGGCTGAATAGCAATAGTATGGTAAAAAATACACTCGAATTATTAACCGTTGAATTCTCATATACTAAAAGTTTTCAGGAAATTTCGACTTCTTATTGTGAAAGTAAGAAACCTTCAAGATTCCGGTTGAAGTCCTTTGTTGAGGAATTTATAGCCTGAAATATGAGGCCCAGTAAGGTTGTCGACTGCTCATTTTTAACAATAGTACAAGATTGATTCTAAATATCCGTATTAGCCCGAGCTGATCTCTATAAAAGTTTTTCATCATAAAAATTTGCTTTTTAAAATTCCGATAAGTTTTCATAGGGAAAACAAAGAACCTATCTTGTTTTACTAAATATGTCATCACTTGTGTCTTATTAAATTAAATCCCAACTGTGCGAAATTTATGTAAGGGCCTGCATTTTGATCGTTCCGAATTATTGTTAGCCTCATTTCATTAATGATTTCAGTCCACGGAAAATCAGTAACCCGTTGAATTTGACACCGGCTGGTTTTCAACGTTTCAGAGTATTTTAGAAATTAAGTCAAGAATTATTTACCTTAATTTCAATGCATCACAAGTTCTTTACAAAAATTACAATCAGGTTGTTGGAAATTTGCAATCAAAAGGTTTCTTAGTGAAAGATCACCTATTAAGAAACGAAGGCACATAAGATAAACACGGATAAAACGTGGCTAAAAAAAATTATGTTTTGACCGTGGTATTCAAGAAAACTGTGAAAACTTAACCCGCTATTGGTCCAGATTTCAGCTCAAGACTCTCCAGAAAGCCCACGATTTTATGGCACTCAAAAGATTCATTACAAAAGTAAGTTCGTTTGAGATACTTTAAGGAACTTAAACACCGGAGAAGATTTTACTGATGTGCCCACATCAAAAATCCTGGAATAAACATGGGACTACATATTGTCAAAATTTGACGTAGATCGTCAATCTGCTTTAAATTTTATAAATTTTATGGAAGTGGCTATCTTCTCATTGTTTGTACAAGCTATGTGTATCAGATTTATGAGAAGTGGAGAGTAAATTTTCGTCTAGAAACAACAACTTCATACTCTCTCAAGACAGCGATTTCCTTGGCTCGATAGTTGCATTACATCATAATGTCATGATACTCCTACATTTGATAAGTGGAGTCTTTCAATGGATTTCCGTTAAAGGTTTATGAAATAATTATGTTAAGTATATCTTACCCATTGTTTCGAAACAGCTGATAAATAACCGAAAAATTAGTTCTTCTTATCCTCCTTCTAGAATCATACCCAAAGGTTTTCAGTGAAAAATTTTAGAGACAAGGACAGGGATGTCAGACTCATTAGTTAAAGGAATACTATGATTTTTATAACGTTTGTAGAAACGACAGTGCGACGTGAAAGGATCAAAACAAGGATTCATTTTAAACATCCCTTGTTGTAAAACAACTCGCAAGTTCCTCGAAGCATCAACCAAAATTCCTTAATCCATTCAAGACAGTTATCAAGTTGTAGTTGATAACCAAAACACTCTATATACAAATTTTTAAGAGCAGAATTAACTTTAATACCGATGATTTGATAAACTCTACTTTATTTCTTTGCCTTCCCGGAATGTTCCTTTTCCAATCAAAATACTGAATGTGCATTTATACCGGCATAACCTGAAGGTTTATTAGAATAAACCTAGTAATAAACCCAGGCCAGCATATCTAACAGTTATACCTCACAACTGTTGCATCTGGACTTCTTGAACTTATTCCCATTGAAGCTTTCAATAATCCTATTTATCAGTAATGCCGGAAAGACAAGCGCTGTTTCTCCAGGGATATATAACTCCTTGGGTTTTGAAATGATTAATTACACCTGTTTATACTTACCAACCATAAAATTGGACTTCAATCCTATATGGAAATTGATGTTAATTTAAATTATTGCCCAAGGTATGAGTATTATCTTATGAGTCTTAGCACCATTTGGTGTAAACGTTCATCAAATGGCATACCTTCGTACAGCTACTAACACCTAACAGTAGTCATTCCATTTGGTTTCCATTTCTGTACAACTTGGGATAGTTTCCAAGTTAAAATAAGGACAAGCTGTTTCTCATATCCTTTTTGATAATCATCTCACAACACCAATGTTTTCTTTGGCTTACAATAACGATACCGGCGAGGTTTATGAGGAGAACCGGTTTTCATCCACAGAATGTTGTTTTTCAAATTTTGCATAGTCCAAGACGGGTTTCGGAAATTTTCATTAAATATGGAAGAATGTGTGAATCTAACACCAACTAAAGCCAACAGAATTAAGATCTCGATGTTTCGTAACCGTGAGTTTTGGGACTTTGTTTACTTTTTGAACTAAATGTTGTCTACCGTTTTACTGTTTTAGTGAAAAGAAAACGGTAGCAATCCCGTGAGAATAGCTGAAGCATGGTAGATATATTGTGATCATAGTTCCAGACTGGAACTTGTAGAAGATAAAAGACGCTAGACATTCGCGGATAACCATCATGCAAATGATCTTTCTTTAAAGTACTCACCACATTTGATGTCAGGTTTTCAGCCTCGAATCTGAATCACATATTTATTGCATAAACTCTAGATTATGTTAAAGCATCTATTGGGGTTAGCGTTTTTCTATATTGCTTGACCTTATTTTATACCATATCAAAATTATAACTACATTTTGTCTCAGTTCAATATTCCTGATGTATTCATCAAACTAAGAGAAGACTTTCTTTTCAGATCACTAAGTGTGTTTCACATCTTACAACTTTATTATATGACTTCTATCATTTGGTTTATTTTAACGCAGCGGGAGTGAGAAATGTATTCACATTTCACTTCAGTAAAACAAACTACCACATATAGTTAATGGACTACATTAATTAAATTTGTATTGTAATCTAGCGTGAGAAGAGTATGGAAGTTAAACACTTTTACTCATTTACTATTCATCAAGATGCCTCCAAGCAGTATAAGAGTAAACAGATAAGATAAGTCCATAAACTAGAGAAATATTTCATCCAGATAAAATGAGAAAAATGTTGGGAGGAGTAAACTGAAATGTGAATTTGATAAAACATTCAGATNTTAAAATTATCTATAAAAAAATAGTGGATTCATTACGCGTTTTAATGAAATGATTTAGTTTAATCGTAGAAACCATTTTNTCTGAAGAATAAATAAGAGACTTGACACAAAGAACAGGCGAATATCTGTTGATGGTGTAAAGAAATGTGTTTTTAAGGGGTCTCTCTTAAAATTGTTTATCATTCCCCTATAAAAGATATAAAATCTCAGTAAGAATAGTGCAATGAGGTCATATTTCCATAAAATAATAGAATAATCAAGAGCAAATTGTGTTTGCCATTAAATAAATCAATTCACTAGGTTAATCCAGTCACCTTCCTTCTATAATTTTGTATATGCAGATTTCGAAAGTGACTTTTACAAAATTTTTCTTAAATTCTGAAAGAGATTAATTTAGAAATCATCCTGGAGTAATGTCTGTCTCAAGTTATATATGTGTGAAATTTTTTGTCCTGTCTTATCCAGTTGCATTTTATAAGTTTGTGTTTATGTGTGTGTTTTTGAGCGATATATAGTTCGGGTATTGATGATAAATAGTTTAAGCTCTTCTGTTTTTGGAATTTTCATCTATTATGATGACCACTTGATGTGACGAGAGTATCTTACTTGTAACTCTAGGATACTTAGGTCTTGACGTAAAAAGACGAAGTACCACAAACCATTCTACCATTCTAATAGTAAGTGTAGTTGGTTTGGCCCTTACCATCTATCCCCTTCAGGTCCTAATCAGACTCTGGGGGCGAGTATTCCGCTTGGCGGTCATGGTGGAAACTTTGTGTGGATGGGTGCGAGGAAATTAATTCCCATAATCAGAGGAGGAACATGATTTTGGCTTCCAATTCACTCAAAATTAAATACTGCGCAATAAGGGAAAAAGAATCTTGAAAACAAACTATTAACAGAGTGAATAGATGAGGAAATAGATGAGGATAGTGTTGGATGGTTGAACACGAGAGGTAAAATTCATTCTCTAATCTGCCAAATACAACACCTGCGACCCGTGGCTGTAAAAGATTATCGTTTATTTCTATGCGAATAGAAATGTCTTCAAACTGTCGATTCCATTACCTATGATGCTGAATGATAAAGTAGCTATAGGCGTTTCGGACTTCTCACAATTTCGCCAAAGGTGATGTGCATAACAGAACTGATGCCAAGAAATTGTGTTCTTACTTCTCGGTTTTGCTATCCTCTCTATCCTCATCAGCGTTTAACGCATACATTTTTATTATATGACACTGATAGTCTTGGTACTGTACCGGAAGGAGGACCTAATATTAGTCTATATAGATGTGATCGTAATATTATTTAAAGAAGTCACAACTGGATTCACTTAAACCCGAAAGCATGCCTAGAAAATCGAAGGATGAGACAGATGTTGATTCCACAAGGGTTGATTATCTTTTTCTGAGGATATAGAATTATAATTTCTAACCAGTATTTTGGCATAACTTCAGAGGGAATGTGTCTGGATGGGTTGATATAAAGTCATTGACTTGACTGATTGGATAAACTAAAGTGAACAGAAGTATAATCTTAGATAAGGATTAAATGACTGAGATATATGATATGGGTATTGAACATTACAATAAAGCAGTAAGTATAGTTGATATATCAGCGTTCTATTTGCGTGGTTATCTGGCTTGAGGAGAGTATGTCTGTGATTATTTGCATGTTACCTCTGAATTATGAGCAAGAATGTGCATGACAATTCAAGCTAGTTTTAACATGGTAAATACGATGCGCAAGACATATAGGAAGATTTAAATACTTCATGTCATTATTGCTTAACCTTTATATTGATATAGTGGCTCATCACTTATGAGTTTTCGTGATAGAAATGTGATCTCTAAAATTAGTTTAGTCAAAGAAACAAGTCTGCACTAAAATGGAGACCTGAATAGATGTTGCTTGCATATACCATAAGAACCCAAGGTGTGTGATATACTGGTAACAGAATTGACTAAATTTAAATTATTTTGAAAATTTCATATGATGTCCTTCCGATCTGCAAATGGATGTGTGGAATTGTCGAACTCATCACTCGCTATTTTCACACGATCAGGTATGGAGATTTCTTTGGTGATGCTTAGAAATCTTCTTACTAAAGGATCGGAAGGAGGGGCGTCATTTATATTGATTTACCTTTGTAAAACAGTGTTTTGATTTTGGAAGGGAAATCTTTTATAAATTTTTATATCATCCACTAAAGGAGAATCATTTCTCACGAACTTTATCCATGGTGTTACTATTGCAGACAGGCAGGACATCTAGCAAAAGATTGTCCATGGAAAGATTTTTGAACAGCTCCTCTCTAACAGTCTATATTATGTTAAATTTGTCATTCAAGCCAATACGTAATAATTACGAGTGATTACTCTGATAGTACCTTGTAATTCAGCAAAATGTTACGGTGCTTTTGTTATTTTACGAAATTGTTTATTGTTGCAGAAAAACAATAGCAATGTATAGAGTATACGGATTGGAGACCTTAGTCTCTAATTGTACATTACTTAACGATTCTGATACATTCTCCATTTATGAAGAAGAAACCACCTCTATCACATCGGAAACTCTTTCTGATGATCAAATTGTGGCAAAAGTTGAAGAGAAGGTTGAAAATCAATGCGCTCATGGTGATGAAAGACAAAATTGTTCAAACAATATGAAAAATTTTACCAAGGATGAACAACAAAGTGCTCCCTTGCAGAACCAGAACGAACATAATGAAAGTTTAATCCTGAAAGTAAAGATCCATCAGATGACCAATTGTACAGTCCATCAGAAGAAGTGAATAAAACAATCGTTAGTGATCAAGGCAACACCTATGATGGACACGGTTTTTTCTCAGATAACGTAAATATTTGGAATCTGGAAGAATACATACAAAACTCCTTGACAGAAAAATCTCCAAAAGTTCAAGACAAAATATCACCAACGGTAAGTAAAGATAAAACAGTCGAAAAACTTGTAATCCCAAAGAGGGATTTACAAAATTTTGGCAAGAAAGAATTAACAAACTTTCAAAACGTATACAAAATTTGCAGCGAGAATTTAATCGTCTTTGCTTACTTATAAGCGATCTCTTAAATATCTTACGGACTGAAGTCAATCACGAACTTCTTGAAGCAAATGCAAATCAAGAAGGTATCCATTTAAATCCATCACAATTAGTTGTAGTGACTAATGCCTTGGCCGAAAATATGTCTGGGAATCCCTCTATGCGAAGGATTTCTACAGACAAAGATCTTCCTCAAATTCGATGCTATAATTGCAACAAAACCGGTCACATTGCTTAATATTTTCGCAATAGGAAAAAATCACGCCAAATAAGTTTGGACATAATTTTTACAAGTACCAAAAACGATCCTCATGTGGTCCTAATATCTAATGTTATAGGAAACGAGCTAATCCATCGCCACTCATCTCGAACTTATGAAGTCTTTTCATGTTGATTTTGAATTAAAAGTGTAGTTTTCCCCTTGTGTTCATAGTAAAAATGTAAATACTTGTAATAAAGATTGATTTTCATTGGTATCTACTTCCTTGACAATAGTGATGGAATTAACGATAACATTTTGTAAAATTATTGGCGCAACAAGATTGGAAGCAATCTTGAAATTGTTCCTAATTGTAGATAAATCTCTCTAATATCAATGCGTCAGAACTCCAAATTGCCACGCAAACTAACTTTATGAAAGTAAGAAAAGTATGTTCTCTGGGACATTAGGTAACATACCCTTGGCTAAAGTTTTGATGCCATTAATGACTGTCCCAAATTGAAATTTGTTGAATTTATTACATAAAGTCACGACGAAAAATACTATAGGTAATCTTCTCTTGAGATTTTATAAATCAGAAATTATCAGCAAATTACATTCGTTGACAATTATTTCTATCCGAAAACTTGGATGGAAGACATTAGTCTAAAGACTTCGTGATGCTATCTTTTATGATAACATCTGGCTTTATACTTTCCAAATGTGTTTTGAAACAGTTCCGTTCACCAGTGACCATACCCAGAGTGACCAAGTATTCAAAACAAATGTTGAAAAGTGCTGAGAAAAAAGGTTATATCTGGTTGAAAATCCAAACTCTTAAGATAACTAATTTTGAAACAAACTGATTCACTGAAATGTGGAAACAAACTCGAAAGATGAGATACAACGTCATTTACAACGTTGAA
>JGI24022J15233_10003840_pt1 | contig 15167 bp, 8 predicted proteins | sample Ectturendosymbi2_FD_15233 | JGI IMG/M metagenome (IMG submission 15233)
AGGATCGAGTAGAAGGGACGGATGTGTAGGATCGCTCAATTACCACTCGATTGAGAAAAATTAGATTGTGGCGGGCCAGAGGCGGTATAGTATTTCGAAAATTTCCAATCTGTTAAGTAGCCGTTGCAGCGTGCACATTCATAATAAGCAGGTTTTCAAACGGTTCAACACACACATCAAAAGATTTCAATCTTGGAGTATACTGCTAAACCACAACTACGTCAGCATGATATAAATACAGTGTTTAATCACGAACGCACAGTAAAAACCTGGTGCTTTGTTTAGCTATAATCGCATTATGCCACTTATAATGTAACTCCGAATATTACAAAGCAATGGCTCTTGGTGCCTGATTTACAATAAATGCTACAGGTGCATTTGGATAAGTCAAGTGTTGTACAGGTAATAGTGGCACGAAAAAAACGGCTGTTTCTTCGTTTTCATAACATGTGTGATAATAGATTTAGTGCACAGCCTTCAAGTGAATTGCTGGTTTTGCTCATAAGGAAGACAAACTATGTGGTTTGCTAAGCCATTTCGCATGTTCAAAAAGACACATTAGGGAGGAAGAAACAAGGAGTCCAAGGAAAAGTTGTGACCCAGCACTTCTTCCCATAACACGATTTCAATTTAACTAAAATTCTCAAAAAGATATTTTTCTTCTGCTTAAAGCTCTTCAAATTTTCAAATTAATTATTATTGCTTCCGTTGTCTATAGCAGGGGGTCCCAACTTTTCACTGACCATGTACCCCTTCAGCATTTCGACAGATGAGCATTTGCTGCTAGAATTTCTTATGACAAAAAGGCTGAGTAAAATAACAAAAATCCACTGAATTTTTAAAATAAATTTTAGATTTTAGAACTATAAAGATAGACTACGTTTCTATGTCTCAAAGTTAATATGCCGATGTGCATTGCCAAACGACAAGAAGGGCGTTGTCGAATTGGAATGCTAGCTATAAGGCCATATCTGACCTAAACGCTAGAGCAGCGTTTTTCAACCAAGGTTCCGTGGGTTGCTGTCAGGGGTTCCGTCGAAACAGACCGAAATTGCCAGGGAAGAAATTCGCAACCACAGTTCTATGCGGTTGTAGCAATATAGACACTTGGATCATTGCATAGGGTTCCATGAGCAACGTAAACATTTGCGGAAGGTTTCCCTGCAGCAAAAAGGTTGAAAAACATTGCGCTAGAGGTTGCCGACCCCTGCTCTAGTTTTTAGTTGAGCTCAGCGAAAAATGTCTTCCAACTCTAGCACGTGGCAGATACGTAGCGGATGCAGGTTAAGTAGCTATACTCGAGCTCAGTGTGTCAACGTCGCGACTTCATGATGTGGTGGTGTTTGGTGTAGTACCAGCAGTTCGTCTGTGTAGGCTAAATCATCTTGTTCCAGATCATAAAAGCATTCTTTTTTCAAATATACCTATTTATTTTCAAAAAGCATATTCCTCTGAAACGTTTTTTCACAAGTTGCTATGCCGCGCAGTGGTGTTACCTGAAGAAATCTGTTTGTGTACCACATGGGCGCAATTTTGTCGTAAAATGGGGGGAACAGATTGGTGTGAAACCAATATATTACAAAACCTAAAGAGAAAATGTGGGGGAACATGGCATATTATATCTCTACTGTCTGAAAAAGTGAGGGGACGCGTTTCCCGTGTCCCCCACCTAATTGCGCCCATGGTGTACCACAGTATGAAATTTGTACCTCAAATGTCTCTATGTACGAGCTGGTATTGCATGGAATATAAGGGCTTATTTTGAGCAGGTTTCGCTGTTCAGTTTCAAGTGCTCTGCATGGTTTTGTCAACAGCTGAAAAATGTGAGTATTTGCATTCGTAATAGGCACACCTGTGAATAACCCTGTTGCTATTTTGGCGGATTACACGTTTACAATTCAGTGTTACAAATCAGGGCCGCAAGTATGTGATATTTTCGGGGAGGTGCAAAGTGATTGCAACATGTTGTTTCACCTCAACTAAAAAATTTTTGGCGTTTTCATGTTTTTGAGAATTTCGAAAGGGGAATTGCCCGGTTGCCCCCCTGGTTGCGGGCCTGTTACAAATGGTCATCAAAAAACTCGCATGCATCACTGTCTCCGCTATCAACTTCATAATCTGTTAGGTCCAAGTCAGTAGTAAATGTATCGTCGTGGTGTTTGAGCCTCAATTCTACCCTTCCGAAAGCTATTAGACCAATACCAAGAGCCCGATGAGACCTAGGTCACTGTTGACACGTGGTTGAAAGAAAAGTATCGGAAAGTTTTACAGCATAAAATGTGATCGACAAAGCAGTTTGAGACTGAACGTATAACGATCATAGACGTATCCAGGGGGCCCAGGGGGCCATGCCCCAAATTTTAGAATATTTAGTCATTTTATGCTTTGAGAGGCGGTATCCCAAACAAAATACTGCTGCTCGTCTAAAAGCAAGCATTTTGTCCCCCAAAATTGTTTTGTCTCCCCAAACAATTTTGGGCTAGCTACAACATTGACAACGAGTGATCCACAACAAGTTCCACAGCATTTGTTTGGATGCGTCAGAATACGATTTTATTGAAATGAGATTGGTGCGTGATGAGAAAGGACATGCGTGAAAATTAGGTCGCCAGGATTTCGCAGTAGGGGGGGACGAAAACCACAAAGGGAGACCACATTTTCAAATACTATATTGGATGCATGCAGAAACTGGGGGCCAAATATGAAATGGGTGGCATAGATTTCAAATGGGGGTCCGGGCATCACTGGCCCGCCCGCTGGCGACGACCCTGTAGGTCGTACCCCTAATTAAAAATCTGGTACTGAATGACCCTTTAAGAAGCTTTGTTGATAAGTGTCAAGCACTTTTTCGCAGCAGGTTTATCCGAACCAGTCCTGCGTATCAGACTGTCGTATTCCGCAAATGCGACGTTGGCAGGGACGGAGAGACAGCATTACACCACGCGTGAGTAGAATGCGAAAGTCTGTCTCTCCTGGTTTATTTCACGGATGGAGAAACCTCTAACGTTAGGTCGATTTTTTATGAATAAAAGAGTAAGATGAAACATTTCCAGATATGCTTGCGGAATTTTGCAGGTGGTTGCGGGTGGATCTTTTATTTGGAACATCTAACTTGCCCTTGTTGCAACACTTTCGTAAAGAAAAAAAAGAACTGTCGTTTTCAGTTACATATTCAATTCGTTTACTATCCTGACAACAATCGACGTTTTAGCGATCGAAACATGTCTGTAGATATCTACTCGTTCATTTACTTCCAGAAAAGAACGAAATAGCAACTCTTCAATGTCACCTGTTCTGAATTTTACAGCCAGCGAGCGTTGTTTGTGGAGAAATTTCCTGTTTACAAAAACAAGGCCGGATTTACCTGTCTAACGGGTCCTGAGCCAAACTCATATGTGGTTCGCCCAATTCATACAAATGTTGAATGTTTCAACACCCATTCCCGTAATGTTTTTAAATGGCCAGTGCCACCTTACGCTTCAATTTTTCGTGAGTGTTTTTTTCATTTTTTACGACACAGGAGTTGGCCCCCAGATACGGGCCCAAGACCTATGGTCTATTTTTTGAAATGGTAAATCCGTCTCTGTAACACCCACACAGCACATTCTAAATTTCAACTGCTAAAATTCGAATGAAGCCACACGTTGATGTAGAGGTGATCATATCGGGTGGTGCTGCTGCAACGGCAGCATCTGTCAAATACAAAAAGTTTTACAGCGCAGATATCTACGGTTGTACGGCACGTACAGATACAGTAGGTCCGCAACGTGTTGTTAGAAAACTAGTTCAGCCAAACACCGCAAGTGTACCGCATACCTTTTTGTTGAATGTGCGCAAACTAGGGTTGGAGCGATGTGCAACCGTTATCGCAGCCGGCTGCTTGTCTTGGCTGCTGATAATGCGTCACGAACTCGAGCAAACTTGGTCTGCGAAGGAGTGTAACAGACAGTCCGCTGCAATCCATGTTCGAATAACTCGCTGCACCCCGCAATGACGTCTATCTACAAATGCGGTACTGGCGCACTCTTTCCAAAGCGCATAAAGATTCTGCGGCACCTAGGCTAGGGTGATATATGACGAGCTTTCAAACTATTTATATATGCTGGCCTGTTGCGGACGGCTGGCTTGCCTGTTTTAAAATTAATCTCGCTGCAAATGTCGTGTTTAGACTTGAATACGCTCGTAAACTCGATGAGCACCTGATAAAAAACATTCGCCGGTCATAAAACATGATTTCCCTGCCGATAGGAGCTGGGTTGGGTAGTTTATCTGGCAGTTCAACTCATTTCTTCATCTCGTGGGTGCTTGTTGTGCTCCTAGAAGGCAGTCATTGATTTTTTTTCAGGACGTGACTGGCACGTTGGCTTGCACGAAAATACGTCGATCAGAAAAAGCGAACAGTGACTGCTTCTTTTTCTACCCTCTTCAAAGTGACTTTAAGCGGCTTTGGTATGTCGAGCGACGCTACAAGGCCTGCAACCAGTAAATACTAACGCCCGACGCAACTAGCATGCAGATAACAAGCTGATCGCTTTGCTGCGCAGCACACTGAGGGTCGTTTCTTAACCTACTGATCGTTTGACGAAAAAAATGTGGCTCACTCATTTATGTAAATTCGGGATATGTTGCAAGCAAGATTCGCAACGAAAATAAACTTTGAAAAGATCGGCCAAGACAACTCGTAATCGCAAAAGCCAAGTTTGAAATTGAGATGTGCATGAGCGTGGCATCTGCAGGAAACGCCGAACATATCAAAATATATGACAGCAGGTCTGCCTACCTACCAATTTTTCGTTTTATGCCCGGTGTCAAGCGAAATTTCTGAGCTTGTCAGGCATTTCGCATGACAGGTCAAGCGAAATTTCTGACCTCTGCGGCATTCCTGATTTATAATTGTATGTCAGTTATTTCGCTTCTCCGAGCAAAGGAACAAACATATCTAGCATAGCTGCCAGGCGCAACATACAGTATATTTGAAAACAGCTCAAAGGAACAAACCTTGACAATGAAGTTTTTAATGTCTATTGCAAAAATGAAAACTTTTGGTTAGACCGCAGATACTGAGATAGTCCACGAAAAGCGGCAGTTGGGGAATAAATAACTACTGAAAAACATTTTGCCTTGGTCTTAGACGTCAATTAGTTTTCATTTTCTGACGCTAAGACCTAACTCTAAGCCTAAACCTAAGCCCTAACCGTAAATTCTAAACCATAACCCTAAACAATAACACTAAACCTGACCCTAGCCCTAAACCTTAACCCTGATCATCAGTTCTCAGCATATTTCATATTTCAGTGAACAGCAACCGCTTGCAAATGCATGACCTGAAATATCACTCTGTGCATTTGCAAATGGCGTGAAGTCGGAAATTTCGCTTGACACCGGGCGTCTTCACTCGGGCGCAGCTATCACATCGAGAATCGAAAGTGACCTACCCAATAACCATCACCAAACGCTTAGTGACTATCGATCTATTAATGACGAGGAAAAACTGGTGACAGTATAGTCGTCCCATGAAACAATGCAACGAGTTTTCATGACGTGTAAAAAGCTATTTAAAAATGAAAATGTCGAACGTATTTTCATGAAATCCTGTACTTTTTGCGTTTTTCCTAAAGCTAAATCAAATTTTCCCTCAAGAAAAATGTGGTAATCAAAAAATAGCGTTACATTTGCAAAGGTAATATATAGAAGGAGCCCATTTCTTGACAAACCTTTTACATTCTGTAAAGGAGACAAAACACCTTTTTTGATGTTGACCAATTTGGTAACTATTAAAAGTTTATGACTGAAACTTGCGCTGGTCAAATTCAATCTTTTTGTTCTTTTTTTATGCAGCGACTTTCATGTCATCGTAACATTTTTTACCGTGCGGCATAGTTAATTGTTTAAAAATTATCCCCTTTAAAAATATGATAAAGCGAAACATAAAAGTGTCTTGGAAACAACCGACAATGTATTTGAATTGTCCTCGTAAAATAAAAGAACCTCAAGGTAATGAAGATCAAGTTGAAAAGTCTTGGTCTCCCTACTACTGTATGCGATATCGTTGCCCGTTTGAACCTTGGAATGTTAAGAACCAAACTTTGCTTTCTCTTATGTATTCGTTTTAGTATCACATGCATCCAGCACTACAACACATATTTTATGCTATGCTTTGTGCATGAAGCATGGCTATTTTTTTAAATCTAGAAAGACCTATTTGAAGTTGATTTGAGAAAAGATGGTAATTAGTTCCCTATAGTTGGCTGCACCCAAGGTGGTCGCAAGTGGAAGACCGTTGGTGCCTGTCTCCCTTATTTGTAGTTGGTGATCCCCAGGTGGATGTGGGTGATGACTTTGTTTAGTCTTTCCTTGAAGCCGCTCCCCTTTTTGTTGCTTCCTAATAAAAACCGGATGACGCATCTGACTAGGCTCACTTTATCCTTGAAAATGTGATTGTCAATTGCAGTTAATGCAATTAATGTAATTGCTGATGTAATGTTCATTTGCAGTGCTAGCACAGAAATGTAGCACTGTTTACGTGGCTTCACGCTTTATCAAAAGTTGTTTTTTGCAAGTATTTTTGAGAACGCTCAACCGTAAAGATCACGTTGTATGTACATGCGTTATTTCAAAGAGCTTGGACTATCTGCGTCAAAAGAGTTTGACGAATGAATTCAATCAAACAAATAAAAAAGGCTAATTTGTTTGGTAAGCAAAAAAGTGATTGCTATTACCTTTCGTAAATACAATAGAAAATCCCAACACTTGTGTAAGATTCAAAGAACAACGGTTTGGTAAAATAGAAAAAAGTAGCCTACATAAAAACATCAGTTTGGTAAAAAAAACTTTTTACACAATTTCATTTGTATGTTCTTTCACGCCATAGAATATCGTGAATTTTTGTGGAAAAAGTTAAATGACGCAAGGTGGGTGCTGTCATAATTGTGATTTATTTGCGATAAAACTTCATCTCCACATCAGCGAAAATGTTCCAAATTATACGTTTGCATATACACATGAATTGCGGAAATAGACCGTTAGTCTTCATGTTACATATTACATAAATACGGCGTTCTTTCATTGGTGCTTTATTTCTTACACCCATTTTCGACTGGATCAAACACAAGCACTGGTGCTTGTTTTCTACTTTTAAATCGACATGTCCTAACCACTTTCCCCATGTAAACTAACCGCATCACATTGACCGCTACTTTTCTGCGTGCACCTGCGAGGTTCAGTGCCTGCCACGCCCACATGCAGTTACAAACGAAACCAGAAAGCTAAACCTTGCGCTTATACTAACCAGGTAACGCCAGCAACAGGTTGGGGAAATTGGAAAGGTCCACGTAGAAGTTGCTCCCAACAAGGCTCATTGTCGAATGCCTGCATAATATGAACACGCACCTTTCCGCAGCAGTAGCTCTGCTGACAGCGGCCAAATCGACGACTGTAAGACCACACACCTCTCAGCCGTTTGGAAATACGAGCCTACAAATGCTTCCGCTTAGTTCATAGGTAATGATTAATTCCTGGAAGGTGGAACCCGCGTTGACATGATGAACCACTCAGGCATTGGTTGACATCGCTTAAGCTCTCTTCCCCTTTAAATCCATTGCGTCAATAGGAAGTAACTAGCGTTGAGGTACAAGTTCAGACACATTCATTTTGGTGGGGTTTTGCCCTTTCCAGCATCGCGGTGTATTGACACAGCGCCGTAGAGCGGATTGACGGCTGTAGATGCTGACATTTTTGGCTTATCGTTCTCTCTGTGCAGTGTCTTGAGCGACGTCACTCCTAATCATTTCAACATGAACTTCAGTCATTGGGCTTGGTGAACGCCGACTGCTGCGGCTCAGTGCAAACCTTACGCAAACTTTCTCACTACCGCAGTCAAGGCAGCAAAACACTTGCCATTTGCCATGCTCACATAGTTGGCAGTGATTCATTTGATGCGTGGGTGTACCTCCTGTCTCGTACTCTGGTTGCTCGTACACAAAACGGGGAAATGCTTTGCGAGAAAAATCACCAAACGTGTTACAAAGAAAAAAACTGCCGAGCCATTGAAGAATTGTGAAGATGGACTTGATCCATAACCACCACGACGAAAATGCAAAATATAAATAAATTTGCTGTTAAGTGTCAACCAATATTATCGCAACATTAGCATGCAGTCATCTGCCCGAGTTCTTTTCAATGAATGCTATTACAGTTGTTGCATCCTCTTCGAAGGATTTAGCTGTTCTGTGTTAATTTCGCGTTGTTGAGTTTGTCCAACAGCCGACTTAAATGTAATGCCAGTAGTGTAGCCAGTCCGAACTTTTGGGAGAGACCAAATAGTTTGACTTTAAGCGAGCAGCAGTATTTGGTTTAAGGACATCATCTTGAAGCACAAAACATTAAGATATGCTAGAAATTTGGGGGGCATGGACGCTTTAGCCCACCCTGGCTACGCCTATGTTTAATGCGTTTCATTGCATCGCATTTTGTATCCACCGTAGAGCCTGCTAAGCAACATACTCGAAGCTTTTTCAAACATTTTCGTTTCTGGTGTTGAAAGACAGGGGAGAAAATAAATTTTTATGACCAGGAGGTACACACCCTATGTTCGCACACAATCCACAGTATTTTTTTAACTCAATCTATTTTTAAATTCAAAGCGGACGCATATGCTCAGAATCATTTTGAGTGGATGCTATTGCATCGTCAAAACTTGTGTAAAGTGTAACATAGCGTTGGGTGTGAAGTACTTTGTTTTCACGTGCCTAATGGAGAGACTTATACTTGACAGATTGCAGTGGTTGCGAAACTATTGGAAATTGGGGCAAAGAACAATTAATCTAAATCTAAAAACAATTAATCATATAAAAATAAATTATGCTGCCGATTACAGTAAAGGTTGCTACGAACAAATTCGCAGTTTGATTAAGGATCACTTCTCTGATGAATTTTTTACACTTTGCGGTTATATTACGCCGTATGTTGGAAAACCGTCTCCGCACAGCATCACCACAACGACTGCGTGTTTGACAAACTAACACAAAAGATCTGTGTTTAGAAGTTTTGGCAAAAATTTTACTGAAACGACTACTAGATGTTTTCGCTTAAAATTGTCACAAAGGACCACATACCTGTGGGCAGATATCACAACACAATTTTCGACCACGTAATGTAGGAAGATCAACCATCATTAACAAATGAAAAATAAAATTTTTTCTATAGTTACTTTGCTAGGTCACACATGCACAAGCACTTTCAGCTGCGAACATGATTCCAGTAACCAAACCGCAGTTTTGTGAAGAGCAACTCAAAGCATCCACTCAACAGGCTTGCGTCACCGGTATCTCCCATCATTTCAAAACTATTGTTATATTTGATTGCTTGAGACATTGCTGAAAAAGCGAGGCAGACACTTCCAACAGTCCCAATCGTGCTACCAACATCCAGCGGTAAACTATCCTATCTGGCTTTCCGGTGACAGGTGAAGACGTAAAAATGGTTTCTAGCTAGCGATAAAATACCCATGCACTTTGTGCGTTAAACGCACACTTCAGTTTGCAAAGGGCATTTGAGCTGATAGAAGTTTTGTAAAACTGCGAGGAACAGCGCACTAGTTCTTTTTTTACTTTCAGTGTTCCAAGAAAACCTTTCAAACTGTATCCGAATTCCAGATTTACAAACACAAATCGAATCTTTAGCTCAGTATTGCTTGGTTTTGTTTTNGAAACGGTGTTTTTCGAAAATTGTCTCAAAGGCTCCTTTTCATGTCTGGCAATTCATGCTCAAGCAAACCAAAATCAACGAAATTTACACTGCAGTATCAATTTTGCCACACTTGCAAACATTTGTTGCCAGGGCCGGATTTAGCTGATGCGAGGCCGCCGCCCTAAGATAATTCACTTGCGAGGCTCCCTCCCACTGTTACGAGGAAAAAATGGAAAAGCGTTGAGCACTTTGCGCAAAGCCGAAAATGTCGATATTGACGCTCTAAAAATACGGTCAATAAAAAATTATAAATCACTGCTAGAGTGCCTCACGATCGGTGCATTTGTTTCTGCCTTCAACGTAAAAGCGTTCAATGACATGATGTTGTTCAAATCGTACTTGGTCGGCGGAAATAGGATTATTAATTTTTGTAGACAAACCAACCGAAAACGTCAAGATTAAATATTTGATAAAACACTTGGCCTACGTTTTATAAGTTTCACGTCTATTTTTTCTTATCTGCGCTCAGGGGCGTAATGAGGGGGAGCAAGGGGGCACAATTCCCCGGGTCGAATCACTACGGGGGCGACAAATCGTTGCAGGGGACGCCGAAAACTCCAAACAATGCCACAAATACTTTCTTCAATACAGTACATTTGCTTCCGAAAGACCTCGGTTTCGAAAATGGGGGCGCCAAACTTGCTGCTTGCCTCGGTCGCCATCTAATCTCGTTACGCCCCTGTCTGTGCTCATATGTATGGCGGCATAAAGACAATAAAGCACACGTGAGGACCACATTGCGACTCGCTTATCACAGCTGTAAAAATCCCACACACACGAGCAAAACACGTCGAGTAAAACGTACCCAAATGGTTGCAGCTGCTAGGTTCACGATTCGCATGTTTGTTACTTTTTCAGACTTCTAAGAATCGAAAGCAACGAAACTGTAGCGCGAAAGGAGGTGATGTTCAAATCAGAAACGTTGCCAGAGGTTTTCAATAGGGGTTTACAGTTGCGCAGGTGGACTTGACATTCTGAAAATTTGATAAAATCTCCACTGATATATAGTGTTTCATATTTAATTTGGAGGGGCTGAATCCACCAATGCTCTCCGTAGCGACGGGACTGGTTTAAAAACTTCCTTTATGCTGTCATTATTGAAATACGTAAAAAAGCTACAATCACTGGATCAAGTAATGATGAACAGAACACAATAAACAATTAAAAAGGTTTTTTTCTGGCCTGCATAACAAAATCATCTAGGAATTCATTAAAATTTGTTTGCCTACGTTTGTCACTTCCAATGCACCGAATGCTTAGCTTGGAGAGGGCAACATCTGGAACATTGCGACCTTTAAATTCATTCGATCAGCTTTGATCAGGTGCATTTCAAACACGAACAGCCACAAGTTTTTTCGCCTGATTTACACGTAACAATCGGTACGATTCAGCAAACACAAAAAGCCAGGGTTGCCAGTTTGGCTTTTTTGAGGCCAAATTTGTAATTTTGGGCCTTTTTTCAACTCCTCATGCTTTTTTTTATTTTTGAAAAAAGGCCAAATAAGATTTGACTTTTTTTGGCCTTTTTTGGCCATGTAGATTTTTTATTGCGATTTGGCAGATTTAAACATGATTTTGGCAGGTTTCTGGGCACTGCCAGATTTCTAGACACTGTTTCTGGACACAATGATAAATTTTCATTGGAAACTCTGCAAGAGAATTTATAATTTTTTGTTTTGCTATTACATGCTTATAAATTTGCAGTTTCAAGTTACTCTTCATCAAAACCAAAAGTTTCGAGAAGTTCATTAATGGAGTGAGCTTTATTCTTTTTATGTATAAAATATGTACATATTGCCTTTCAAATACGCATTTGGGTGTTTTTAAGGTGTCTTTGTGTATTTGGCTTTTTTTGGTGCTATTTGGCTTTTTTAAAGGGTTGATCTGGCCTTTTTTGCTTATGACTACCTGGAAACCCTGCAGGAAGCAGCCAACGTGCTTTGAGTATATCGACACAATGGTCGGCATGCGGCTTGACCAACGGTCATATTGACATTCATAGAAACTCGTTGGAAGACCCTAGCGCAGTGGTTTTAAGTGAGTGCGATCGAAGCCCTTGGGTTCGACGGCGAGACTTAACTCCTGCTGATTAAACCCACGAGAAAGACTACTGTACAATTACATGTAAACTGTTGATTCATTCTATTTCAGTAATCCATTTTTACTTTCTGTTATATTGGGAAAAAATGGGTTTCGACAAAAGCTTGGACATCTACGAAAGGGTTCGGCGTGTTTGTAAAGTTTAAGAACCACTGCCCTAGCGTTATAAACACGGAATCTGATTAGGAGATTAAAACTAAATTTCATGAAAAATTAAGACAAAAATTTTGACGAATATTTATCGAACTGATCATATACTGGTAATTTACTCTATGCCTACCACAGTTTGCTGGAGACCCCCTTGAATCTTGAGGCCCTAGGCTTAAACATACAGAGCCTATTGGTAAATCCGGCCCTGTCTGTAGCATACTTTCCGGTAAGCCATGATAACAATCTATCCTATATCAAAACTATTAAACTTGGTAGGCTGCTGTTGCGGCCAAAAACCATTAACGTAAATCTAAATTTTGTGGGCGCTTTGTCTGTATTCCCATATCCCTATAGCCTGTAGGCAGGGCCGGCCCTAGCAGGTGCGGGGCCCAATGCAAGACCTGGGCGCGGAGCCCAATGCAAGATCTAGGCGCGGGGCCCCTCTAAGCAGTGATTTTATGACGTCATCGTGTTCAGTCAACCGTGTTACGATCGTGGTAGAGTGTAGATGTAAAGCACTAACATGAGAATTGAGTACATTTGCTAAAGTTCGATAGCAGTGGAAATTCGCCAGTTTTGACGAGAGCGTTCTTTGTTAACAATGAAATTTACATGGTGTTTCTACTGAATTCTCAAGTGCAAGGTGTATCTGGCAAAAATGAGGAATCTACCCAAACACCGTGGCGCGGGACCCAGTGCAGCTGCATCGGCTTAAGGCCGGCCCTGCCTGTAGGACCTTGAATCCGAATATTAATATCTTATGCAGTTGTAAAGGTTATTGATCAGTACCACAGTCTTCTACATTTTCAAAAGTTACTCAAAGTTTAAAACTGATTAAATAGAAATGAAACTGAGAGTCGACCACTCGCTAAAACTTTTCACAAATATATGTATTAGAAGCGTGCTCTTCAACAGGGTTTCATCAAAACATGTAGTGGGGTTCTGTGAATTTTAAGGGTTCCGTGAGGGTTCCTCGTTTTTTTAGGGAAATTATTTCTTCTTTCAGTATGTTGATGCGTCATTAATTATGAATTATTTTAGATCACCGTGCGGCATTCAGACTCCAAGTAGGCCAGTTAGTTATACAGGACAAGGCTCCCATTCAGTAATAAAAAAAAAACAAATTGCACCTGAACAAAAACGTTTGCCTACAAAAAAAACAGAAATGTTAATTTGCAAAAAGACTTATGAATGCAAATACATGAAGTGAAACGGTGATGAAAATACTGATTTACTTATAGTTCCTCTTCCAAATTTTTATCTGCAGCGTGAACATTTACATTTGGATCATTTTTCCATTGCTCAAGTCATCATGTTGGTGACATTCTCCATTAATGGTGACATCTTTCACTAATTCAGGCTTAGGTATCCATGCCGTTTTGCTGGCTTCTTGATGATGCTTGTTTTGCCAGCAACCTTTCCTTAGCAGTCACTGTTTCAGTGAGATTGTTTTTGTTTTAACATTATTAACAAGTGAAATCCTTTCTACTGATGCAAAAAGTGTGGAACAAAACATAAATGTGGTCATTATGTTAAAACGAATTCCAAATTCCGATTCATCTAAGCCAGGGGTTCCCAACCTGGGGTGCATGTACCCCCAGGGGTACATTTGCCTATCCGAAGGGGTACATTTAAGGTTATCAATAGAAGATAGAAATATATTTGCATATTATTTATTTCCAAATATTTATAGATATATCAGTTATTATTACTTTCAAAAGTCAATTCATGCTTATTCTTAAATATATCCACGAATTATCATAAAATATTTTGTCATGAGAAATTTTAGAGATGCATGTTCATCGTTTCAAATTCTGAAGGGGTACATGTTCATCTGTTGAAATGCTGTGGGGGTACGTGGTAAGAGAAAGGTTGGGAACCCCTGATCTAAGCCTTCTTTAATGTTACGCACACACACACATAATACAGAAACCAGGAATAGATTTATTGAACAAGAACACGTCTTTGAACGATCAAAATGGCCTCCAGCTGATCTTCGGGCTCAGGATGGGAAAATGTAGGGCCACATTTGCTATTGAGCTTGGTTCGTTTGTGAGACCGGAATCTAACATCCTTAAGCTAGCAACAACTCCTTACTCCAGTAGAAATCGTTTTGTTAATTCGCATGCATAGGCAACAAAGATATTTAAATAATCAGTCTTAAAACTTGTTTCATCAATTTCTTCAGCTGACGACGACGTACTGAGACAATGACCTTACAGTATATATAATACAATACATCGTTTACCCAAATGCAAATCTTTCAATTCTTTATATAACCGTTTGTTGTTTATTCATATTACTTTTGTTGTACCCGCAATTGTATGACTGATACCGGATCGTAAGCAACCTACAGTATTTGATACTGATACTGGTATGAGGGTGTGAAACCGACTGAACACGTTTTGTTACACGGATATGAGTAGTTTTTTTCACCTGATGATCGCATGCGAACACTGTAATGACCTGAAGATATGTTTGTTATGTTGTTATATTTGCTATAGCTACTTGCCAAATTTAAACCCAGATTTAGCGGGATTTGTTAAAATTAAACCTAGGCACCCAGATGGACTCGAAAAAACAGATCTGGGTGGAAAACCAGCAGTGGGAGCCCTGATACAGGAGGTTGAGTGCAGATAGCGGAACAAGAAATATTGAGAGTTGTTGCGTCACTTGTTGTGCAATTAAGAAGAATGTTATTGTTTCATAGTTACACGATGTTGCCGATGTACAGTTCACAGTAGAGCAGTGTTGCCATTTTGGCTGTTTTTCTACTAGATCTAGCAAGTTTTTCTCACTGCTAGCTGTAAATTTTTCAATCTAGCAGCTGGCTGGTTTTCTTGCAGGATTTTGAAAACCTTTTAGTAGACGACAAATTCCTGACCAAAAAATTGTATCAACAGTTTTTGGTGATAATCTTTTCCTCCTTGTTCATCAAAAAATACTTTGTCTTCTTGATGACGCTTTGAAATAGGCAACACTAGGGCCAGGTACAAGTTGCCTCAATCATTTCGAGTTTTTATTGTGACGCAACCAACCTGCTTCAAGCAGATAATTGCGTCATCATGAACGTCGGAAGGATTTTGTCCAGGGGGGGCCAGTGGGGGATTTTCCCAAAATTTTTTACAGGTGGGGGGCCAAAAGTGGTGAAATTTGGTTTTTAACCCTCG
>JGI24022J15233_10003841_pt1 | contig 15165 bp, 10 predicted proteins | sample Ectturendosymbi2_FD_15233 | JGI IMG/M metagenome (IMG submission 15233)
AGGCAAAGAAGCGAACTGCGCACTTGCGCTAAGCTCTTCGGGGGCCTCGCGGTCACGACTTTGTCCCAGGTCCGTAACCAGGAGGACGAACCCCCCAAATTATTTTCTCCCCTCCTGTGAAAATATGTTGGACATAATTTAAAAAATTTGGACCCCTCTCAGAAAACTCTTCGCCCCACCTGGTGTCCCAACCTGGCTACGGGCATGCTTTGCCCTGATGGGTCTCGCGTTCATTTATCCGGCCGTGTCTTTATACGACCAGAAGTCAGAAATCCACTTGATCAACGTATTTTGTGTAGTGATTGTTGTAAAGAAATGTAGGATACTATGTCTAGCCCAGGTATCTTCTCATATTTTGTACTGCATGCAGCCAAAATACCTTTGGTACTTACGACCAAAGTTACACATTTGCGCACCCTGCTGTTCAGACAGCTAGATGCAGTTGATTGCGTACGGTAGTTAGAAGAGTCTATTTTGGGGGTTGTCCCAAAACAGAGTAGTGCCGTTAGTGGATCATGGATATTAACCGTTGCGTCCACATATGCCTTAGTCTATATTTGTTAACAATTAGAGGCGATTTGATATACAAAACGTTATTAATCTAAACATGTGCCATGCACCAGGAGATTAACAGTCCAGACATCAGCAAGTTTTATGCATGCTTATTTCGGCCAGTAAAAAACCCAATGCGCACGTTTTATAAGCATATTTCACTTAAGCACATGGTAAAGTTTATCAGTTTGCTCTAATGGAAGAAAACGTTCATCGCGGAGCACACGCTTTGACCGGCTTCATGTTTGCTCCTTCGGTGATAATGTTGTCATTACTGAACGACGGATTCGGTGATAATGTTGTCATTACTGAACGACGGGATGTGAATCAAAAATAAATTTTCAGAACGTCTAGCCCCCAGCACAAATATGAAGGCCCCCAAGAGAAGACTTTCTGGCGACGGTTCTGCCCAGGGGGAAATTCGGCGGAAATTGTCCCCAAATCTTTTTTATGCCCCCCTAATTTTGTTGTGCTCAGAAAAATTTGTTTTAAACATATGATAAATATAAAAACTTTCCCCCTAAAAATGTATTTTTCCTCCCCAAACCTTAAAACCCGGTTACTGGCCTGGCTCTGCAAAATTGTGTCAGCAATTAGGATATTTTGTTTAAGGCCATTCGGCCCCGAGATGTAGCAAAACTTTTTTCATAAATCACATTTACGGGGGCCCCTGTAAGCATTTGGGAGGGGGCAGAGTTGGGCTGATACGGCACTGACTCCACCGCTTAATGCTAGAATTAGTAAGGGGGGCATACAATCAAGCAGTCGTCCCGGGCATCAGCAGACCTCTTTACGCCACTGACCGTACCTCATGGAAAAATGTTCTTGAAAAAATTTCAAGTGATCTGGCAACCCTAGCTATGCGGTCAGTTTAGAATCTATTGCGAAGTCACAATCTGTTAAATATTGCTTTAGATCTTGCGCAGACCAATAAAAACAAATCGTGATCTTATTAAATATCTAAGAAATACAGATTGGATGCATAATTAAGCAAACGTGGAAGAAATAATGCGCGCAACAGAGCTGTTACATGCAACCTGAACTTTCATGTTTTTATCAAAATCAGAAACGTTTCATTATATCGGAGAGATCTGTGCAAAACCATCGCTTGCAAATCCAGTTTATGAAGTAAAACTATACAGAACTACAGAATGCAATGTAATATCTAGCCGGCGAAAGGTCAACAATATTTTGTCCATTCTGCACTTTTCTAGAGTTTTTACATGTCAGAACCTGGAGGGAATTGGACAAATGAGTTTCACTTCCAACCGCTGCTGAAATGGCTTTACCAAAAACGGAATTACATCTACGGAAACCATACGTGCAAAGAGAATGCATTTTGCATCGAGTATATGAACTTGATGTCAAGCAAAACTTACAAAGTGGGGTAGGTTGTTGCTTGCAGTGGCTGCCATGACAAAAAACATTTTCAAATTGTGTACTTCAAAATAATTGAATGTTATGTTGCTCTTAATTCAGCAGTATTTGAAAAATAGCAAATAAGCTGTCTATAACAATCATATTCAAGTCAATAACCACTTCCACTTTTCATTGCACCTTGCTACAAGTTCGGTATCATCTTCTCGGTTGTGCACCTAACCATGGAAATAATGACTGAAACACTCGTTTCGAAAGAATTACTGTCACGGAGTATCTTCAACTGTTTAAAATTCGTAATTAGCTTTAAAAAAAACATACAATAAAAAAGCGGCAATTCCAATTTGTTGGAAACATCTGGTCGCAACAGCTCGAACATCTGGTCGCAACAGCTCGAACATCTAGCTATTTGTGGGAAAATTTGTGGAAAGAACGCACGAGGATGTTCAGGAAAAATGTACTTGGACCAGCTCAAGGACTGGATGAATTTAAACACTCACGTGTCTTGCAGCTTCCCTATTATAGAAAACGTTGGAAGACTGCCTGCGCATTGGCTCTTTTTCCTGTTTCAGGGAATGGATCTTCATGATGATGAAAGTATTTTTATCGAAAGGCATTTTTCTATCGTATTTTGCTGGGTCAGCTGCTCAACTTAACTAGCAACGATAGCTACTCAAGTTCAAAAACTTTTAGCGCAGAGCATAAAATATGAAATTTATATACAGTATCAGATTGCATTTGCACTGGTTTTACCTGAACACCTTTAATTATGCATATGCAGATGCGGAGCAAGTCACTGCAAGGATATGATTGCTGGAGCGGATACAGTCAACGAAGTTATATTTTACATGTGCTTATATGGACCACAAGGTAGGCTTGGTTAAGTTATTTGAAGAGACCTTTTCCTGTTTTATTAGCAACATTTAGGGTATGATTATTTAGTTCAAAAATAATTGTTGTGTACGAAACACCAGTAAACCTGAAACTCACACTCAGACCTAAAACAAAACAAGTTGATATGTTGCTTTAAAAACACAGTGTATATTTACCAGTACAGCGAATTCGATTCAAAATTTGTTTTGTTTGCGTTATTATTTCAATTACAATTTAGCAAGAAATCCAAGTTCAGCGAGTTTTCTAGTCATTTCACAAAGCATAGGTTCTGTTATAACTGAGAATGGACCAGTGGATAATTCTAAGTTGTTTAATTGAACCACGGTATATCATGAATTATATATCATCAATTGAACTTTTGCAGCCATGATCTTTCAGAAAAAGATTTTGTTTTACTTAAACTACAACGTTAGCGATTTGTTGCAACAGCGATTGGTTTTGTAATGAACAAGTACACTACGGTTTGCTTAGATTTATTGTAACTTAACAATCTTTAAACAAATTAAATTTGCCAGAAGTGGGAACCGTGCGTATGATATAAGATAAATCGACATGAACGTAGTGAATTCCTGCAGAATGTTGCTGTAAGATACTGGTACAACCCTGTTCCACTTCGTAATCAAAAAGTTCAGAACACCGTCATGACTTTGTTTTGTTTTATTCCGTACTAACCAAATTATCGAAATAAATTTTCTTCTGCAATATTTTTATTCCCTCTACTACAGTAGATACAAAAGCTTGTAGCAAGATTTCTTCCACTCACATTTTACCGAATTGGGTGGAAGTAATAGTGTTTACGGAAACGTCCATGTCATGACGTTTGCTTTGTTTCTTTGGTTTTAATTGCTATCTTTCTGAGATATTGTTTGCAAAATTGTAATAAATCGTTTTGTTTCAATTTCTTGATTACAAGCAAAATTTCAGATACTTCAAACTTTTCTAAATACACGAAATATAAAATTGACCTGCAGTCTTTTGAAATTAATTCAGCGTATATGTGACGTACTTTTCACAGAATTGCACTATTCTGTCTATAAGTCGATTTAAAATATTTAACATATCTCTGTTGTCGATTTTCAGACCATAGGGTGCCATCCTGCAATCGTTGCAATTGACTGTGAAAGTTCTGACAGAATGTGGTTGTCTTGTTAGTTAAAAAGAAAACGAAAAAGAAGTGCATGCGTACACAGAACATGCAGTGAAGCATTATGCGTTGCCAGTACATTTTCAAGAATACTTTACAGCAGGGGTCTCAAACGCACGGCCCGAGGGCGGCATGTGGCCCGCGAGGGTGTTTTGTGCGGCCCGCAATGCTTTTGGGAATTTTCAAATAAGTAACATATACGTTATTTAGTTTATTCACCGGTGTTTAAAGTGCTCGGCTTGCAAGTGAACAAGTTCCTTTTAAACGAACGTAGAGACGGTTAGAAATGATTTGGCTATAACTCATGATGCCTTTCGCATGAAATAAGTTGTAAAAGCTGTTTCTGGTAAGGTTCGGGTACCGCCACTGCTGCGTCAGCGTCATATTGCGGCCCTCGGGTTACTTTATTTGTCCTCATTTGACCTTCAGAGCAATTTGAGTTTGAGACCGCTCCTGTACAGTTCGGACTTATGTTTTAGTTAATACGTCAAGGAACGAAGCAAATCGACTTTACACGGCTGGAGAAGCGTGCAGCACATGCGAAGAAAACGACACATGCACCAATGACATGTGCACGGACCCGGATAGAGATGCTGAGTTCGAGTTTGAAGCAGATAGTAGCAACTCTGGTGCGACGTCAGGGATTGTAGCTGGATCTGTTGTTGGAGTCCTGGTCGTTGGGGGTGTGGCAACTGCAGCATTTGTGTATTATAAAAAGGTAGCCGTGGGTTTTGTTGTTTTGACTTACAACGAACAGTTTTTACAGCAGTGCCGAGCAATCATCAACAAAAAGGTAGAAACGTGGAGACACCATTTGTATGCAAACGCTTACAGCAATGCCGAGCAATCATCAACAAAGAGGTAGAAACGTGGAGACACCATGTGTATGCAAAAGCAACGTATGACGGTTGAAGATGCTTACGTGGTACTTTCTGAATAACACCAGTAGGATTGATTTTTACAGCAAAACGACTTTTTCCAATAAATTTCGATGATTAAGGTTGTAGTCGGAAAGGCGGGGCAAGTCGCCCTCCTAGCTTTTTGAATGGGAATAGCGTATCCTCAACTTTTTCAATGGCACCAAAATTATGACGTTATTGTTGCAATTTACGTGAAAATTTCATCAAAAATGTTTTCAAATTCAGTGGCTGTGGGAAAGCATATCATTTTCAATAGAGCATCGCTGCTTTGACATTGCAAATATGCTGACAGCCTACTCAGGTACAAATATCCCACATTTCCGGTCATGCTAAAATAGGTGGCAGTTTTATGCAAATGCTTGATTCAGACTTGACTTGAATTATTTTAAATGCCATCTGATTTCAAAGACACATTAGAAGTGCTGCAAATATTCTGCACAAAAATATGTTGCGATTCGTTTATTTCAAGTAATGTGTGAGAAAGCTGGAAAAAAGACAAAATTTTAAGTTGCGGAAAACTGCTATAATGTTAAATAAATCTTACCTTTCGTGAAACGCCTCTGAGCTTGTGATTTACTGAGCATTTTTTAAAAACATTGCTTTTCAAGTTACACAAAATCTCGCCGGAAAATGAAAAGAAAGTTGCACCTGAAGAATTAGAAGAAAGGATTGAAACTGGTGATGGAAACTCGTGTCCATCATCTCCTGTGGTCGATGAGAAAAATCTTGCCAATAATCCCTTGTCGAAGATGGATGAACATCGGGCGCATGATTCAGAACACACTTGTCAAACAAAGCGGGACTCGAAAAAAACTGATGCGAAAAAAGTAGCAAACGTTGCGAATGAACAAGGAAAGAAGACGACAGCTGCGACGAAACAAGGAAAAAAGACGACCTAAAAAGAACGTCCGCGACCTAATTAAAAATTAGAACAATTGATCCATGATTTTTCCTAAAATCGCCGACAGCAGAGACAAATTGCAAGAAAGCAATCTCTAACCAAAGCCTGTGGTAACAAGTACGATTCAAAACGTCAAGGAACGTTTATTTTATTCAAATTGGAGAACACCACAAAGCAAACCATACATCAAATTAAGCTGCATTCCAAAGTGTCACATCCCTAATTCGCAATGTAATCACCACCTCTTTCTATAGCTAGGGTCCACCTTTGGCAAAGAAAATGTATTCCTGCATGCTTTGTAAAACCTTCTGGTTGCTAAGAAGTCAATTATTACAATGAATCCGCCTGAGAAAATTTAAATTAATTGTTTCGCCGAAACTCATCAGAGAAAAGATTCTGAAAGATACCAAATCGGGCAGTTTAATGTTCGCAACAGTTATAATTTCAATTTCGATACAGACAAGGTTTGGTCAAAGGCGTAGCCAGGGGGGGCCAAAGGGGCCATGCCCCACCTAATTTTTAGAAAATATAGTCATTTTGTGCTTTGAGAGGCGTTTTTCCCAAGAAAATAGTGTTATTCGCCTAAAATCAAACATTTTGGCACCCCCAAAATTTTTGGCTCCCCCTAAATTTTTGGGCTGGCTATGCCACCGGGTTTGGTGCGGCCTGCTTCATCATCTTGATCGGTTAAAAAGGGAAATTGGCAAAAATCGCACAGATACCAGAAAGTTATTTTCCGGAAATTATGACCTGAGTGCCGGACCGGGAGTGGCGTCATGATAAACGTATTTACTTCGAAAGTAACACGTTACCTGGTTTTAGCATCTGGATGGTGTCGAATGGCACGAAAGCAAACGGTTGTTATCTTTATCATGTAATCTAGGCAGACTTTTTAGCTCAGTGGTAGTGTCCGCCTCCCAACTGGAAGGTTGGATGTTCGATCCGCGGCCACTGATTGACTCGCCTTAGCGCTCCTTGGGTAAGAGCGTTCACCGCAACCGCACCGACATAAAGCATTATTCAGGCTTCAGCCTGCCGCCAATGGTCGTTAAACACATCCGTCGCGTTATATGCGATCAATAAATCTAGTCAGGCATGCTGTCCAATGCTGTGCCACGTCTGAAATAAATAAGAAAATGGAAAATACAACTGTGTAGCTTCTTACTGCTTTGATGCTCAAATCAAAAATTTATACATTTTTTAACAAATATTATGGTAGGTCCGAAAAAATTTGCGAAGACTCTTCAAAGGTGTCTGAAGCTTCCCTCAACTTATGGAACGTTGGAAAGAAATGAGCAAAAGACCAACACATTTATACGACCTACGCTAGATGTTACTTTTTTTCGATGTTTTCAAAGCTCTTCTCTTCAAGTTGTTTTTGGTGTAGCAAGACAAAGCAATTTATGGTGACGTTGACAACGCCACAGAAATGTTTTTCATTGCGCAGCACTTTAAATACAGGAATACAATTTTGAAAAACAGCAAATACACCTTGTGCGTCATGAACAAACCCATGTCTGGAGACCTTTTAATGGGCGAGATGTCTGTTTTCTCCTTGGATTTTGTTCAAACGTTACAACAAACTCTCCGTGTTTTAAGATACGATTCTTAAGACATCTTAAGACAAATTCTTGACTATTTTCGTCGTGTATCTTGTAACTGCTTTTTGCATAAGAATGTTTTGCTAAATGATGTCAACAGCAGTGGCGTATCTAGGGTATGGCAGGCATGGCAAATGCCATGGCGCCACTTTGATGGGGGCGCAAAAATTAGCTTGCCAAAAGATTAAATTTTTATTTACAGTTCCTTGAACCTCAATTTGGGGCCCGTATTTTCATATACAGCAAAGCTGTATCAATAAAGCGCCCCTACGTAATGCACTAAGTCGGGCTTTTTGCACAAGTATTATGACAAAACGTAGTATTGTGACATAACACGACCCTCAGACATTGTGACTGAACAAGAACGCTCGCATGCCATAGCTACGAGACCTCGTCCTTCTTACGCTATAAAAAAGGATAATTCAGTCCTTACTGCTGCATTTAAGGCAAGAAGATATCAGTCAGAATCTGGCTGACACGAGTTAAGTCCACGGCTGTGAGAATCTGACTGCTACGCAAAAAACTGCTGTTGGGGTCCTACAGATTTAACTGCTGCGGCCCAGTCCGACTTTGCGAAACGTCTTCAATGGCCACTAGTGTTCGATAATAATTAGGCTGAATACAATGCCCCAGTCCAGAAGTGAAGGTAGAGAGTCCTCGAAAAATTAGCAGTTAGTATCATTGCCGCACCACCTAAGCAAAAATATTGATTCATGAAGAAGATTTGTAAGTTTAGTTAAAGTGAGCTTTTTCTGTCCAAATTTGTGGCTTTCTGTTCGATGTCCGAGGCCCTGTAAAACATTGGCGTATCCAGGGGGGACATAGAGGTCATACCCCCAAAATTTCTAGCATATCTTAACGTTTTGTGCTTCGAGACACGGTGTCCCAAACCAAGTACTGTTGCTCATTTAAATTCAAAATATTTGTTGACTTCCTAGAATTTAGGGCTGGCTACGCTACTGATATGAAAAACTCCTGACTGTGAACAACTAAAATCTGCGTGTGACAATTTCGGAGTTTGTACAGTTCAGATGTAGAAGGCAAGCAATTATGCGAGAAGATTCTAGATTGCAAAATGCTGGTTTCAAGTCGTGCAACTTAAAATTATCGCGTCCTGAAGTCCTGACATTCTTCGAATTGCTTTGCAAATAATGCTGACGATAGCAGTATCTATTACAAGCTGCGAGCGATCTTTCACTAAACTGAAACTGGTCCTTTCATACCTCCGGGTCTCAATGATTTACAACAATTCAGGGCAGATTGTGTGATCTAGCTTTGATGAGAATAGAAAGGGACGAAATAGCAAACGATTACTTTGATGAAATCATAGACGACTTTGCGTCGATAAAGGCGCCGGAAGTGTCGTTTCACTTGACATTTTTTCTAATTTTCACCGGAAAAGGCTGGATATATTTATGTTTCGATAGAATTGTGTTTTTCGAACACAAGAGATGCATGACTTGCATTAAATAATAATTTATTGCGCAATTGAAGTTAAATGCGTTCCATTTAAAAATAAATTGTCGTTTGCAGTTGCAATATGTTGTTTGATTTTTTTTGTAAGATATACAATTTTGTCCAGCAACACTATGTGGACCTATAAATTATGATAACGATGTCATTTGAATGTCTTGGTGCTCTTCATAATAAAAATAAATGGGTATTGAAGTATTTTGTAGTCCTTATGGATAATTTATATTTTCTTTGCTGAAAAGCAAAAATAAACACAAATATTTTCCGTTTTAAAACATTTACTTTCTACATGCTTTGTCTTTCGTTAAAATTATGCCTATATCTAATGTGTTAATTATTGGGAAGGGCGCACATTTAAACTTTGCCATAGGCGGCGCTTTGCATAGATACGCCACTGGTGAACAGCTTCATGCTTTTTTGTGTTTCCGAGAAATAAGGAACTACTGTTGGTTACAACAACTCGTTTTTACCAATAATGACGCGTGTGATTTCCACCATGTCTTTGTATTTCCTTGAGAGCTTTCGATGAGCAAATACTCCTAATACCACGGAATTGTTGACACACGTCTGCTGAATGCGACTTCAATGTGTTTTTCCTCTCCGCTCTACATTTGTTGTGTTTGTAGACAAAAAACTATCATTTGAAGTTTTCTGTATCTTTACTGTTCTTCGGAGCAGATTTGTATTCATTAATTTTCTCAAGGTGCACTAATCGTGATGGCCAAGTGTCAAAATAATGGCGTGCGTTTTGTTCCATAAGTACAGCAGAGGTTAGCGATGGTGTGCAGCGGAGGCGGAAGAACGCATACAAATATTATATGTAACTTATTCCGCTGTTAAGCGAAATTTCTGACCTCACGCCATGTGCGCATGCACAGAGTAATATTCTACATATCAAACAAACTGACAAAACTGATGATTAGGGCTTAGGGTTTGCTGTTTAGGTATGTGTGTCGGGTTAGGGTTTATGTTAAGGTTAGAAAAAGGAAAATGATTGAGGTGTAAGACTCAGTCCAATATTTTTCAATGGTTATAGTTATTCCCGTACTGTAGCTTGTTGTGGGTATCTGACATCTAACCAAAAACTTTTAATTTACACAACACACGTCAAAAAAGTAATCTCCAAACTTTATTCCTTTACTCAGAGAAGAAAAATAACTGACAAACAATAATAGGTCAGAAATTTCGCTTGACACTGCATTTACCGAAAACGTTTTCGCAAGTGGTCTCATTTCGTGTTTCGTTTGTATCAAACAGCTGTTAAATTTTCAGTTGCTGGTAGAAAACCAGATTTAACACGCGCAACTACTTATTTCGAACCAACAAGACCCTTCCTTTGTTTTGGAAAGTAAGGCTGTGACTTCTTCACCAGTGAGGTAGTGACTCTAGCCAATTTTCTCAGTGTGAAAACAGTTAAACTGGAATTTAGATTTTGAGATGCCAGAACACACCAGGCCTTCAGCTGTCGCAGACACTCGCGACGCTACGAGGGCCTACGAGAGGGGATTCAAGAGGTACATCACACCCGGGCCGGGTAGATACTGGGCCCTGGAAGGATGAAAGTACGCACGTTTTTCTGTAATCAAGCCAAACTTATTAGCGTAAGTCAGTTTCCCATATAACAATCAATATATTTCTAAATCTTAGTATGGTAGCTGTTTTATCTGTATTCTGATTACTATACAAACATTGACGAGGGTCTCAGAAGCTAGGGCGTCGGGAATCGGTCTCCTTTCCTCCTGGTAAAATTTCTCACAGAGGCCCTGGACCCTACTGCACATTTTCCAAACTGCGCTATGCAGGTGTGAATCCAAGAAAACTCGTCGACAGGTTGTTGAAGGACCCAAACAACGCATGAGGAGATATCACAAGCATCACGCAATGCAAGCCGTTGTTGCGAAACCAAACCAGTAAGATAAACAAAGACAAAAAAGAAATTCTCCAAATTATTTGCTCAAATTCTTTGCAGTTAAATTTTCAGGCAGTAACTGGAAAAGGGATATCATTAGTTACGATTGTCAGGTTACATCATAATTCAGCAAATTTCCAAAAGTTTAGCAAATGATTCGACAAACTTGATTTTTTCAATAAAACATTCAACATCACATCGGCTACACCAAATGCAAATAGAAAAAGTGGCACCACTGAACCCATTGGTGACGCGCTTGATTTCAATACATTTTTAAAGAGTTATCAACAGCACGTCCCGCATTGTCTGTGCAAGTCATCTGCAGTAATTAAAAAAAACAACTTTAGATTGATCTCATATTAATTTCTTAATTTATGCATCAAACAAATCGCGCAACTTTCTTTACAAAAATAACATAGCCTATCATTATACTCACTGCATGGTGCCTTTGGTGTGTTGCAAGCAGGCCCGTAACCAGGGGGCGAAGACCTCCCCTAGTAAATGTTTTTCCCCCTTGATGCCTCAAGCTGGTTACGGGCCTGGTTACAAGTCGGTTTTTGATTATGGTGGGTTTAAAACGGAGCAGGACTTTTCGGTCTGGCCGATTCGGTCTGAGTCGTTTCGGTCTGGCCGATTCAGTCTCGAGACATTTCGGTCAGACTATGAAATCTTGCTTGCAGAAATCTTACATTAATGCAAAGTGCTTAAATCAATGAAAGGTTTTCTTTGAACATACTTTAATCAACGAATCAGGCCAGGAAAAAGTGGGGAATATGGGAATGTCATTCCGGGGAAATATGACATGCTAGCAGGAAATTTTTCGCAGCAACTCTATCAATTTTTGCAATTTTTAAGGAGTTAATGAAAAACTTCCGCTAAGCGCGACTCAACTTTCAGCGCAGCAGGTCACAGCATTGCTCGGCTTTCGGAAGTCGAGCCGTTTGATTCAAAGCGCACTCCCTCCATCATCATAAGTTGCCAAAGGTCGAGGCATTCCACTCAAAGCGTATTCCCTTCACGAATCGCAATAGCGGCAAGCGCTATCGGCAAGGTATTTTACTCGACATTAGTTGTGCAAAGTAACTTAATCAGTGGTGTCTCGGGCTTAGCCAGAGTCTTTGATTACGATTTGTAATATTGTAGAATGCAAGCTTGATTGCTTAATGTATTTGTGCCGCCACACACTCCACTGATTATGGTTGCTAACTTGGGGTCTATGCATTGGGCTTTGTTACTATTAAAGTATTTTCGTTCCATGTCTGGCCTTTGGCATTCATGTTGCAGGTGACCTGAATCAAAAACTATCGTTCGCAGTAAGCGTTCTCTCGACTTCGTTCCCTCGCGCTTTACTCGGGCTCATCCGTTAGAGTCCGAGCTGCTCTCTGCAATTAGGCAATAAGTATTTTTAAACATAATTCATATCAGATTAAATGTTTTTTTTTGAAGCAACAGATTTGCATAGAGCAGCGGTTTTCAACCTTTTTTGTACCGTGAGTCCGCGATCCATTACAGTAACCCACTATTACCAACGACCCCATCTAAAGCTCGATCAAACCAAAAGTAATACAGCTGCGTGCATCAAAAATCTACTCGCGACCACTCCAAAAATGGTTCATGACCCATCTGGGCAGTGTTCCCTCTGAGAAATGTTCACTAAGCACATGTTTGTTTTAGTGCGCATGCAGTAGCGCAACCATGTAAACACATAGGCAGTGAAGCGTTTCAAGCGTTACAGAGGCTATGCGGTATATATACGATATTAAATCTGGACTGTTGCTAGTGCGCGAGAATGATATTTCACTACGAAAGAGTTCTGTTGGTAGTGCCAACAGAACACTTTGTGTAGTGAAATCTCATTCTCGCGCACTATGCGCAGTGCCATCTTGGCACTGCGCATTTGCGCACCGCAGAGGGAACACTGCCTCTGGAAGTCGCGACCCTTACATTGAAAACCGCTGCCATAGAGCATTGAATGTGAATTCCAGTCCAACTATCAGTTCGCATTCGAAAATAATTTCAAACGAAAGATTGTCAATTCGGGAATATGAATGAGCCAAATACGCAGACGTTTACTTGGGTTCATCTCATCCGTTCAAAGCCCGAGCTGCCCTCCACAATACGAATAAGCATTTTGCAAATATAATTCATACTCAACCGCCCCGGCAAGAAGCACAGTTCAGGCTTCGGCCTGCCGCCAATTGCTGTCATCAAAATTGTAATTAAAATAAAAAAAACGCAATAAATTACGGGGCGTTTCAGACGTAGGAGCTTGAAATGAAAAAGAGGGGTGGATACGAGCAGTGCCGGATTAAGGTAGCGCGGGGCCTGTAGCATTTCCAGAGCGCGGGGCCCCCTAAGTTTTAAAAAACATCACAACACCTGCTAAATCATAAAGTGTGTGGGTAAGGCAACCGTGTTACTATAGCTTTAGACTACTCTCTGCATGCTTTCTCCAGTTGCATCGTGACATGACAGTCTTGAGCAGGCCCGTATCCATGGGTTGCAGGGGGGAGAAGACCCTTAGAAAAAATTTCTCCCCCCTTGGAAAAATGTGCTGGACATATTTTGAAACTATTGGACATAGTTTAAAAATTTTTTCCCTCTCTCAGAAAACTCTTCGCCCCTCTGGTATCCCAAGCTGGTTACGGACTTGGTCTTGAGTCTATCGTGCTGACCGCCAGTGTTGCCAGATGGTTTTGACCTAAATCTGCTACATGGTGTCACAAAAACTGCTAGAATTTGCTAAAAGTCTTTTCACAGATTTTTAGCAAAACTATGCTAAAAGCAGTGAAATTCTGTTAAAAATCTGTTATTTGAATATGATGAAAAGAAAACTATAAAGTTATACAATTCAATTTTTCCTTTTGCACTCGCTCTCAATAAGCATGGTTTGAAAATGCCGGTCTTGGCCAATACACTTTTCGGCCCACAATTGTCTTTCAGTCAATATTTTGAGCAACGTCACTGCAGCTTACTTCGTTTTTTGTATGACACGCAGTTCTTGACGATCTCTTCCAAACGGTTGCATGTTTTCATACAGTAGAACAATGTTCAGCGATAACCAATCTGAGCGTAGCTTCAGACCTACAACTTTCTACGTCTGGTCTTTGTAACTTAAAACTTAGTGTTACATTACGGGGCATGCAAAAACTTCTGTATTCTTATCTGAGTGCATCTGCTACCAGTTATGCCTTTTAAGCTCACCATTATTTCGCTATGATTGCATTACTGCAAACTTCGTAAAAGACTTTTCTTTAATCGGCAGGGTAGGCAGTAAGACTATAGGCACTGAGCCCACTTTTAAGTTCTGAATCTTGTAACCATATATGTCGAAACTTTTGGCAGTTTTGTTTTACCAGGAAGTTTTTTACCAGACATTACTACTTACTAGTGCAACTGAACCACTTGAAAATATCGTGCCGTGGGATTAGAACGTATTCTACCAATGTTGTCTTCAACCCAACGCGCTCACTAAGCGCACAAGCAAAGCATTAGGGCTTCACCAAGCCATCTAATTACTTGTTATTATGATGCAATCATCTGCTTGCAGCAGCTTCTTTGCATCAAAATAAAATTTCCAAATAATTGCAGGCAGCTGGTTGCACTTTGTCCTGGTGTTACCCAATTAAAAACGTCATAAAGAAGAGTAGGCCTACATTTTTGGTGAAGGTGTAAAAATTCTCATCCTGAAAAACTGTTGAAAACGGTTGTTGGTCAGGAATTTGTTACCTGTTAAACCTACCAAGCGGTTGGTAAAACCCTGCTAGAAAACCAGCTCACTGCTAGATTCAAAATTTTACAGTTAACAGTGAGAAAGTCCTGCTATATTTAGCAGCATAACAGCTAAAACGGCAACACTGCTCACCGTAGTCTTGTGCCTTTTGTTACGTAACTGTACAAAAAGAATCAAACAAGAATTTCTGGACACAGACAACGTTCAATTGAAAACCTTCGCTTACTACTTATGGCAAATTTAGCAAAATATTGACTTCTTAGACTGAAAATAATCTTACATATAATGTAATAAATAAGATTTATTTTAGAAGACCGCGTGGGCCCCCAAATATGCGGGGCCCGTAGCAATTGCTACATTTGCTACTATTGTTAATCCGGCATAGGATAAGAGCTTTATGACAGCTGATGTGTCAAGTCTCAAATGTTAATAACTCATATTTAAAAAAACAGCAACTTTAAAGGTGCACCCAGTGCCGGATTTACCTATAGGCTATATAGGCTTAAGCCTAGGGCTTCAAGATCCAAGGGGGCCTCCAATATACTCAAAGCACGCTGGCTGCGTCCTGCGTTTGCTGTACTGTGACTCTACCAAAAGAATCTGTGGCTGTTGATGTTTTAAATGCACCTGATCAGTGGCAGAACTGACGGGCGCGGGGGCG
>JGI24022J15233_10003842_pt1 | contig 15165 bp, 4 predicted proteins | sample Ectturendosymbi2_FD_15233 | JGI IMG/M metagenome (IMG submission 15233)
ACTAACTGCAAAAATGATATGTGGACTGAAATCACTAACATTTGCAGACTCAGAAGTTAGAACTGTCAGAATGCTATAAGTTTGAAAGTATAGGCTAGCATCAAGCAGGCCTGTAGCCAGGTTTTGAGGTTTGGAGAGCAAAAAAAAACTTGTTGGGGGCAAGATTTTTGTTTTCATTAAAGTATATGTTTAAAACAAACTTTTCCAGGCACAACAAAATTTGGGGGCACAAAAAAATTTAGGGACACTGCCCCTGAATGCGCCCATGGCTACGGGCCTGGCATAAAGTAAAAGTTTCATCTAAATTCCAGCAAATATATAGGCTGTTGACTGTAGCAATAGCAGTTTTAGAACATATTTTTTATTATACTTCATTATAACACACATAGATTTTTACCATTTTATGCATGTAAGTAATACTTCTGCAGAAGATGAACTAGTGAAAACTGCGTTACAATAATAAATTTTAACAATAAACTTCACACAAAAAAGGCTGGCAAGCTTGTATTTTTGTACAATCTTCTTAAGATGTAAGATGCCATAAGTGTTAATGAAGTTAATGAACTGATGGTTTGAGTATTGTCACTACAATTTGTTTCACTTTGCACACCGGTACTCGGGTTATGAACTGATCTGCTTTCAGTGTGATGCATAAATGCAAAGTAAGTTTGAACTTTGAATAAAAGTTCAGCTGAATTCTAGTTGCTGTATTAGAAGAAACAACGCACAACAATTTGTATTGAAACAAACTCTTTAAAATGAAAAAATTACTACTTGTTAGGTGGCCACACTCTACACATTAAATTTTAAAAAATCATAAAAATCTGATTTAAATAAAAAAATCCTACTTTTTTGATTTTTGAAAAAAATCATGATTTTTATCAACCCTGATTCACACAGCTGGAACAACACAAGTATGAGAAACAGCCATGCACTCTGTAAAGAATAGTTTGGTTGCAACCTCTCTGTTGGCGTTGCACTGGAATGCACGGTTCACCACGAACAGAATGTGCGTGAAGAACAACAACATATACATGTGGCGCGAACAAGCAATAATAGAGTGATCTTGTTGAGTGAACTCTATTGTTGCTTGTTGCCACAGTGTGAAGCTTTGCACGCTTGCCGCTCGGGCTTTCCGATCGCAACAAAATGGTGCTGTGACTAGGATGTGAAGGTCGTGCAAGAAATTAAACCCTAACCCTAAAGGCTAATGCTAAACCTAAGCACTAACTGTAAACGCTAACCCTACGCTTAAACCCTAACCCTAAATCTAAACCTGTCTGGTAACTTTCAAAAGTTTTTAGGCAAGTACACCAAAAGCGCTTCCGAAACAGATTGTGAAAACACGTAATCTGATGTATAATATCATAAGGGTCATCTGTATTATCAAAGTTAAAACAACCATGCTGAGAACTGAGGCGCTGACCCCTCGCACAGCAGGAATAGACACTTCCCACTTGACCATGGATACCACCCTGGATCACAGTCCTGCTAGCATTACAAACTTAATTTTTACAACCTCAGAAGTTTCAAGCGAAGTGGAACATAGCACAACCACAATGCTGGAGCATCATCATGGGCCATGCAATGGTCAAGACAGTTAAATTAATGAGCAAAACAACACTGCACAAGAGGGCAACAAAACTTACAGAAAACATGAAACATTTGGAAGGCAATAGCTATGCATTGAAGTAAAGGCAAGTGGGGGGGAGTAATACTGGGCAGCACGCTGGGGATGACCAAAATCAGATCAAACGTAATGCACACAGGCCAATATGCTGGCAGTACAGATAGACCGATATTTGGGTTTTACTGATATATCAGTATAGGCCAAAATGGCTGATTTTATCAGCCTCGGCAAGTATTGACAAAGTGCTGATATGTTCCTCACACATGCAAACAACTTGCACAAGAAAGCACAATGAACCTTGGGAAGCCAAAACAGTCATCTTGCAGCAACACTAGCAGGTATGTTTTCATAAGGGCCATTCTGTGTCAATTCTCAGGAAGTGGCCAGGGCACCCCCTCCGATTTTCCTGAAATTTTACTCAAATTGTCATTACCCAATATGACAGGGGTGAGCAAACTACAGCCCGCGGGCCGAATGCGGCCCGCCGGCACTTGAAGAAACTCTTACGCATGTATAATTTTATGAAACATTTACTATTTTCATAAAAACTTAATTTTATGAAAATACTTTGTTTCAGTTCTAACTATAACTGTATAAATAGCGTCAAACGTACCGAGTGTGAAATATAAAAATTGTTTGTAATATGAATGTGGATATTTGCGCACTAAAAAATTTTCCTACTTTGTAATGTGAGAGTGTGCAGCCCTCGGCTGCAACATTTTTAAAAAATGCAACCATCTGCGCAAGAAGTTTGCCCAATCCTGCCATATGATGAACATCTACAAAGTTTGAATGAAATCTGTCAAGAAATGGCATGATTATAAAGGTTTTAGTTGGGGGTGTTTAGCCAGGGCCACGCAAATTGTTCATATTTGGCCATGTTTAAAGCCTTATTAATGCCAAACTACATTAGTGAACAACCTCAATATTTCATGATGCTAGCAACTTTGCCAAATATTGAAAAAATGACATTATCTACTTTGTGACTTTCAAAGGTCAAAGGTCATGGACCCCCAAAGTTGACTGTTTCTAGCTCTTGCTACAAATTTTTAAAAAATTTCAAACCTCGCCATGGTTTTATTTGGTGATAGTTTTCACTCATATTTGGAATTATTGCTGATACAATTATCTTTGATATTTTGGAAGAATTATTGCTGATACAATTAGAAAATTTTGTTGCAAAATATCAAAAGGTTTGTGAGTTACCTTCGGCGAAACTTGGCACAAAATGAAAAAACTAGAAAAGTGGGATACCTTTGTTGCCTCGGTTACCCATGACCGCAGTGAAAATTTGCATTGAAAAATTTTTCACATGGTCATTATGATATGGCAAGTTCACCATACAAAATTCATGAATGGTTTTCAATGTTTTCATAGAGAAAAAATTTGATGAAGTGTGTGCAAAAACCACAAATTTCGTGTAATACAGAGGTTTTAACATTCACTATCTTTCATTATACTATTGTTATTCAAGCTAGCATTGTAACTTCACAAATTCATTATTAAATTCTAGAATTCTATTGTGTCTTGTGCAAAGTCAATTGCTTGTTTAGGTGGAATGAAACTGAAATTTCATGTTTCATTTCACTTAACACTTTGACGACTGGTCTACGAATATATCGTAACTGGATTTCAGCCAAAAACCAGCAGTTTTCGGTTGCCTTACCAACACCATAGCTCCTCCGCCGATTGCGCTAGAGAGCTGTTCAAGGGCTCAAATGCATCAGGAGTCTTCTCGTCTGCACTCGAAAAAAAAATTTTTGGTCGGGGGTTGTGGATTTTTTGTGAATGACATCATAACTCAAGTAGTTTTTGGGTCATTTTGGCTCATGTTGCCTAGCCTAGGGCCCAACCTCTATCCAAAGTATTTCGCTAAAGTTTTCATTGGAAACTAGGCTTGATCCTAAGTCTTTTGAGCCTTTGATCGACTTTCTAACGTTTCTGGTTCAAAAGTTATGATCTAAAACAGATCAATTAATTATCTCATTAGTCAAATATTTTTATTACATTAGATCATAACTTTTGAACCCGAAACCCCAGCAGGTCAGCCAAAGTATCAAAAGACTCGAGGGTTTGGAACGAAGGCCAGATGAAGTGGGCTAAGGTGGCCGAAATGTCTTCCACTTATGAAGTCACTCACAAAAAACCCGCACCACGTAACCACACAAATTTTTTTCTTATTTAAAAAAATTTTTTTCTTTTGATTAAAAAATTTTTTTTTTTAAATTAAATACATTTGGTTTCAAAGTGAATAAATCGTTTTGGTTTCATGATCTGAAGTAATAAAAATATTTTACTAATTAGACAATTAATTAATTTGTTATTTTAGATCATAACTTTTAAACCAGAAATGCTAAAAAGTTGATTAAAGGCTCAAAAGTCTTGAGTCTGGTTTCTAATGAAAACTTCAGCAAAATACTTTGGCCTAGCGGTTGGGCCCTAGGCGAGGCAACATGAGCCAAAATGGCCCAAAAACTACTTCACTTATGACGTCACTCACAAAAGATCCACAACCCCCAACCAAAAAATTTTTTTCGAGTGCAGGCGAGAAGACTCCTGATGCATTTGAGCCCTTGAACAGCTCTGTAGCGCAATTGGCGGAGGAGCTACAGCATTGGTAAGGCAACCGAAAACTGCTGGTTTTAAGCTGAAATCCAGTTACGATATATTCGTAGACCAGCCGTCAAAGTGTTAAGTGAAATGAAGCATACAATTTTTCAGTTTCATTCCATCTAGACAAGCAATTGACTTTGCACAAGACACAATAGAATTTTTGAATTTAATAATGAATTCGTGAAGTGACAATGCTAGCTTGAATAACAATGGTATAATGAAAGATAGTGAATATTAAGACCTCTGTATTACACACAATTTGTAGTTTCTGCACACACTTCATCAAATTTTTTCTCTATGAAAACATTGAGAACCATTCATGAATTTTGTATGGTAAACTTGCCATATCATAATGAATATGTGAAATTTTTTTCAATGCAAATTTTCACTGCGTTCATGGGTAACCGAGGCAACAAAAGTATCCCACTTTTCTAGTTTTTTCATTTTGTGCCAAGTTTGGCCCAAGACATCTCATAAACCTTTTGATATTTTGCAATAAAATTTTCTAAGGTCAAAGATAATTGTATCAGCAATAGTTCTTCCAAATATGAGCGAAAACTATCAAGAAATAAAACTGTGGCGAGGTTTGAAAATGTTCAAAAATTTGTAGCAAGAGCTAGAAACAGTCAACTTTGAGGGTCCATGACCTTTGACAGTCACAAAGTAGATAATGTCATTTTTTTAATATTTGGCAAAGTTGCTAACATCCTGAAATATTGGGGTGGTTCACTAATGTAGTTAGGTAGCAATAAGGCTTTAAACATGGCCAAATATGAACAATTTGCGTGGCCCTGGCTAAACACCCCCAACTAAAAAACTTTATAATCATGCCATTTCTTGACAGACTTCATTCAAATTTTGAAGATGTTCATCATATGGGGTAATGACAATTTGAGTAAAATTTCAGGAAAATTAGAGAGGGTGCCCTGACCACTTCCTGAGAATTGACACGGAATGGCCCATAAGCAAGCAGACAAGATGGACCATGGAGCACACGTTGGCCATCACAGCCAAAACAAAAGCATCATGATTAAATAGATCAATTAAAAATTATAGCAAAATATTGAAATTGCTGCAATTTGAAATAATTTAGCTCATAAATCCTGATTTTTGAAGTTTTTTAAAAAGGTGAAGCACAGAATACATCATATTTTTGATAATGAAGCAGAAAACAAGATTTGTAAAGTTTGGAAATATCAGTTATCGGCCCCAAAAAAACCATATCAGTCGATCTCTAGCTGGCAGTGTTCCCTCTACCCACAGCCAAGGACAAGCGTTGGTGGGACCACTGTCGCTCCTAGGAGTCACCAGACATGTCAACAAGTTTATTTGCAAAGTCTCTCCAGAAGGGGGCAGTGGCCTTACCATACACACTAATGGTTTCGATTGCAACTGGTTGAAAATGGTAATTGTTGAAGTCATTACATTTTCAGTGTTTTGCAGCCTCAGCCTCTGTTGCTACAGTGCCTGCCTGTCTAGTGCTGTCTTTGTAATGGCACTGAGCAAAAGTGCATACAACTGTTGCGTCTTATACCAAGCTTAGACATCTGTACCAGGTGCCCAAGTTAATCCATCAGGCCTCCCCCCATCGCTTGCCAAACCAACGGGCTCCGGTAGAGGGGAGATTAATGCAGGTTGATCATCTTTTGAGAATGGAGTTGATGGCTCAATATCTAGGGAAACGGCCTGTGTTTTTAGTGCAGGAGAGCCCATGCAGCCGTAATTCATCAACAATTTTATTGCAGCGGCATTTTGTGCTTTCTAACATTTTGGCACCGGTTTGGAGCACAATTGTAATACAGAGATAATCAGGGCTGAGCAGGTTTACAAGTTAGAAATTGGGAAGGCTTTTGACCAGACAGCAGTGTAACTCTATTGTGCAGCAAGTAGCTGACAGCGGACCTAAGAATTCTTAGTGTTGAGCAAGGCATTTAGTGAATGCCTGCAGGCAAGGTCATCCTAGGCTGATTTCCTTGTGTAGGGGTAAATAATCATGGTGTTGGGACCAAGCATCAGTCGCATCTTTTACTTTCCCATGAGGGGGGTCCTGGATAAGAATGGGAAGCAGACGGCTGACAAGGTCTTTACACTTTTGCAGCCATGAGATGATGAGAGAAATCATGGCAAAGATAAGTCTGAAGCAGACTGGACTCTATGCTGGATTGGTAGGGATACTTTTCCAAGACACATTACGAGTGTCAAATGTTTTCAGTTCCTCTTTACTCTTGACACATGGGCCACTACGCAGCAAGTATATGAGTTGGGAGTTTAGTAATTTTTCAAAATGAAAAATGCTTGATGCGGCTCAATTAGCTCAAGTTTTTCAATGATTTTGTCAAGCCCTTTAGTTTTTACCTCTAAGTACAATGGGGCAGATTCCTGATGCAGAGGGGAACCTACTAGCTGCCACTGTTTGGGGTCAGGATTGACCCCAAACAATGGCAGCTGTTTATAGGTTCACAAATTCAGCTTCACTTCTGGCACAATGCCAGATACAGTTTAAGCTGGATATGTTTTTTATTTTTTCGAAAGCAAAAACTGGATACAGTTGTTTAGACACTACCTTGAAAATGGGTTCAAAATGGTTCACAAGGGGACAATGCAGCAATGTCAATGTATGCTATCTCCACTTGACCACTGATACAAGCTCTTAGTATTAAAACAGTCGATGATATACAACAGGTATGGTTTGCAGGTGATAGCTCTTTAGTTGGACCACTATGCCTATACTGTGTTAAAAAATGGTGGGATTACCCGAAGGCCAAGCCCAAGGGACCTAGCCTTGGATACTCCCAAAACATACAAAAACCATCCTTAAAAAGTTGCAAAAAATGAGAATTTGCAAAAAGCAGCAACAAACATTTTTAAAAAGGAAGTGGCTATAGAACCACCCATGGATCTTCTTGTTTCAAAACTTATTCCACCGTAACACCTCGCATTACGTGGTTCAAATAAAGCGGTCAGTTTGAGTTTGTCACTCAAGCATCGTTGTTCTGGTAGTGTAACAGATACGATTCAAGTCTTCCATGTCAATGGTTGTGGGTTCACCACTCATCTTGGGGCCTTGCGTTTTCGTAATAGTGACTGCTTGCATGTTTCCATTCATATGGGACCAGTTTTTCTTTACTTTTTTCTACACTTTCCAAACTTTTGCTTTAGGGGTTAGAATGGTTAGCTTAATATTAGGTTAGCTTGGAGTTAAGTTAGGGTTAGCTTAGCATTAGGTTAGGGCAAAGGGTTAAGGCTACAGTTAGGGTTAAGGTAAAGGTTAGGTTTACCTTTTGTGTTTATTATGTTTCTACCCAGCCTACTTCATTCTTCCCATGCGTTAATGTCACGTTACCAGTTTTGTAGCCACTGCCTTTGAAAAACACAGGCAAGAAGTCGTAAACCAAGGTGAATGCAATGCCACCTTTGGACAGTAATTAGGAAAGATATATTTAGAGAAAAATAGCAGTGTCCAAATTACTGTATCTGGTTTTGCTGTGAGAAGACTAAAATACCACATTAAATGAAATAGTTGACCTCTGTAAAATATCTGACCAATTCTTGTGTGTCAGTTGCTTCACAGAGAATAAAGGATTAAACTGGCAATTAACCTTTAAAATCAACTAATTCCTGCTGTTGTAGGATACGACATCTCGTACAGTAATAAATGAGGTACAATGAATGTGAAGAACAGACATCTGTCAGAGCAAATATTGTTAACGGATATGTGATGGTGTAACTGGAACAGAAAAAGACGTTGCATAATAAATAAAAGTTTAAGATAAAGACGCTGTAACGGCGTGCAGCGACCAAACGTCTTAACCTATGTTTAACTGCTTCAAGCTCAGCTGTGCATCCGGTGACCAATATTTTAGGAAGTGACTACGGATACGCCTGTCCTGATAAAAGGGTCACTTTGTCATTCAAATGGCGTGCGTCTCGTGGTGTAGCGGTTAGGCGTTACGCCTACTATGCTAATGGTTTTAGGTTCGACTCTCACCTTGCCGACTTTACTTTTTTTGTTTCGTTTTTTCAGGCTTACGTGTTACCTTCACGGGTTAGTGTAGTTAGGTTAGGGTTGGGTAGTCTTTAGCATTAGGGTTAGGTCAGCTGATTATTACGTTAGTTTAAGTAAGGGTTAGGGCTACGGTTATATGGTTTACCTTATACGTTTACTTCGTTTCTACCAAGCCTACTGCACTCTCGTCGTGCGTTGCTGTTACGTCACAGGTGGCGTATCCATAATCTTTCAAATTTCAAGACCCACAGCCGTATAAAGAGCCACTGCTAATACTTTAACCAAGGTAAAACTAGTCCGACTTTTTCAGTAGATGCGATGTTCGTAACATAAAATCAGACGGCAGTAGCGGTAAATAAAAGCAGATTGATGCGTCTGAAGACACCTTCAACATCACTCTATCACGCTCAAAAATATTCAAGAATCGCAAATTGAAGTCACGTAAATTCCGTTCAAAAATATGAACTCATATGACCATATGCGAAATATCGCACATTTCAAACTAATACAAAACAACTTTCCGCAACCCACACTACAATGATCTTGGTATCTACGTGCTTGTACGCTGTAGCAGATTCATGCAACACAAAGATCGCGGGAAAACTTTTAATCGAAGGGAGAACGAGACCAAAAACTGACCCTATCTATCTTCAAATCCAAGATTTCTTCCAACTCAGTGCTGAGGCGTCAGAGACTTGCTTCTATTTCCATGAGAAGGTACGGCTCCCCGCTAAACAAGGTCTTCCAAAAGTGACCCCTGAGTAAAATTAATTGCCAGCCCCTGCCTTACTTCAGCGCATTCAGGCTTCTTTTTGCAGCTGATGGAAATTTCTTTCAAGAAGGATGAAAAACTCGTGAAAATTTCCCGCAGTATCCCAAACAATGAGAAGTACACTTGTCCAGAAATCTAAAATGATGTAATTGAAGCGCCACTCGTGACACATCTGATGTTGAGGTGTTAAGTGTCGTAATTCGCTCTGTGGATAAAGACGTTGTCCCTCAAGAAAAATTGCTCGGAATATATGAACTTCAAAAATGTGATGCAAAGTATATTTCAGAAACAATGTTTTAGATCTTGTATGAAATTGATTTGCGGAAGCTTCTAACTACCACAAGGCTATGACGGAGAGTCGTTGATGTCGGAAAAACACGGTGAAGTGCAAGCTTTAATAGGTCAGCATGTCAAACGTGACGTTCCCTACATTCACTGTTTAAATCACAAACTTTTATTTAGTGGTTGCTCATGTGCGCAACTGTTTACCTGCTGTTTGCGAGTACTTTGACATTTGCAATTTGCTAAGCAAATTTTTGTCCACTTCCAAAGTTTCTGTCATATAGGTAGGGTCAGTTTTTGGTCTCGTTCTCCCTTCCATCAAAAGTTTATCCCGCGATCTTTGTATTGCATGAATCTGCTACAGCGTAAAAGCACGTAGATACCAAGTTCATTGTAGTGTGGTTTGCGGAAAGTTGTTTTGTATGAGTTTGAAATGTGCGATATTTCGCATATGGTCATATGAGTTCACATTTTTTTGAAAGGAATTTACGTGACTTCATCTTGCGATTCTTGAATATTTTTGAGCGTGATAGTGATGTTGAAGGTGTCTTCAGACGTATCAATGCCATGAATCTCTCGAAGCCTGCTTTTATTTACCGGTACTGCCGTCTGATTTTATGTTTCGAACATCGCATCTACTGAAAAAGTCGGGCTAGTTTTACCTTGGTGATATTTTAATACGTGCAACTCTCTACGTTCAAAGAGTGTGATTCACTCTTTGGCTTGCACTAACATTCCTACAGTAGCAACCCTTTGGCAATTCCCTGGCGTGGGTCGTTAGAGGACTCTCGCTGAGTAACTGATTATATCTCTTATGTTGCTGTTTTTGCGTCTGTGAACAGGATGTTGGGACAGACTTTCGTCTACTTTGCGGCCTCGAACAGTCATAAAAAAGATTTTTTTTCTGTTTTTCCGCGCTTAGCACGATAAAATGCTGATTGATTTAATCTAGACCAGGGGTCTCCAAACTTTTTTGTCCAAGGGCCACATAAGGTAATACAGAACATGTCGAGGGCCGGACATGCAATGTGATTGTTGCGGGATATGTTATATTCTACCAAATCAACAAATTTCTGGTAAGTACTGTATATTACTATTCATCATTAACACAATGGCTTCACGGGCCGGATGAAATGGCTTCGTGGACCGCATCTGGCCCACGGGCCATAGTTTGGAGAACCCTCATCTAGACTCTTAGTGACGATTTTCGGCTTTACATAAAATAGACCAAATTCTGCCAACCGCAACTGCAGGTTTTCTGATTCCAAAACCAAATATCTCAGCCGTGGTGATCACTCCACTTGGTACGTAAAAAACTTGTTTTTTTTCAAGCTTAAGTGTTAACACACTAAAGCTTAGTGCAAGTTAGCTGTTGTGTCTTCGAGTCGTGCCTATTCATTGAAATAGCCGCAGCCAAGCGCCTCTCTTGTCAACTGCTGAATTAATACGTCGCGTGCTCACAGCTTCTTTAATTGCGATTCTCACACGTCTCCTGAATTACGAGAGCCATTCGCTTCGTGGTCCAGCGCAGTTAGATGGACTGCAGTCATGCGCTAATGCGTGATTGATTTACTGTAAATAACTGCAGTCGTGTTTGTTAATTGTTTGTCCTGGAGGCTCAGCTGCGCACTTAGTTGTTTATTGTGTTTTCAGAAACCGTGTTGACGATCAATCGGTGCTGAAGTTTGTTGTTGTTGGATTTGATAACAAGAAATTGTGCTGCCCTTTGTTCCGTTGCAATTGCTGTAGGGAACAAGAAACTACAGACCAGTTGATGTGCGGATTGTGTAAAGGTCAGGTTCTAGGCGAAAGATTGTCAGGACGCGTTTCTCATATATCTGCGGATTAGGTTCCCCACGGCTTGCGACTAAAAGGATAGCTGCCGCAACAGATACAACAGAAAAAATTATTTGTCATTGTAATTTAATAAAATTTTTCCCAAAGACATAATAATGCGAAAAAGTTGCGATGTTTTAATTTTGTATATTTTCACAACTGTTAGTGTCGAAAACCTAAATTTTAGTCCCACTGGATCTTGTTATCAGAAATGCAATAATCTTGGTGTGAGAGGGATGGTGGCTTAAAGTGAGCTTTGGCTAGCGACAAATATTATTTTTACTACCATTGTGGAATCGCTACTCACCGTAAAATATAAGTTTTCGTATAAAAATATAAGTAACTCTGCTTACATCATTTTATATCCGTAACCAAGATCTGCTATTTGCGGATATCTGTCTTTTCCAGGGAACCAGTAAATGATATTACTTATAAATCGCTGCTAGTGCTAGCCGCCCTCAGTCATGACAGGGTAAGTCTGCAAAATCATCAAGAAACTGCATAATAAGAATATGAGAACTCTATCCTGATCATTGCAAAATCAACAGACCTCGACAGACTGGACCTCGAATACAACACACCACCTTATGAAACAGACCAAAAACATGCCAGAACCTCCAAAAGCAGAATATCAATATGACAACTGAAGGACACAGTCTACTCCAAGAGCAGTGCCAAAATATTTTGAGAATCTAGCCCTTTATTTGAGGCATGTAAACAACATATAGGCTAAAAACGGAGCAAATGAAGGCAAAAAGGGACCAAGGTGAGGTGATAAAGGAAGTGACTGCGTATACGCCTGCCCTGGCCTGACGCATTTCGAATAAAAGGGTCAGTTTGTCATTCAAACGGTGTGGGACTCGAGGTGTAGCAGTCATGTGTTCTGACGGCTATGCCAATGGTTTTCGGTTCGACTCTTCCCTTGCCGACTTTACTTTTTTCAGGCTTACATGTTAGATTCAGGGTTGCTATTACGGTTAGGTTAGGCTACGGTTAGGTTTAGGGTTTATCTTTTGCGTTTACTTCCTTTCTACCAGTCCCACGCCTAATCGTAACCCTAAATCTACTGCACTTTCGTCGTGCGTTAATGTTGCGTCACAGGTGGCGTATGAAGAAGTTTTCAAATTTTAAGATCTACAGGCGTATCTATAGCCACTGCCGGTGGTAAAACTAGCCCGACCAGGACCAGGGTTGCCAAGAAGGTAAAAGGCACCAAGGTGAGGTGATAAAACTAGCCCGAACCAGGACCAGGGTTGCCAACCTGTTTTCACTAAAAAAGCCAGATAGCAATTTTAAGACATACACATAATGATAAAACATGCATAACGAAACACAAAATTGACACTGAAACTAATTAGAAGCATCGCTATAATACAATTTCAATCTTTAGAAGCATTTTCGTTCCCCGTATGGTACAGTAATTAATAATAATGAGATTTTATTGCAGACTCGTGGTCCATATCACAGACACAAGAGCACAAAAAGCGGTTAGCTATACATCAGCGCACATTACAGAAACGGTGTTTGCACATGACCAACACAGGGAGGAGCAAAGCAGTTTACCACAGCTGTATCGTCATTCGCAAAAGCACAGAAAATGGCTAACCATACAGTAGGGCATTATACAACCGGTGTTAGTATGTGTCCAGCCTTGAAACTGTCACACTTGTCACAATTTGTTTCTCATTAATAACATCGACCACTTTTAGGGCAACAGCACTGCAACATATTTGCACTACTCTTCTGTGTACCCTGCATGCATCTGGTTACAGACTCTCGTCGTCAGAAGAGATTTGTATATGTAGTTCACACAATGTTTTGCCAGAGCCAAGCCTTTCCGACTAAAAAAAGCTTGAAAAACCAAGATTATTTCTGACTTATGTTTATAAAGACAAGTGCGTCTAACTTCAAAAAGGTCAATTTGGCAACCCTGCCCTGAGCTTGAGCCAGACTTTTTCCAGCCCCACTTTCCAGAAGATGCGAGGTTCGAGATATAAAGTTACCAGAGATGATCGGATTAGAGATGGCACGTTCCGCTAATGGTCGGGTTTTTGGGCCGGCCGCTGGGGTTGAACGAGCGGGCCGCTGACGATATGTTTAGCGGTTGGATTTCACCGAGCCGCTACGAGCCGCCCACCAATGTTGAAAAAACATTTGAAATTTTTTTGAGTTAGAAGAACCACTTAGTAGCAATAGAAGTGAGTGAAACCACTTGGCATTGCTTTGCCAGTGCTGCATTTTCAGGCAATTTTTTTTTTCCAAATGTGAGCACTCCGTCAGGAGCGACTGGCAGCGGCAGGCACACTTCAAGAAACTTCGTGTGTGGCGACAATTTCTTGCATGAGCGTGGCGGTCAGCAATTTTGGTGCTGAGTGGCTTGTTGGAGGGAACGTGTTATGCAACGTTTTGATGGAGTGCTATAGGTGTTTTTTTTTATATATGTACCAAATCACAATCACTACAAATAGAAGTAAGGTTGAGGGCTTTACGTTTAGAGTTTTAGGTTTAGGTGTTTAGGTTTAGGGATTTAGGTTCATGGTCTTTGGTTGAGGGTTGTTGGTTTAGGCTTGTAGGTTGAGAGCAGAAACGTTGCCAGAAAGTCATACGTAGAGGGGTTTACGTTTGTGCGGGGATCTTGACATTCTAAAATTGACAAAAACTCCATTGATTTATAGCCTACAGTGGTGTTCCATATTACAGTTTGGAGCTTTGTTTGGAGGGGATAAGCCTAATAAAGCTACCCGGTGGCGACGGAACTGGTTGAGGGTTTGAGGTTGGGGCTTTATTATTAGGTTGAGGGTTTTATTTTTAGGTTGAGGGTTTTAGGATAAAGTTTTAGGTTAAGTGTTTTGAGTTTAGGATAGGGGTTTTAGGTTCACGTGAGGGTCTTAGGTTTAGGTTTTAGGCTTACGACAGGCTACACACTAATCCAAACATGTGACTTTGTATATTCTACTTCCAACATGACATGACCACTTCAACTGATCATGTTCCATAAAAGGCAAAATAGTCTCAGCAGATATTTTGCCTCGGAAGACAAAATAGCCCCGGCAGATATTTTGCCTTATAAGGCAAAATTTGCAAGTCTGCCAATTGTTTAGCGGGCTATGGGCGGGCCGGTTTGAAGAAAAATAAATGTCCTCGGGCGGTTAATGGGCTGGATGTTGCGGGCCATGGGCGGTCCGTATCTGAAAAATCTTAGACCGCACCATCTCTAGATCAGATAGCAGAGGTGTACAGAGTCTGAAATTTATGACTCCGACTCTGCTCCTGCTTTGGCTGAATATACTCCAACTCCGAAACATTTTTAAGTTTTGGACTCCGACTCCTGCTTCAACTCCAAAGTGAATTATCTAAACTTTTGGCAGTGACCAAACGACCGCTTCCGTTTTTTTCATTAAAAAGACTAAAAAAACGTATCAAACGAATCTGCTGATCATTGCAATACATGTCAGTTGCTTCTCAGATAAAGGATTAATGTGGCCATAATTTTTTTATCCTATAGCCTACCTTAAACCCTAACCATTTAGCTTATCCGCAAACCCTATGCATCAACACTAAACGCTAATAAACCCTAACCTTTGACCACTAACACTGAACCCTAACTTTAAACGCTAACCCTAAACCCTAACCTTAAACACTAACACATAACCCTAATCCTAAATGCTAAACCTAACCCTAGTCCAAAAGCACTTGTCTGCTTTTCGAAATGTACATTACAAGGGGTCCAAAATTTTTGACTTACAATCATGTGTAAGTACATCAAAAAAAACGCAAATACAACAAAGAAGTCACTCCATCTGACGATTGTCTAGTCATTTCCCACTCGACCATGCTGACAGTAGTGAGATTTCTCTAAATCAGTTGTATATCTGGCAGAAAACTGGATGCAGGATACGGTACTTTTTGTCCTTCAAACAGAAAGACTGGATATGCTGGTTGTTGAGACACTACCTAAACTTTTTATGTGAGCTAAATTTCATTGGCCAACAGATTTTTAACGTATCACCATGAACAAGAAATTGT
>JGI24022J15233_10003844_pt1 | contig 15157 bp, 4 predicted proteins | sample Ectturendosymbi2_FD_15233 | JGI IMG/M metagenome (IMG submission 15233)
CATCCATTCTGAGGATTGGAAGTCTAACACGGGCTTTCCCCTTTTCTTCATAAAAAGTTTTCAATTGCCTCACGTAAATAAAAAATAACGCTTCAGCACAGCACCTCGGCTTAGCCATCTTAAACTTTGCGCAGCAAAGTTCAATTAGATTTGCACCTAGAACTCGGAAGGTTTTGAAATCGACATCACTGGAGCTCAAGGTATGTTTNTTTCCTGGAGTTATAGTGNTAAACTTTATCAACAGTAGTTGAACTTCTGCATATTCATACCTGGTTGAAAGATCAAACCGGTGTGAACATGCCAAAGGAAATATGCAAAAAACGGGAAATTTTCACGTGAGAAAAATACAATGAAACATAAGCAATTACGTTAAGGTTTCAAGTAATTGAAATCCAAACACCAGTTTATGAAATATGCGTATATAAACTTCTTCAGCAAACAAAGAAGTTTTCACATTAAAAAATCATCCCGCGGGCCGGATCCAACCATGCAACGGGCCGGTTTTGGCCCGCGGGCCGTATGTTTGACACCCCTGGTTTATGGTATGGGTTTCGGCTTCGGTTTAGAGTTTACTTTTAGGGTTTAGTTTTAGGGTCTAGATTTTGGGTTAAGGTTTGGGTTTAGCTTTTGGATTTAGGTTTTGGGTTTAGGTTTTGGATTTAGGTTTTGGGTTTAGGTTTGGGTTTAGTGTTAGGTCATGTGACAAAGATCATGAACTGATCCAAGTGTACTGTTACAACCTCTCGGTTGACGTTGCGTTGAATGTGCGATTCACCACGACAGGGATGTGCATGAAGAATAACACCCATATACTCGTATATGTGGCACGAACAAGCAATAGCAGAGTGATCTCGTCAGGTGATCTCTACTATTGCTTGCTGCTGCCACAGTGTGAAACTTTATGCACTTGCTGCTCAGGGTTTCCGATGGTGCTGTGCCCAGGATGTGAAGATCATGCCAGATGCAGCCTTCACAAAAAGAATGTGCTATCGGTGTGGTTTGTTGTGAAAAGGAGATGTTGTTGCAACCTCTTGGTTGACATTGTGTTGAATGTGCGATTCACCATGAACGGGATGTGCACGAAGAATAAAACCCATATATATATCATATGTGCTGTGAACAAGCAATAATAAAATGATCTCATTGGGTGATCTCAATTGTTGCTTACTGTCACAATGTGAAGCTTTGCGCACGTGCTGCTCGGGCTTTCCAATCACAACAGGGCTATCATCCTTGCCACTTGATCAATTCTGCCAATCGGGTTTGTCTAATGGCAAAATAACTCCAGCAATGCTTTTTCCTCTGATTGCAAAATAAACATTGCCATGTTAAATTTTGGAAATACCAAAAAGCTGTGTCTATTTTCCACCATGAGGCAAAATAGCATACGTGGTTTTACACAAGCGGATCAGGACTGGATGGGACCAATGATTTTCAAAAATTTTGCGGATCAGGACTGGATCGGATTCAATTTTTGCGGATCAGGTTTGGACTCGGACTGAAAAATTTCAGTCTACTCATCTCTGTCAACTGCACTATTAGCTGAAAAGGTCATACTGTAGGTCTTGCACTTATAGCATCAAGATTTACATAAACGCTTTTGCAAGAAAGTTTTACGAGGAAATGGTGGCTTTCATTCAAAGTAGAAACTTGAAAATTAACTAAAAACTTTTAAAACTTGTTGCTTCAATGAAAGCAGACTTTCTATTTGCCGGCGTAAATCTGAATAGAATTATTCAGAAAAAGAAGTACCCGAAAAAGACATATTTTTTGGATGATGCTTTAAAAACAAGGTCTATTATATATTTCAGTGTTTAGGCTTGGTTGTTATTTGCCCTCCCCTATCATTAAATGCAATCAGATAACTAAAAATTTGGATGACAGAAGGAGATTTTTGTAATGTGTTGTTAAAGTGAGAAGCCGTTATTGAACGTGGTTACTAAGCAATTGCATTTTTAGTGAAATTTTGGTGTTTTCATCCGCATACTGATGGTATGACCCCTTTTGGCTAAATGTGATTGGTGTAATGCTCAAACTGTACACAGGTACTGTAGATATAATGTTCAAAATTCATTTGCTTTAGTAAGTATCTACTGGATAGCAGACATTATTTGGATAAAGATATTCAGTATGCTTTTGTAACTTATCTAAAAATTTTTGATGGTTCATTTAATCACTTGACTGTGTCAAATGCTTGAATGGAGAGATATAGAAGTATTGAGAAAGTTACTAATCCCTGATCTAAATTATGGAGGTTGTACACTAGTACTACTCGTATATTTTGGTGACAGCTAACTCAGTGGATATCCTTTCTCTATATCCATACTCATGGCTTGGAAATAACTCATTTGTCTCAATATAAGAATACAATCTAAACTAAAGTTTGCCAAACACTTATATTGACTACTGGTAGTAAGATCGGATGTCAGATGATAATTTAAGTAGCATTCTTTGATCTTGATTTGTGAACAAGAATAATTGTGCAATCTTTAAATCATCAGGCAACTTGTTTTCTAAGATACACAAATTAAAAAGATGTGATAAGAAATTGAAAATACTAGCCAGTTCAGAAATTAAATTTGATTGGAATATCATTCATATCATGTGCTGCTTTTTATACATCCAAATTGCTTATATTTCTGATAGGCAAGTTGTGCAAGATAAGAAAAAATATGTCTGAAGTTTTGAAGAATGAAAAGTTGTTGGTTGTGCAAGATTTGGTTTTTGTACCTAGTCACTGTCAGCTAATTTTTCTCCAGTGAATGAGGATTGCTTGCTCAGTGTATTTGCAATGTTAAAGTCAGTAGTACAGCTGATGATCTTACTTCCTTTTCTATCTTGTGGATGACATTTATTTGTTTTTTTTGTTTTGTTGAATATTTCATTGATACTATACCAAAGTTTTCTCAAACTACCCTTTTGTGCTATCTGATATTTTAAATAAATGATTTAACATTTAAACTATGGCAGTGGCTACGGATACACCTATGGATCTTGAAATTTGAAAACTTAATTAATACCCCACCTGTTTGAAAACTTAATTAATACCCCACGTCATAGTAACGCACCATGAGAGTGCAGTAGGCTTGGCAGAAACGAAGTAAACGTAAAAGATGAAACTTAACCTTAACCGTAGCCGTAACCTAACACTAACCCCTAAACGTAAGACCTAAGCCTGAAAAAAAGTAAAGAAAAAAAAAACAAAATGAAAGTTGGCAAGGTGAGAGTCGAACCGAAAACCATTGGCTTAGTAGGCGTAGCGCATAACCATTACACCACAAGATCCACGCAGTTTGAATGATAAACTGACCCTTTTATTTGAATTGAGTCTGGACAGGCGTATCTGCAGTCAATTCCTTAAAGTATGCGGTTTAGCTTGTTCCCATGTATTTTGAAATTGTAGTGCTTGTGGTTATCAGGTTTCTGTAAATATTGAGTTTTAAAAAAGTTTGTTTTTTGTTTCATTTGATTTTAATACTCCTTGAGAAATCCATTGCTTATAGTGCATTTGTTACCACTTTGACATTGGTTTAAGGGGAACTAAATTGTCCAGTAGAATATTATTAGGTATATGTAAAAAGAAAAGGTTCAGTCGGCAATCCTTTTATTCCTGAGTTTAAAATCGGTGGTAGTGCCAGTGCCAGTCCCAGTGTCTAAACTCACCCACTTTCAGTTGGTTAAAACAGATCTTAAATCTATCTTCCACTCTGCTAAGCTATCATGCTAGAACGCCGAGCTGTGCTTTCACAGATATCCCTGTTTCATTTAATAAGCTAACGTCAGATGACATTTGCAAAACAAACAATTAAAAAAGTCTAGCTGAGGTTAAAACAAGTAAGGAAATAATTTCTCAGTTTTGACTCTTAACACTTTGAGAGCCGGTCTATGAATATATTGTACCTGGATTTCGGCCTAAAACCAGCAGTTTTCAGTTGCCTTGCCAANGCCATAGCTCCTCTACCGATTGCGCTAGAGAGCTGTTCAAACNGTCAAAAGATTCGGCAAGTCTTCTAGTCTGCACTCGAAAAAAAATTTTTTGGTTAGGGGTTGTGGACTTTTTGTGAGTGACATCATAAGTGAAGTAGTTTTTACGTGAATTTGGCTCATGTTACCGGGCCTAGCTGCTAGGCCAAAGTATTTCGCTGAAGTTTTCATTGGAAACTAGGCTCAAGTCTGGGTTTTTTGAGCCTTTGATCGACCACATTTCTGGTTCAAAAGTTACGATCTAAAATAAACAAATTAATTAATTAGCTAATTAGTCAAATATTTTTATTAATTTAGATCATTACTTTTGAACCCGAAACCCCAGCAGGTCATTCAAAGTATCAAAAGACTCGGATTGTAGCCTAGTTTCCAGTAAAAACTTCGGTAAAATACTACTATCTAACGGTTTGAGCCCAGGGCCAGGTGAAGTGGACCAACGTGACCGATAATTCCTCCACTTATGATGTCACTCACAAAAAATCTGCACCCCTCAACCAAAATTTTTTTCAAGTGCAGACTAGAAGACTTGCCACATCTTTTGAGCCTTTGAACAGCTCTCTACCACTTTCGGCGCCTGAGTTCCGCATGCGCAAAGCCACATGCAATCCGGTTGTTTTGGAGTGAGAATTCCCAATTCCTACCAGACATCAAAGTGTTAATATGTTTGCTGCCGGTGTACTCAAATATAGCGTACCTAGACGTCCTGCATGAACTGCTATTTTTGCACCACTTTGCAACTCATAACATGCCAGTCAATCGTGCTAGAGAGCTGTTCAAACCCTCTGATGACTCGGGAAGTCTTTGAGTCTGATGATTAAAAATTTTGGTTTTGGGTTTCAAGTTCTTTGTGAGTGACGTGATAAGGGGGTAAGTTTTTTGACATTTTGACTCAGTTTACCTGGCCCTGGGCCCAACTGCAAAAGGGAAGTATTTCTGTCATGTTTTATTGGAAACTAGGCTAGAGTCCAAGTCTATTGAGCCTTTGCTTGGCTTTCTGGCATTTCTAGTTCAAAAGTTGTCCTAAAAACACCAAATTAATTATCTGATTAGGGGATTAAATAATTAATTTGTTGTTTTTAGGCCATAACTTTTGAATTCAGGACCCTAGAAAGTCAAACTGTTTAAGAAAATTATTAACAATGCTTTTGCCAAATCCTTTCTGTTGACACAACTTTATTCTTGTAATGCCATTAATCACAAAGCTGTTTAACCTGCCCTGAAAGATTATTGGACCTTTGCAAAAAAAACTAAATTATACTGCTGCAAATGGCACAAGCTTTGACATGAAGACTTAGTAACAAAGGGGGCAACAAATAGTGAGATCAAAAACCATTCCGCCCATATAACTGAAAGTAAGAAGAACTGCTAGAGCAGTAGTTCCCAAACTTGTTCAGGCCATTACCCAAATCAAGGTAGTGATTTAATGTGCTAGTACCCTTAATATTTCACAGTGATCGCTCATACTTTGAAGAACATTGTGGTTTTGGTTCCACATTACCCCTCAAATAATTGCCTATTACCCCTGGGAATAATTTACCTCAAGTTTGGGAACCACTGAGCTAGAGCATGATCTTTAACTCAAGCTGCCTCATTTAAGTACAATATACAAACAACTTGTTGCTTTCATATCTTAGAAAAAGTACTTAAAAAGCAAGTAGATACCTGCAATTCACCTGATCCCAGGGTTTCTCAGTTCAGGGCATTAACACTTTGTTTCGAAAATTGAATTGAAGGATGCCACACTAATTTTGAGGCATCTGGGGCAACAGAAAAACCTTGCAATATGGAAATCAATTTCAAACGCTAGAATAACTCATGCGTTCACTTTTCTACATTGCCTTGAGCGCTTCTCACAAGATACTTTAACACCTTCACTCCTGGAAGTTTCGGGTGAAATCCCAGTTTCTAACATGTCTTAGCAACTTAGATATAATAATCTTAAGTAAATATTTATCAAACTCTTTATGATTTCCTCAAAGGTCTATCAAGACTCTACATACATTTCGGTATTTTGATCTTGATGAATGCAACTGATCAGAAAAAGTAAAAATAGGCAAAGGAATGAGTTTGAAACATTATTTAACTTTTTGTGTTTTCACCATGGTTTTACTCTTTTAAATAAAATATAGAAACTCTAGGACTCATGCTCCTACATTTCAGTCTATTTAAATTAAGAATAATATCTGACATCTAAGTGGGTGTGGTAGATGTGTCAGTTGTATGCAGAGAATATTTGCTGATATTGACGATGGCAGATAATCCAAGCACCTTGCAACAAGGAAACCATCCCTTGTCCAAAAAGCTGAAGAAAATATTGGACACCAGGTTGGATAATGATAAGGTTGGTTGAAGATTTGTTAGTAGCTTCAAATGTTTTTCCAGTTAAAATACAGTGACTTTTAAACTGCAAGCATGCTGTTTTTGAGAAACGTGTAGTATTGTTGTTGAGTTAAACATTTTTGCATAACTTCATTTTTTAATCTGCAACTATAAATGCAATCTAATAGCAGTGTTACGGCAAGAACGCGCACAGCGTTGGCGACGCGGATTGGCGCGAAGAAATGGCCAGAGCGTTGGTCCAATGATTACCCATGTTGTGCTCATAGCGACCGAGTGCGCTGCATTCCTTCATTTTTGGTCAAGCTGCGGAAAATCAAAGCAGCAGTTGCATTTTGAGAGTACAGCGGGAAGGAACAAAAATTGTTCTTAACCGCTCCATTGCTGGGTTGTTTGGCTCCTGCAATTTGTATTAACCATATGTGTTTGACTTTCGCGGAAGGCACTTGGTGGAAGTGTTCATTTTGTGTAGCGTAGTTTGGTTGGCGGCGACAGCATTGGTGCGCTGTATCGCGCAATTTGACGTCCTGGAAGCTCGCGTGTTAGTGCGCTTAAAAGCAGTTAAGCGAGTCTTGTGTATTTGAGCGCGTCGTCTGCCGGTGTTCTTTAACGTTTGTGTTTTTGTTTTCGTAAAGAAATGAAAAGGAGCGCGTTAACGATTTGCCTGCTGTGACTCTACAGTGTTACTTGCCGTAACATTTAGTATACGAAAGGGTTGTGCAACCTGCAGTCCGCCGGCCAAATGCAATACAACAAAGTGGATTTTTATGCCGGTCACTACTACTAGACAGCCTGTGTGAAACGAAGGCGCGGCCCGCGATCTGATCTGTTTAATTGCGTTCGGCCCTTCAATAATAAAAGTTGCACACCCCTGGTATACGACAATATGTGAAGCCGGCAATCTCATTAATGCTTGTGATTTGCATCCCGACAATCACAGAGCACCTGGTGGTCGCTGTACAGCTTCATCATTTTGATAGCCAGTCTCAATGTAATCAACTTGGTGTTTTCACCAAAAGCTCATAGGTGGAAGCAGTGCGTAGAACACTCCCACCGCCTTCACTTCTAATAAGAACGAATTTATTACAATCTGACGCCATCCATCTTCATCATGACATATAGCAATTGAGCCTAAATCTGAAGAGGCTTTTTAAGATCGAGCAAGCGAGCGTCAAACTTATCCAGATTATCCCCGTTTTTTCTGGTCGAAACTTTAAATTAGACTGTCTTATCCTCAACACAGTCTTCATAGACCTAGAAACTTTACATAACCTGTCTTAAGCAGCTTTCACGAAAACTTTTTTAATGCTGAACTAGAGTAGAAACTTAGTCTTTCTATCTGCACGCAACTACAAAGCGGTTGCAAAACACTCCACAGCACATTCATCATGACGTAAAATTCCCCGAGAATTTCAACGCACAAGGGCGAAGCCAGCGACGTCAAGTGAAGAAGGTCAAGACTTTATTAACAATTGGCCTTGTTCTGGCGTAACCACAACTTTACAAAAACCGCTATGGTGTCCGAACGTCTGCAATTCTTTTTTGAAATTAACGAATCATGATATTACATGCTTAATCTACCGGCTCTGCATTGAGGGCAAAAACCAGAAGAGTAAAAGTTAAGGGTAGAGAGATGGCTCTAACTTACTAATACAACATACTGTATAATGTGGGGCCGCTACGAATGGTCGGGGCCCTCCCCGACCGGGGGTGCGGGGCTGCCTTGCCACAGCACTGCGCGTGGACGTTCATCTAATGATGAATCTTTGCAAAACGAAGCGATTTTTCGGAAGGTATTGTCTTAGATGACAACAGTTGTTTTTCTTATGTATCCTACAACTTTTAGCTGCGTTTTAGCAATGCCTCTGGGCGAAGATTCGTGGGTAGAATATTGCTGTTAATTTCCTGCAGGTGGCGTGCTGCAGTCACTGCTCTCAGATGCACTGGCATGCGAATTGCTAATCCCAAACTCTGGACAGATAACTGGTAGGCATCTAACTAGGAAANTGCTTTCAGGGCTGCAAGTTTCAGGTTCAGGGCTGCAAGTTTAAAGGTTTGTTAACTACCCATTCTTCTGTATAATGTGAACATTGTATTAGTATTGTAGATTTACCCGGGCGATCGTCCCGGCGTTTACTACAGTACTTTATAAATTTGAACTCCGCGCCTCACCTGCTTCTCCGAACTAGACTCGTCGATCACAAATGTCCTTGCACGGAATGAAGCTCTATTCGTTACTGAGAACACAGTCGAGTACACTAAAGCGAAGTTTCGAAACGCTGTAACGTCTGTCAGGTGATGTACACAGCAAAACGTTAAAACCACTGCACTTTTCCCACGAGGCCGACCACGTTATCTGCTACAGCTACGAGACTCATCACACTGTTTATTACGTAACAGTAAGGAGCCGCACTTCCTGCTCTTCTACCAATGAGAATCAGGTTTACTTGAGCGTTCCCACAGAACAGAGCAGGCTCGTGGTTAAACGCACCAGAAAAATCTTAGAAGTATACTATAGAAATAATGCTGCTTTGACTGTATGGCCAAACTGCTCTGAATGTGTGTCATCTCTCCATTGACTATTGATGTAAAATTCAGGGTGAATGAGGTTTAAGTTAACACACTGTGACCTTGCCATGCTGACTAGATATCCGATAGTTGGTGAAACATGTAGTGCATCACATAACCAATGCTCAATTGCAACAGGTACGGAACACATATAAAGTTTGTAAAACTTTATGAAACTTTGCCACAATGCAAGCAAGGATGTATGTTTGTAGAAACAGTGCTTTAAAGGGATTTTTGCTTGTGTGTCAGTTAGTGCAACTGCAAAAACAAATATCATATTTTGATAAATTATGACAGAAAGCTTGCTATGACTTTGCACACAGTAGCAAAGAGTGGCGTGACAATTAGAAAGAATTAACAACATTTTGTAGATTTATAGGTAGTGTCTGTTTTCCTTCATGAGGCACATGATGTAGGTCTATATATATGGTGCCTGTGCTGGGGCTATAAATTTTCCTATAGTTGGAGACCATTGGTTGATGTGGCCACATGACAAATAGGATAGATATGCAAAGAGACAACGGGTTTAGGAATACGGTACAAGGATTTAGAGGTTCAGGTCAGGTTTTAGCGATAGGGTTTATGGTTGAGGTTTAGCCTACATTTCATGCAACACAGACAAGAAGGTTCTATAACAATTTGCCAGCACTAAAGATATGACAAAATGAAAACTCATCCATTGGACTCTGACGTCATAGTCAACTAAGCAGATCACATGCTTCGAACTTGTCATGAAAGGTGACCACTTCAACTGATCAAATTCGGCTATAGGCAAAATAGCTCCAGCAGTGCTTTTTATGAGGCAAAATAAACACTATGCGGCAAAATAGACACTGCCAAATTTATTTGCAAATCTTAAACCCAGAGAAAAATGTTATGAGAAGCACACTCACAGTGCTTCAGGTGAAGGGGCACAAATCGCCATTACAAACTTTCTGTCCGCGCCATCTCTAGTCTTCAGGTCTGTTCTACGTGAGCTTCCATTGACTGGTTGTTGGATGATACCAAGCTAGATAGCTTTTTTCTTTCATAAACATGATATGCAAAATTGTTGTTTTGTGACATTGACTTGTTAGACTGTGTTTGTAGTTAGTCATTTCAATAGGCTATAAATGACATGTTTTAAGCCAGTTTATTGTTTTGAATGCTGTTTTGGTGTGTGGACTAGCATTGTTATGTAGTTTTGGTTAAAATGTAGCAATGGGTAGGATTAATAAATGAAATTATGAATGTGAATTCATGGATGGTGTTAAAACCTAACCATTGTTACCAAAGAAATGGCTAATTAAAAGCGGGTGTGGCAACAGAACCGTCACCAGAAAGTCTATGGGGGGCTCTACATTTGTGCAGTGGGGGGCTTTACATTTGTACAGTGGCATTTGACATTCTGAAATTTGAACAAACATCACTGTTTTCTAGTGCTTCATATTTTAATTTGGGCTTTGTTTTGGAGGGGTTAAGCCCACCAACCCACCCACCACCCCGTGGCGACAGGACTGTGTGGCAAAACTTCAGCTTGCTTTGTAATGCATGTGACTCGGAAAAGTAGCCAACTGAAGTTACGCAATATGTCAAGCTTGCAAGATATTTCAAACTTTCTGTTCAAAAGCATGACATTGACAGGGTAGAGTTGAGCAGTGGACTGTATCCGGATTATGATAAATTTAGTCGATCTTGGATTGGATCCGGCCTGTGAAATGCTTCATAAATTTAGGATCGGGATCGTATTTGGACTGAGTTAATCGAAAAAAATTGCATAATTTTGTCAATAAAAAACAGTATTTTGTTAATATTTTGGACTTTATTTGGACTTGGATTTTCAATTTCTTGAATTTTTTAGACTAAGGTTGGACTTGGACTGAGTTTTAAAAATTCAGGTCTGGATCGCAAAATATGTCAGCCCGCTCATCTCTGTGACAGGGACCAAGGTGGCACAACGCATTCAGGTACTGTAGTGTCTATTTTGCTTAATACGGCGAAACCTGTGCTGGGACTATTTTGCCTTCAAATGAACACAATTGGTTGAAGTGGTCATGTTACAAGTACAATACGCAAAGACAATTGTTTGGGGTTTAAGAATTCATGATTAGGATTTGGGATCAGGGCTTATGGTCGAGATTTAGGTTTGGAAGTGGCTATGGAACCACCCATGGATCTTCCTGTAGTTTTCGCAAACTTATTCAACCATACCGTCTCACATTTGTATGAAGCAATCAGTTTGTCATTTAACTGGCATCGATCTGATAGCCTAGCGCATAGGTTCCAAGTCTGCCATGCCAGTGGTTGAGGGTCCGCCTCTCGACTTGGCACCTTGCGTTTTCGTAATAGTGACTGCTTGCATATTTCAATTCATGGGACTAGTTTTTCTTTACTTTTTTCAAAACTTTGCAGGGTTTTGCTTTAGGGGTTAGCGTTAGCTTAGGGTTAGGTGAGCGTTACCTTAGGGTTTGGTTAGCATTAGGTTAGTGGTAGCTTAGCTTAGCGTTAGGTTAGGGCTACGGTTAGGGTTAAGGTTAGAGTTAGGTTTTAGGTTAACCTATTGTGTTTACTATGTTTCTACAAAGCCTAGTGCATTCTCCTTGTGCATTGCTTGTCACGTTACAGGAGATGGTCGAATAAAGTTTCAAATTTAAAGATCCATTGATGGTTCTGTAGCCACTGCCTTTAGGTTTAGTGGTTCAGCGTTTAGAGTTAGGGTTTAGCCTGCAGTTCACTTAATGCAAACAAGAAGCTGGTAACTGCTTGCCAGCCCTTAAACTATGACAACCATAATCCATGCGTGGGACTGAGCTGTTACAGATGTCGTGGTCAACTAAGCAGGACATGCGTTCCAAAACTTTCATGTGACTACTTCAACCAATCATGTTCAGCTAAAGTAAAAATAACGCCAGCAGTTATGTTGCCTCACAAGGCAAAATAGACACAGAACAAAAAATATATGTTGTGCATCAAAATAAACTCTCAGATAGTTTTTGGATACGGATAGTATGGTTTCAACAAAAACAGGATTCGGATCGGATCGGATACGGATATTATTTTTCAAAAACAGGATAGGATCGGATAGTAAAAACCCACTATCCGATCATCTCTGGTGTCGTAATCACGTCTCGACATGAGCTTATGGTAATAACAGTGAAATTGGATTTGAACAAGATTCGGTTTTCGTATTTGCATTAGCCTATATTTTGCAATATGATGTTTGGATTGGATTTGAATCTGAAGAACTTAATAACTTTACTGGTATCTGGAAAAGACTAACGGTATGAGGCCTAGGCCTTTTTCACTGCCCGTTACGGTCGGTTGTAAACCACGTGATCGTCTGAGACAAAAACCACGTGAAATGCTGAGAGTTTTTTGTCAATCAGTGTGCTGAATGGCGGTTTACAATTCGTTTAGAGTTTTGTAGCTGTGTTTAGTGGAGAAGTGCTACTTGGGCTCAATTTTGTAATTTTTAGTTTTGTGATCTTGAGTTTTGATCTTAGCAACAGTGCGTAGTTTTTCTATTTGTTTCTATGTCAACTTTTGCGCAGGACTGGCGATGTGTTACACACGAAACTAGTTTCCTTAACGCAATAAATTGCTATTGATTCGTTTATTGTGGACCACTTCTGTGACTTAACTATTATTGCAGAATTTATGTAATCCTACTAATCCATATCAAAGATGCAAAACATAGCTTGGAACCGATTCAAATTAACTTATGCTCCAGATTTGGTCCCAACCATGGGCATCGGAAGACGTTTATCCAGGAGAGGGCCAATCGTGGATTTTTTTCAGGGGTATCCAACAGAGGTTAACATGGAATTGGATTTAAATCCTATGGCTTTTGAGCTGTTTGATGGATTTGGATTGGATATTATAAATCTTGCCTAAACGGAATTGGATTTGGACTATATAATCTTGTTTTGAACTTCTTCGCAACTTTCAGTTTTGTTTCGAGACTGTGGATTACTGCATTCAATCCGTAAGTTTGTGGAATCTGTAAGCTCCAGTACAGTTTCTCACATCCGTCCAAATTGTACATCGTGTAGAGCAGCGATGAGCGGACTGTGATATTTCACGTTGCAGATCCAGTCCTGAAATTTTTAAACTTAGTCAAGTCCAACCTATAGTCCAAAAAATCTAAAAACTGAAACAACATGTCCAAGTCCAAAGCGTCAACAAAATACAGCTTTTGACATAAAAATTGCTGCAATTCTTTTCCGTGAATCCAGTCCAATACCAGTCCTTATCGCACATTTGTCATTTATGATACAACGGACGGTCCGGATCAAATACAACAAACTTCGTTATAGTTCAGATCCAGTCCAATTGCAAAAGTTTGCAAAATTGGCAAAGTTAAGTTCAATCCTCATCTCTTGTGCACAGGTGTGCGTGTGCGGACTCTGATTTTTTGAAATCCGGGTCAAACCAATTGTTTTGAAAATTTTCAATCCGAATCCCTCCAGGCCGTGTGTAAACAAAAGGCCTCTGGAGACATATTTTCAGACTCCGACTCCCCTCCTGTTCTAAAATTTTTTAATCTGAACCCGGGTCCGAACATTTTTCAAATTTGAGTATCCGACTCCGCTTCAGGTTCCGGCTACCATCGATGTAACCGAAATTCAGCAATGTTTGTACTTAAGGGAAGACATGTAATCATAAAGCAGAGGTGGCCATGGATCCGGAGTGCCAGAGTCGATTACGGAACGTTTCTGCGTGTTTTTTCTGACCAGGTGTCAAGCAAAATTTCTGACTTGCGAAATTTCTGATTTCACGACATGTACGCATGCACAAAGTGATATTCTACCTGTACATATCAAATACGCTGAGAAAACTGATGATTAGGGCTTAGGGCAGGGGTGGCCAACCTTCTGCACACCGTGCCCCATTTATCCAAACGTGAGTAGAGATGCGCCATGCCGTCAGATTTTTTTTTTGTAACAATGTTACTTCACATCATTAGTGATTTACCAGGTAATATAATCAAATACAAATGACATATCTGGTAAAGCAGCAAGTAAACTTCAAATTTACTTGCTTTCTAATGAGACTCGCCCGAAATTAATCACGTCGCAAGTACTAGGAACTGCAGAAAGCGCAACAAATTTCGTTTTTAATATTAAATTTGTTTTGAAATTAAGACCTTTTAATATCTTTCTTTCACTAAGTAAGAATGGGTTTATCAATGCCAAAATGCGGTCTTTTTCTTTAGCAAAATTCACATAAGCGATTTTCTTGTTGGCCGTCAAGTAACTGTATTCCTGCTCAGAAAATTATGTCCTTGTCGACGGAGGTAAATTACAACCGTTCAGCTTTGATGTTGGACTCTGACAATGGTGTGTGCTGTCACTATACTTCTGTCTATATCAGGGCTCTCTCCACCAAGGCTCGCGGGCCAATCCGACCTGTGAAGTCATTTCATCCGGCCGCAATACGTTTTGCCAATAATGAAAAAATATGATATTTACGAAGAATGTGTTGAGTTGGTAGAATGTAACATATCCCGAAAAAAATCATATTTCCCAAGATGTACGGCCCTCGAACTGTTGTGCACTAGCTAATGTGGTCTTCTCAAAAAAAATTGGGGTAGCCCTGGTCTATATGAATTGGATAGACAGTCATAGACGCGTCGACGATGGTGTCACTGTTGGGAATTGCAGGATGAACCGTTTGCTTTTTGGGGCGAATTGGTACCGCATGCGTGGATCTTCTCAACAAGGTTTCAGCACGCATTTAATCGTTTTTCTGCTGCGAACGACCAAGGAGGAATGAAAATCAGCACTCAAGACGCCCAAGGCAGGTGAACGGCAATACATTGCAGCAGGTGGACACGTTCAAGTACTTTGGGGCTGGGCTGGTATTCACGAGTGACGGAAGTCGGAACAAAGAGACTGATACACGGATTAGTAAAGCTAACGCAGTTCGCGTGAGCTTTATTGCTCTGTGGTGACGAAACGAGTGCTTTCAAAGACCGCAAAGCTTTCAGTTTTTCAATTGGTCTTTGTTCCGATCCTCACCTATGGTCATGAATCTTAGGTGACGACTGAAAGAATACTCTCAAAAGAACAGACGGCAGAGATGGGATATTTGCGAAGCGTCCATGGTGTGACACTTCGTGACAAAGAGCACAGGTCTGAAATATGTGAAGCCCGGAATGTCAAGCTACTTCTCCGTATCGAGAGATCCCAGCTATGTTAGTTCGGCCATGTATCCAGAATGTCCCAAGAAAGAATGGCGAACTAAGCCTTTCGGGCTACAGTCTACACCCACTGTAAAGCGGCCCAGG
>JGI24022J15233_10003847_pt1 | contig 15152 bp, 9 predicted proteins | sample Ectturendosymbi2_FD_15233 | JGI IMG/M metagenome (IMG submission 15233)
AATCTTTATTTACAGTTTCTTTAACCTCTATTTTGCGCCACATACATTCACAAACTGCAAAGCTGCAGCAACACAGTGCTCTTACGTCGGGCGTGTTGTGCTAGCACCACCTAGCATTATGACCAAACTGCGGTAATGTGGCATTACACTACGGCAGGGGCGTAACGAGGTTAGATGGCGCCCAGGGCAAGAAACAAATTTGGCGTCCCCATGTTTGAACCTGAGGTCCTTCGGAAGCAAATGTATTGTTTTTAAAAAAGTGCTTGTGACATTGTTGGAACTTTCTGGCGGCCCCGCAGTGACTAGGCGCCCCCATAATGATTCGGCGCCCAGGGAATTGTGTCCCCCCTCGTTACGCCTCTGGTAGCGGGGTGGGAACGCCGTTCACACCCATTTTTCAGCACTACACCCCTGCTTATACTCGAATAAACATGGTATTTACGTATGAGCCGCATGAAACTGGTGTCAAGCGAAATTTCTGACCTATTATTGTTTGTCAGTTTTTTTGCTTCTCAGAGTAAAGGAATAAAATTTGGCGATTACTTTTTGATGTGTGTTGTGTAAATTGAAACGTTGTGGTTAGATGTCAGATACCCACAACAAGCTGAAATATGGGAATAACTATAATAACTGAAAAATATTGGATTTAGTGTTAGACCTCAATATTTCTTTTTCTAACCCTAACCCAGACCTAACCCGACACACTTACTGAAACACTAAACCCTAAGCCATAATCATCAGTTTTCTCAGCGTATTTGATATGTAGAATATTACTCTGTGCATGCGCGCATGGCGCGAAGTCAGAAATTTCGCAAGTCAGAAATTTCGCTTGACACCGGACAACGAGCCGCATGCGACTCTCGAGTTGGACAGGCCTGATGCATGCCCATCTTACGTTCAGTAAGTATTGCCTTGGGTGTCTACTATAGAGAGACGTAATACCGCGATCTGTTCAGTGGTAATATTCATTCCAGCTTGATCTCCCACAACTGAAAACTGATCAACGGGATATTAAAGGTTCTGTTCAGAAGATGCAAGTATCACTAAACGGTCTGCAAAAATCAAAGGCTTGTTCCTGCAGCTTCTGACAGTGACACCTCTACGACTCGGATAGATCAGTCTGCAACTTACACCGACCATGAGAAGGAGTGGAGATAGCATATATCTTTGTTGGAGTCTAACACCAACATCGAACGGTTTCAAATTTAACGTCACTGACACGCACACAATGTAGTGAGCAGGAATACAATAGCTTGACTGCCAGTAGCAGGCGACCGAACAGCATACCACCACAAAACTTCCCAAAGCTTTTCTTTGGAACTGATTAACAAGAAAAGTTTGTTTTTTTTAAGTCAGGTTTGTAGACTAGTTTCATTGCACGTAAAGCATCTTTTACCTCCTGACTCCACCAAGGGGTAGTTTTATTGCCATAGTTCGCCAAACCGAGTTGTTTGTTGTCAACAAAGCCGATCATTCCATAAAATGACAGCTAGGACCATACGCTGTACCATACGCTGTCTGTGAAGGCCATCCTCTCCACACGGATCTCCCGCTTTTTAATGTACAGTATGGTTTTGTAGTCCTGCACGTTCGCGTAAGTCCTGTTGTTTATTTTCCGACGTATGTTGCAGTCAAACACGTGGTGACCAGTCGATAGTTCTTAACCCTTTTTGCACGAACGTCCAACACTGAACGGAACAACTCAGCTGAAACAATACATAAATGAGTGAGTGACTGCCGACCTAACGAATCTCTGCACCAGGTATACGTGAGAATACTGTATCTCAGTGTTGGAAAAAAGTGTTTCTGATGCAAAGTACTAAGGTAGTACGGTTAGAGCATGAATATCCCGTTGTCATTTAGGCCAGCATCACCATGTAGATCGAACATACTGTACATCAACGTCTTTTCCAGGGGGTGTCAGTGGTCTCAACAAAAAGATCGTAGATTCATTAGCTTTCAGCCCTCTCAAGGCACCACTAGTTTTCTCCAAGAATTCATGTGACTATGCAAGTGCATCTAACACAGGTAGCTGTCTNTTAACTTTAAACGAAACATGCACATCCTTCCTCCCAGAAAGATATATTCATCAACACAGCCCTACAACAATGGTGTTACGAGTATCTGCTTTGCACCCAGACGCATGCAGGGCGCAAAGTGGGCTCACCACTTGCGGATGGTATGGTGGATGGGATTGGGAAGACAGTTGAGAAGTTTTCAAACACACCCCTCTGCCGAGAGTCCGAACGCGGTTCTTTCTTACGCGCGCGACGACCGGTGCGAGATGGTATTGATCATTTTGCGCATATTGTGTTAGTAACTACCGAAATTTTGCCGTTGGTTAAACCGGTGAAGACATGGGATCTGAAGGCGGGGCCAAGCGCCCCTGGATTTTGAAATATGGTATTTTCTTAATAAATGTTTAGTAGAAAAATGTTTTGGTGCTAGTTTCGAATTGGTAAAATGAAATTTCGCCAGGATTGACTCCCCTGGAAAAACTCCTTTGGCCACTTGCTGGAAAATTCACTATTGGCTCCCCTTTGGAAAAAATCCCTCCGACGCTCATGGGTCAGTTCGCCAGCAATTACTGCGGAAACAAAGGGTGCCACGGGAAGGCGTTGTTGGGGAAATAGGAGACGTTTTGTATTTTTATCAAAACTTGTTCAAATATCACCGTCACTAAATTAATCCACACAGCTGCAACTGATTCGTCGACACCCATAGTTTTACTTAAATTGCTTGTTGAACTTTCTGGATATGCGGTGTAACAGGAACGCTATAAATTTCTGATTTGGCGTGCTCTTATTCCCAAAGATCGGCCTCCCGGACCACAGGTGTAAGCAGGGTTACGGATTCGGAGTTAGAATGTCCGACTCCAACTCCGACTCTGACAGCCAGTGTTGTAGGAGGTGGGGGTGCAAGTGCACCCCCAACACTTTTGATATATGTTAAAAATCCGGACAAAATTCCTAAAAATCTAGGCAAAATCCCTAAAAATCTGGGCAAAATCCCTGGAAATCTGGGCAAAATCCCTGAAAATCCGAGCAAAATCGGCGTCCAGCGTTGTTTGACTTCCGAAAATAGCGCCCAACGTTTGCAGAAAAACACATGAAGACATTTTCTAGAGGTCACACCAAAAAAAGAGGTCTTCATGGTCTTTCTGGGAGAAAATTATAGGCAAAAGTCGCACAAAAACTTTTCGGGCAATTTAGGGGAAATTCGGGCAAAATCATTCCCACCTCCAAAAATTTGCCTGCTCCTACACCTGACAGCGACTCCGACTCCTTCATAAAGCAAATGAAGTTTGGCTGTCAGCAATTTTGTAGCAACCAGCAGTGAATGGAAATGGTGATACACAGCAAGAATTCTCTGTTTCAACAAAAGTGTCAAAAGAAATTGTATCACTTCAACAGAAATTCCCGACTTAGGAGTTTCATGTGAAAAATGATGCAACTGGACTTCTGGAGTCGGACAAAAATCCGACTCCGACACCGACTCTGCAACCCTGGGTGTAAGTACCGCATCCACGTGTAGGTAGTGTGCTTGTAAAGCTTGGACGATCGCTGTGCTTTATTGTTAACGAATCTTCTACTCTGCATCGTTGGTTTGTTGTTATTTGTGCGGGATTACATGCATTATAATCTTGTGCACTATGCGAGCATTATTACTATTTTTTTGAATTTGTGTGAATGCGTTATCACTTGTTTTCTTCAACCACGCAGTTGCAAATTAAGGTATAGAAAAGTAATTTTGAGCTTATCTCAGTTCTGTACTTTTTTTCCTGAATGCCACAAACTGTGTACGGGCTTAGAAGTATGAAGCAAATTTCCAAAAGCTAACTTAACGCAGTCGCTTACGTTTGAAACCTTTGTTCTGTTGTAAAACAAAAATATCTGAGTACATGCATCTGCAGGGTTCATATTGCTGACTTGCAGAAGTGCTTTTTGCTTTCGCACGGTACAGTTGTGACTTGACCAAATTTTGCCATCACAAAAATGTTTATCGAACGCAATAGATGATAACATTGCTAAGCACAACAGCAGATTTGAAACTGTTTTGGTTTGTTCATGCACGAAACTACGAAAGTTTCTTCAGCTTTCAAAAAGTCACAGATTTTGAATGGGTGCAATTATTTGGAAATACAGGAAACATTGGGTCAGAACGTTTGATTGAATACCCATGGCCACTTGAGGTAAAGCAATAATACTTCGTAGATGTTTGACGGCAGAACAATGACAGAACACTGAAAATTTACTTTTACAGTAGTGAAAAACAATGTATTTAAAATTTGCAAAAGCATTACCCTGCATATATATTAGAACGATGAACAATCCATATATGTTTCTTCCATTGCAATGCTGTTTTTATTACAGTGGACACACTCAATGCGTCGTATTACAATTTTGAAGTTTTGAATACTAACTTTCTTTGCCTGTCATTCATTTCTGAGCAAACTTGCATTTCTTCGTCTGTTAGAAAGATTATGCAAAATAATGTGAAATCACAAACATCCTAACAGAAATGAGTGATGTAATAAAAAATTACTATCTCATTTTCATAACAATTGTTTTTGATTCTGTTGTGTAACATATTTGATATTTCTTTTTCTTCTAAATAAAAATGCTTTCAATGTTTTTTTAAATACCGTATTTACTCGATTGTTAGCCGCGCCTTACAAAGCTTTTTTTTCATCATTTCGTGCGGCTTACGATCAAGGGCAGCTTACAATCGAGGACGGCTTACATTTTTTTCTTCAGCTTGTCAAAATGTCTAGATGACGCTCAGTCTTTCCTTGGCTACGTTTTGTTGACCAAACCCTCTTTGCGCATTATCTTTCCTCTCTTCAGCATCATGTGCACATCCATCACAGGAGGGATTATGATGAACAGAAGGCAGTTATAGTGGTGAATCAACATTGCCAGGGTTGCTGATCAAACCCGAAGCATGCTATACACGAACGTATCTCAAAGGCTTAGGTAACCTATGGTGAAATGAAGCTTACAATCGTGGGCGGCTTACATTAATTTCTGAACACTATTTCGTGCGGCTCGCATTCAATGGCGGCTTGCAATTAAGGGCGGCTTACAATCGAGTAAATACGGTACCTTGTTTTAAGAAGTTACTGAGTGCACCGATAAATCATAGGGATTTTATCTTTGAGGTTGTTTAAGTATTTGGGTATAAACTATTCCACTGAAATTAGTCTAAACCACTCTTGCCTATCATGCACCCAGTCTAACTTGTTGTAACAACAAATAAAACACCAGGCGTTTTGTGCATGCACAAAGTATATAAGAAAAGTTTCTGTTTGTCTCTTTTAAGGTAATCGCTTATTTGTTTGAGACTTTTGCTGAGTGGGTGTGTAATTCCGAAAATGTAGTCTTGTCATCTGTCGTTGTATCGGTGAAAAATCGGTTGAAGACTACACGCAGCTACATTACTTTCTTTAGAAGCTTTCCTTAGGGAATTCCTGGCCGTCAAATCGTGATAGTGAACTATTGGAAGTAGGTCTGATGTTTGAACATGGCGACTGATTTATCCTTTGAGCAACCTTGTTTCTTAGCGGGTCTGTTAGGAATGTACTCGTTGTTTGCTGAGCTAACGACGCGTTGTATTGACCATCTTATAACGCTGTTTGTTTCGCACCACCGAAAGTGGTGGTCAGTGCTGTAACTGAAGCAGTCACAGCTTTTGTGTAGATGGTTAAGACCTGTTACCAATAGCTAATAAATTATGAACTTTCCACATACGTCGATGTCACACGAAGGATGGAAAAAATAAGTCGTGGAAAGGTGCAATCAATTGGGGTTCTAATTTCGTTTGTAACAAAAACAAAAATTCAGCCCAATCCACTTGTAAAGCCGTGCCGAGCTTAGAGTCAGGAAGAACAATTTCGCTATCAGTTCTTGTGTGCACTGGAAAGTGTTACGGAAACTCCCCGTTGTGAATGCTTGCGTACCACCACTGAAAGGTTTGAAGCCATCTATGTTCAGTCTTGCATTCGAGGATGTTTGTAGGGCCAATAAGACAAGTGCAAGTCATCGCGTAACTTACTATAAATAATCGATATATTTCTGATATATTTCAAAAGAAAGACCAGGTTTTTCTGCGAATCTGATTGCCACCAGAACAAGTTTATTTTGTCAGAAGCAAATCAGTACGTACACGTCTTGAAACCAGGGGCATCTGTATTTATCAGAGAAATAGCAACGCTGTATTGTCACTGTGTTTCATCAGGTTTCTTCTGCAGAATTTCGATGATATTATGGTAATTGTTTCACCTGTGAGCCAGGTTTTTGAGAATGTTTTCTGTGCTGCGAAAGAGGGCAGAAAAATATTTAATTTTGAAAACTCTGCTTTCATTGATGAAGTCATAAAGAACCTAAGGGACAACTGTTGTCAATAAGCGACAAATACGGATTGGAATCTATATGGCCTGAGAAACCTTTGGAAATTTACATGCTTTGATATTAGACTTTGGTCGAAAGAAATTGCTGAGATCAAAGTCAATTAAAAATTTTATGTCCATGATAAACAATGTTGATTAAATATGGTGTGCACAAAATTATAAAATATAATAAAACAAAAAAGGTAAAATCGTGTAAGCGACAGACCTGATCTAAAATAACAGCATTGGGCTCGCAGAAAGTACGCTTTAAAGTGGACTGAATTTGACCATGCAAAGTCTTAATTTTTTCTAAGAAGGTTTTCTGCTATATCTGTTAATGCCTTTCTTATAACACCGCTTTGAAGCACTGACTTAATTTAACCGTTAAAGGCATTGGGTGACGTTCGCCAAAAATTCTCTATGATTCCATCTTGATAAAAATCACGTCGAGGCCTCGCTCTCCATGAAATGTCACAACAACTAGATCAACTCTCCATTTCTGGCGTGAATAAAAACTAATTAAACGTTTTTATATTTACAAAGATGTTTGGGTTCTTTATGCTTGTTCAGTGCTGACCCCTCTCGAGTACCTTCGTTTGACCCGAGGACCTGGAGGGCAGTTGTGATGCAGCTTTCAAACCGATATATTTTCACAAACAGACATGGTCAGCGAGCGTCATACTTCTATCGTGATCTCTACCAGATTTCAAGTTAGGTTTGAAAACAGAAGTTTCTGCAAAATGACTATACGCAGGGAGGCTTATGTAATTTTGAAAAGGAACACAATTTTTTCTTTACAATAAAACACTTTTGTTAAAACACGACTGGAAGCGGTTGTTTGTATCAAAAAAATTCAATAAGGATTTCAGCAAGGGCAATTTATCTTTGCAGTCGTGCGATAAAAAGCATTGAATGTCAATTTAAATTTAAGCTTTAGCATGACCTTTCGCGCTGAATGGTGTTTTTTTAAAAACGCATCCTTGCACTTTTGCTTTAGACAAAAACGGTTTCAAAGACCTATAAAAGGTCAATTCAAATATTTGTGACATGTATCTCTTATGATAAACCATTGCCGCATGCAGTTATAGCTGCCTCCTGGGTGCTATGTCATTTTGTAGCACAAGGGTGGTATGGAAAATATGGAAAAGTCTTTCCTGAAATGTTTGGCAATGGATCCGGATTAGAAAAAAAAACACAGAAATGATGAAAAAAGAAAAAAAAACAGCATTTAATGCAAAGACGTTTAAATTTTGTTTTGTTTTCATCTACGAAAAGGAAAAGAAACAAGACAAGTTTTAATGTGGAATGCATGCAATAGACAAAGCAGAGACTGACAGCAGGAACACCGGGTAACTCGCTAGGCAGCCTCTGTACAAAGTAAAAGCAAGAATTTATATCGAAGCAGTATCATTTGGTTAACCACGTCAACCCTCTTCATCTCATTCAACGACAGCTCTTTAAATGTGAATGAAAATCATGTTTCTATTACATTAAACATGCGTTCCCAACCTTTTTTGAAGCTGGCATTCCTTTCATAAAAGTAAAGTGACTTTCGCACCCCTCGTTTCAAAAGAGTGCAGAAACCATAGAAACTGTCCGATTTTGCAGTATCTTTATTTCTAAAATTGCGACCCGTAATAAATTCTGAGACATAAGCGTAGCCAGGGGGAATGCTCCTCCAAATTTCTAGCATATCTTGTCATTTTGCGCTTTGAGAGGCGGTGTCCCAAAAAAATGCTGTTGCTCGCTTAAAGTCAAATTATTTGGCCCCTCAAAAAAATCTTGGTGTGACTACCCCACTATACTAACAACAGAAGACACTAAATCTACTGCTTAACTTCCACACCTTACTGCTCATTAGAAACAAATCTAGTGGTTTTTTTGCTGCTTCTGAAATTATCCGGTCACTCCTTGGCACACAATTCCTTGGAGGTGGAGCCGGAGCCAACCGCAAATCATTCGAGGGGTTCAAACTGTTCCGATACTTGGCTTTCTAATGAAATAGAGAAGAAAATCCAGATTAGCACGAATATGTTGTTGCAAAGGGCACTAGAATAGAGGAGGCTTTTGTACTCAATTTCTTATAACTTTGCATGGTCGAACGCGAGAATTTTACAAGTTCTGCAGCATCAAATAACAATCTCATTGCTTGTTTTCCTTTCAAGTCAACGAGATCTTCTTTAAGATCATCGCCGTCTGCTATTTGATCAAGCGTTGAAAAGAAATGGATCTACTATCCACTGTTCACTAAAACTGAACGTTCCATCTGAGAAATAGGCCTACCCATCAAAGGAAGCTTACAGCATAATGGGCAGAAATTTCTTGTTGTGCACATGGAAGTATACAACCGAATTCTTTCACTGTTTCTTCCAGCCATGTNAAACCTCAACTGACAACTTTTCTCTACCTTTTTAAAGTACACGTATTCTGAAAACACTGTGAAGCATTGCACCGTAAAGTTTTAATGTTACAATCCGCTTACAATCGCATCAACGACCAGGTTTAGCGTGATAACCTCAGCGCTAGCAGAAACAGCAGTGCACGCGTTTAGCCATTTGAAATGATAAATTAGCAACTTTAGTTAGAATAATTACACTGGATAATTTTCTTTTTGAGTAATACCACTTGCAAACTCTCACATATATCGGTTATTTTGAAAAGTACTACATCCAAAAACATACAAACTCCCACCCTGTAAAATCACATTTCGGACCCCCCCGGAAAATCGCGTTTCTGACCCCAGGGGTCCGAGACCCCTGGCTGGGAACCACTGCGTTAGACGCACTAGAATCAGCACGTATTAATTTGTTGAAAAGGGAAATCGATTTCACTGTAATCACGTCTTCATTCCTAAGAATTTGAGGCGAAAACTGGTAGATATACCCTAATAATTACTATTACGAAACAAAGGCGATAGTTGCGTGAAAAGATACCGAGGAAGATCTGAAGTTACCCTAATGTAAAAAACGATTGAATTCAAAACGATCCAAAAAACGTCAGGAGCGACAAAAAAACGACAACGAAGAAAGCGGCAAAACATAAAGAAAGAGAAAAACGATATGCTAAACCGTGGACAAGTACGTCATCATTTAATGCTAATAAAAATAATTTAGTGTTTTTTGAAACTGCCATTGAGTTTGCTTACCCACAAGCCACCTGCTTGTGTTAAGCAGTTAAATCAAAGTTGTTCCACGACGTACGTTGTGAATTCCAACGTTTTTACATTTCGAGAATTTGTTAACGTTGCGAATGTTCTCAAATTAATTAGAACATTCGTATTTTCTGCGTTATGGCATTAGCTGGATGTGCTAATTTTTATTGCAAAATTGACATTGAATCTGCAACAATTACACGCATACCGAATAAATCTGATCTTTAACAGGATCAGCTTGGAAGAAAATATCACAGAAAGAATCGGGACACTTTCTGTGACCATTCTATCTAAACTCTATCAACGTTGTAACTGGCATTGACTAAAAGCTCAGAAGTCTTTTTTAGCCTTTACTACAATTTTAGATATGAGTAGTACTCGGTATTCTGCGCATCAAGATTCCGTATCGTTGGGGGACGATGAAGATTTGCAGGTGAATATTTCATATCAGATTTGAACGGTGCTTAATCTAACGCTGAATACATGTAAAAACAACTGCGATCGGAAAGTGCAGCTACTCTTAAGCAGGTGAGAAATTTAGAAATGTATTCCTTGTATTAAGAAATACTGTAAGGTTCTGTCATATGCCATGAAAAACTTTTGCATTTATTTTTTCGTGGGGACTACGCTCCTTTTTTAAATAAAACGAAAACCAACTAACTTGGTGAGACAAACCCGTGCCTAACATGTAAATAATTTTCTTTTAATTATACCGTGTTCTGTAGTGGCGCATGCTTTCAGGTCGTTCACTGGCCATGAAGGACTAAGCTAATTTTTCAAAAGTGTCCTATAACATGTTGTTTCAGCATTTCATATGTGAGTGCTCAGCTATTTCACCTGTACCACCAATGCGAATTGTATCGTTGCTGGTGTAATGCCACCAAGTTTTTTTGGTTGTCGATTTATAAGAAGAAGAGATCTCCAACATACCACTATGCAAATTTAGTCACGTTCTGAACACCTTGCAATTATTAACTGGCATCGAAAACCGCAATAAAAGTTTGCTGCGTTCAGCATTTCCGGACAAAGTGGGACCAAACCTTTGTTTAGAAAGGCTCATGTGTTAGCTATACAGTACTTAGAGCAGAAAGTTATCTTTCAAAATTCAAAAACATATCTGTTGGGTAGTGGCGGAGTGGTTTGTGAGCAGATCTCCTACCTCCATAAGTCAGATAACTGAGAATTGCTATGAAGTATACTGGAAACTGATTAGATTTTTTTCCCTAAAAAATTTTAATTTTTAATTTTTCAAATTTTTAGTTTTCAACGTGTTTTGAGACTGAATTTATAAGTCTGGACTTTTTAAACACATAGCCAAAAAATTCGCAAACAATTCTAAAGAGACACAAAAGCATTGCATGGTTGCACGTATTATCTCAGAATTATCTACATTGCCACTAAGAAATGAAACACCTTTTTTACTTTGGTTGTACATTTAATTAGGTTTGTCCTTACTTGAATTTTTTTGAAGTATTTATATAATTGCATTATTCGACAAAAACGCTTATACTGTATTGAAAAGATTAAAAATGTTGGCATAATTTTTGGGTTTGGCAAATGAACTGGTCTCGGTGTTAAAATTGTTGTTTGTATGATATTACACTTTTCTGATTTTACTATTTTTACCTGATGTTTGTCTTTCAAAATTGACAGTTCATGCACAGTAGTGATTTATTTGAACGAATTGCGGATTTCCAAAAAGGCCGCATTGCATTTCACCTTTACAAGTCGATACAAAACTAAAAAGGGTTGTGTTTTTCGCCATATTTGCCAGTTAAAACTGTACACACTCAAAAACTCATACTATTAATGTTTATGTTTCTGCTGATGCTAAATTTTCTCTGGAGTAGTTTTAAGCAAAAGTCGTTGCATTGGAGTGCGGTCAAGCGTTACATATTCACTGATGCGCAGCCATGCACATACAACATGATAAAAGATCTCCACATCAAATACGACACAAAAGACCATTAATACTTCGATATCTGATTGTTCAGCAAAAAAATAGAAATTGACAAGAAGAACAGTTGTGACTGCTAAAAATAAGTCCACTCGTTTCTATGACCTTCCTCCAAAGGCGTATTTGACCCTAAATAAGCAAACCATTTTTTAGACAACTGTTTGGCCGGATCCGCTTCAGTCCAAGTACTATAGAGACTTTTTCAGCACAATGCATACAACCGAGTTGTTATATCGGGTTGAAAGCAATTTATTTAAACTGTAAAAGACAGTGTTATCAACATTCCCTTTCTTCTTTAGTTGGGAGCTACTGAGAACATTAATTTTTTGCCGCAAACACCCAAGCCCAATATTTGTAGGTTAGGAACATGCATTCGCTTGAAAACCTCAATTGGTGGGTACGTCCGATCTCAGATTGAAAATCAGCACAATGAAATAATCCTAGCTCTACAGCGAATTGTTGCCTTATGCTATACCAAAATGTTTGTGGCTAGTGTTGTTATGTAGTGTTGCGAACGGAGAGGTTGCAACAGTAGGAGGAAGTTGTATCGTGTCGACGAACGAGGGCCTTCGGAGATGAAGTTAGGAATTGCTGATTTAGAAAATATTTGAAATTATTCGCTTTCAGCAAGTTTCATTATGACCTATCATTGTGGAAAAATATATTCCATAAAAAAGAAACTAAGTGCTGTCTCATGTTTGCGTTGTCAATACGGCATTAAACGGGTAAACACGAAAATGTAAGTTAATTTTTCTTTCAGATGAGCTCTGGAGAATTTAATTCCACTGCGCAAAAATGGACGACGGGGACAAGAGGCTTGATGCTGAAGATATTAATTGGTGTAATTTTATTCGTCATAATTTTCATCATTGGATATGCTGTCGGGTACAGTATTCACCGCTGCGATACAACAAAACTGCAATGCTCAGACCCATGCCAAGAAACGGCTGCATTGTCCACATCTTCTTCAAATGCTACAACGGAACCACCAGAAGGCTCTACGTCGTAGTTTTGAACCTTTTGACCCAGTGAATATGTTCTTTTAAATCTGAAGTTGCTCATTACAGGGCAAAAAGACTGCGCGATGGTTGCACGCAGCAGAGTTGCCTATGAAGTGCTTTTTGCAATTTCTTCGGCATTGATGTACGTGCTACGAAAGTTTGCAGAGAATATATAGATCAGAGGCATGCGACACACTGCCCACAGTACTCATTTATTTGGCGCACATTCACCACAAACCTTGTTATTTCGGTCATTATTTCCAAACACTGACCATTGTTTATACACTTTATTCAGTTGAAGCTCACATCGGCAAGATATGTGAAGAGAGAAGGGATCAGATTTCTCAGGAATAACTTAAGTTTTTAAGTAAATTGATTGTGTGTGTTTATCTATTAAATGAATTTCATAAAATTTGTTTGTATCTATTATTCGATTGTCTGGTCCTCAGTATTTTACAGTTGTACGCTGTGACTCCGCACATCATTTTGGTCTGATACGAGCTTACCTCAAAACTGCAAAGAATCTGTGAAAACATTTTTGATCGAAGTTTCAGCAAAACACTTATCTTCTGAAAAACTTTTTTTCTATACAAATTCCTTCTTTCGTGCTTGCTCACAACTTCATCATAAAAATTTGAAGCACAGACTCGGAACTGACAGTTGTCAAGTTTTCAACTTAGGTTTTTTACGCCCCGGTTTGGTGCACAGGGTTATAGCTGCGTTGCATTTTGTGCAGGATGTTGAGCGAGTCTGGTATTCTCAACTATAGCAAGCGGTTGAATTATTTGTGAAATCAAAATAATTTATTAGGAAAATCATTACATGATCATAACGCTTTGCCTTTAGGGCACTGACCAGAGTTGTAAGTCGGTCCGGGCTTTTCGGGTCGGGCCGGGTTCGAGCTTAAGTTTGTCAAAATATTTCGGGCCTGCATACACAACTTTTTTATAACATTCAGAGAAACGATTTTTTACTTTCGTGACATACATTTGTTGTGCTCACCGCGGTGACTTCTGTGAGTGATTGTGACTTATCTTCAACTATTATATTTGCAAACACAGCTGCATTCTTTCGTTCTCTGCTCAGATTGGTCTCACGCTTTTTTTGAGAAGGCGACAGCAGTGAGAAAATTGACATGCGATGGCATTGCGTTGGAGATCAATCACTCACGCGATTCTCAACTTGATTTAAGAAAAGATGACCTACAAACCGGCATTTCATGCCTATAGGGCTATCCTAGATAGTTTCTTTTATGCCTATAGCGCCATCGTGGATAGTTTTTTGATAGTTTCTTTTTTCTTGAGAAGCATTGCATTCCGCAGTATTATCGTTGACTAACAAGCTGAGTTTGTGCTTGTTTAATCCAATGTTTTGGTCAAGGTAATTGCTATATTGGGTATGATAAAATCGTGTACCTGCAGCTATACCCGTACATTACGTATTTTGATACCCCGTAGTTGCGCATATCTTGACTCACTCGGTAAATTTGACTTTCGGGCGCAAATCGGGCTTCAAAACAAATGTCGGTCCCGGCCCGGTTCGGGCTTGCAATTTTGGGCTCTGCAAGACGATTTCTAACAAAAAACTTTAGAAAGCAACTAATGCTTCATAAGCGTAATTCAACTTGGCTGCTCAACACCTGCCCCGAGATCTAGCGCGGCCAAGCAGTAGACTGAAAGAACTGGTTCAAACGATAAAGAAGTAGAATAATTCATCGACAACTGATGCGAAACAGTAGATTCAATGAAAATTGATGTTATTGCATGCCTATAATCTCTCTGTAATTTTTTAACACTCCATTAAAATGATGTGGTGAGTCAGGAACATCATCAAAGGCACACAAAATCTTACGCAATGTCACAATTGTGCTTGTCAAATCTTTTTTAATGTTTTAAATGCATCAGTCAAAATCAAAAGCTGCAGGTTTGAGATATTTTCAACCTAAAAACGTATCCGTGATATCATTGATGCGTAGCCAAGCAAAGGTTCTTCCTTATGTGGGGAGCTGCTTGTATGTTCATCGATGTAACTCTTTGATGTATCGCTTTTCCTCAGAAATTTACTGCAAAACGACCACAGTAAACGCAAGGTTATAATTTGCACCGTATACATTGCATCACTTTTGCACAGCATTTTGCAGGTTTAGCTCCAGTGTTGGATGTACGCTTTTTTCGTTTCGATTTTGTTGTCCTGCAGCGCAATCTGCAGACAGAACACTCCGTCGATGCCATGGGTTCAACTGAGGTCAACTTAGTCATGTTTGGAAGACAAACAAAAACGATACTACCTGGTTCACCACTGCCATCTCTAAACGACTTTATTGAACTTTTGCTGGTGCTCTATATCTTTCGATAAATTTGCAGATAATTTCGTGTGTGCAAATGTGCTACGCAAATTCGCACTGTTAGTCAAAAGTCTATATGTTTCCAGTGAAAAGTCTAAATGTTTCCAGTGAAACAGGAAGATCCAGTGTGGAAATTCTTGTAGGCGAATGCTCACTTTATTCGAACTATTTGGTGCAGTCTCCGCTTTCCCACACCTCCTTTTCAGCACTACATCCCTGCCTACATCCATTAATTTTGTTGGTCACGTACTTGCACCAAGAGAGAGAGAGAGAGAGAGAGAGAGAGAGAGAGAGTTTATTGGCGCAAACAT
>JGI24022J15233_10003849_pt1 | contig 15149 bp, 4 predicted proteins | sample Ectturendosymbi2_FD_15233 | JGI IMG/M metagenome (IMG submission 15233)
TGGCCCTCCCCTGCCTACGCCTATGCTTTGGCCCTCCCCTCGGAAATTCTCTGCGTACGCCACTGCATACGGTCATGGCATATCATGTTGAACATCACGCGCAAAGCACACCGCCGCACCACGGTTTAAATCTATTGATCAGTGTTGAGTAATGAGTATGCGCGTGTAGAGTATTACCCTGCGTGTAGTGTACTCGGTAAGATGTCTGGAGGGCATTACCTTCCAAATAGAGCGACTGCTTATTGACCAGTCGCAGAAATCTTTGCATCATTCCAAAATCCAGATTTTTTCGCAGCAAAGTAATCTAAAATTATGAACTTAAGATTGTTCATAACTGCCTGGATGTGGCGGTTACTAGTTTGATGTACCATTGTAAATACATCAATGAATTCGTTGTGCTTTCGCGAAAGTCTGTTGTTGGGTTGTGAATGTGTTCAATTTAAAGTGATTTTTTCCAATATCTCACTACTTAGATGACGTCAGGCTGGAAACAACGATTTTCAGTTAATCCGGATCTTAGCCTAAACTGGATAAAATCGTCGGTCAAGTCGAATCCGGATTAACCGAGGTTTACTGTATTCTTGTCGATGACATCATCAAAAACCTAAGCTTCTGCTAGTAGGCTACAACCGCACCTTAAAACTCATTGATATTCCAATTAAATAGTCTTTGCTGAAGTTAACGTAGAGTCTATCGATGCTTTGTAGGGGAGGTGTGGGACCCATGGCACGGATTTTTTCAACGGGTGTAGAACCTAGATTATCGAGCGGAAGTTGCTGACATTTTGTTCAGTTGAAGGTTTATGGACCAAAATTGTTCATTCCAAGTTTTATAAAAATCAATGGATGTTTTACGTTGTTATCCTAAGTTTAAAAATTTTTGAATTTTGTTCCGTGGGTCCCAGTGGGACCTTCGGAACACCCCATAGGGACCGATGGAATAATTTCTTATTATAAATAATAAACAGCAATTATTTTCGATGATGCTTGCCAAATTTTTTGGGTATACTCTTTCGTTGTCAAAAACAACTTACCAGCAAAAATCACTTCGCATCAGCCAAGCTTTTTTTGTTATAGCCTATATATATATAAGTTTAACGTACAAATGTGAAAATGTTAATAATTTCAGTGCTGTGCCAATGCTATGTCGCTACGTTTGAACAAAATTCTATTCGCATCATTAAAAAACTTTGTAGTTTGTTGCCAGTCATATTCTATGTGCAAACTAAGATAAACTCACAATTTTTATTAAAACTTGTGTAACAATACCACAAAAACGAAATAAAAGTTTACAAATTTTCAGGTTTTCCACCTCCGGAACCAATGTTTAGACAGTTAGGTTTAGGCAATATTATAGCACATTGATACTCAATGCACGTAAAAAATATCTGCAGTGTTTACTCCAGTTTCATACAAATTCCAGATCATTTCCAATGAAACTTCAGGGCGATTGTATAAGGTTTTCAAATTGTTGAAAACAATTTCAAATCATGAGGATTAAAAGCCATAGTTCTTGCTGAGCTTGTTGATTCTACGTTTCTGAGGCTGAGACCCCCACGTCGCTTTCGAAATTTTCTCAGCCGATCCTGTACTGCTATTTGTTTCCAGTCCCATGATTTTTTAATGTTGTTATCCTTAACTTTAACACATTTTAATTTAAACAGACACGCTTTCTTTTTGTTCAATGAGTACATTGGTTTTGATAAGAATGGTCCTTTAACACGCACACTTGCACAAAATATAGCCTACTTTATGTTAACTTTACCTTAAAGCTAAAACGTCAAAAAGTGAAAATTAGTTGTCTGAATTGCGACCACAGACTTCCTTGAAATCGTCTCACCATTACTCTGTGTAAAAGTATTAGGTTTCGGAGCGGCTGTAAAGATGTAGAGTGACCAGTAGAATATCTATTGCTTAGTTGATTTTTTGACATCATAAAAGACTTTATTTAGGTTGTTTGTAGTAAATGAACCTGTTGGTATTTCTTTTGTGCAATAAACTTTTACAAAAACATGTGTGCTTCTAAACTTTTGAATCTGATAAGCAGAATAATGTACCTAGAGAAATAAATGCCATTTTAGATCGTGTTTCGGATAAAAAAGGTTTTTCGATTGTACCTTATTCTGTGATGGAGATAGAGAAAAACTTCTTCTTAGCACTTATAGAAACATGGCAAAAGGAAACTGCAAATTTTGAGCCAAAAACCAAGTTTCTACGATGAGTGGTTTGCGAGTTATGACATTTTGAGGCAATTTATCCCCGCGGAAGAGATTTGGGGGGTTGCTAGCCCCCCAAAGGGTGCAACCCGCCAAAACCATTTTTTTGGGAAGTTTTAGGGTATTTGGCAGTATTTTGGAACTGCACTTTTTTCGATTTTGAAAAAAAAATTGGCAGTGACCAGCTCTGGCAGTGATTGCTGTACTGGTGTCGAATCAGTGGCAACATCGCGCGTGACCAGTTCCATTGCACCCACCCATTAACGCCGAGTACGAGCCTGGACAGGCCGCAAGTACCGTTTTTCAGCATTGACCGTTGGCGTGGTGTTTGAACTTGCAAAAATTCCACATGATTTAGAAAGTTGTGTCACCAACTTTTCTTTGGTCAAGAAATCTGTATCATTGATTTGTCGTAGGCTTTCTTGTATGACGGGATCGTTTGACAATCAGCCGAGGTAGGCCCAGAAACCTACAACTTACATGTTCAAAAACTTTTAACTATTCAGCAATGACATTTCAGTACCGTATATTTGACATTTTGAGGTGAAGAATCTTTGCTCCGTTTGTTAAAATGCCGAAATTATGTTGAACTATATCAAATAACCAGGGGTGCACGACCTGCGGCCTTCAACAAAAATTAATGCTACCGTAGACACGTAGTTTAAAATATACGTAGTGCATTGACAAAAACTTTTTGTTCACTGTAAGCAGGATACGTAGTAAAAAAGACGGCCAAACAGACGTGTGATAGCCGCTAGGCTTAGTGTGTGGAAGCAGATCAGAAGTAATGCAAAAAATTAAATATATTGAATTCACTTCTGCTTATTGGCTGAGTCATATGAAGTGCTTCTGCTTATTGGCTGAGTCATATGAAACAATAAACCATTACCATTCACTGGCGGCTGTTATTCATGAAAATAAAGGCAATGCGGCCTGCAATAGCGAAAAAGGTTGTGCATTCCTGAAATAAATGAACACGGGTTGAGCTCAACACACAACCAGTGATGCCAACTCATGGATGGACCGCATTGCAATCCCGGATATCTGGAGCAGTCGGTGACTTTTGCACAAGACCAAGACTTACTCCGTTAAATGACGTTGGGAAGACATGGCAGCACTTGTACGAAGGTACGAAACGTACCATTCTAACGTAAACGAAAGTAACGGTCGCTGTTTTTGCACTTGGTTATAGCTACGTCTGTTTCACTCCAAACCAGTGGTTCTCAAACTTTTCTGCACGTTGACCCACAACTAAAGTATACAATTTTCTGTAGACCCGTGGCCTAGCCCAACAGTTACTAATAGGTCAATCTACACTGAGGATCTAAAGGCCAATCTACACTGAGGACATGCCAGGCGTAATCCTTTGTTTGTTTTGTTGCGTCGGGTAATTCTGCGCTCGTGCACGGCTCGGCAACTCCTGGGCGCAATAAAACAAAGAATCGTGCGCGGTTACTCCTGGCAACTTCTCAGTGTAGATTGGCCTTAAACTATGAGGAAACTTTAAGAAGTTATTCCTGCCAGTTGTTGATCTGTTCCAACTGCCACATACACGCAAACCACCTGTTTACTCACGATGGTATCACCGTACCGCCTAATAACAATGGAATTCTTTCAAATGCATATATTTTGTTGGCTTAAAGTAAACCACACTGCAACAGTGCAAAGACACTTGAAAAAAAGCGTGAAAAACATGATTGATTGCAAAGTACCCAGCACCAACGAGTGCATTCAGAAGTAAGCATGTCGCAGCAACGACCTCGCACTGCTTTTCGTTTCCGACAACACAAGATTATTAGCTCTGTCTTCGGAAGTATCGGCTCAACAAGTGTTAAGCTCAAATGCAAGATATGCGTATTGTCCGCATTAGTTATTAATCTGAACTGTAAGAAAATCAGAAGAACTTCGATTTAAAATGCGCACGTCTTGCTTCCCATTGGTGTTTCTTGCATGAGCTCAGTTTAGAAAAAGTTTGTCCTGAACTCACCTTTGGTCAGGTTTTCAACGGCACAGTGATGAGTGGACAGGGCCAGGTTAAACAAACTGAGCTACAAAAATGCTTCTTCACATCAGTCTTAAACTGCCAAACACCGGCCAGTAGACCCGGTGGTTGAGGGCTGACGTCACAAAATGCTTTGAACAGCTTCTTCCAGTAAAATATCGGGCGCGGAATCCACTGCGTCAGACAGGGGGCTTGATGGGTCGCACGATGGCTGCCTGTCGGCCGCAGCTTCATCGCCATCGACGTCATTGCACGCAGAGTTGCACCGCGAGGCCTCATCTGCACAACAACATTCCGACTAGTGGCCTGATGCAATGCTGGATGAAGGAAGCCATAGAAAGCATNCAACCAATATTGGTGGCCATGGCTGAATGGGGGGAGGGGTGGCGAGTATGGCAGCGACATGTAGCTTAACAAGTGTTAAATGCATTGTTTTCATCATTCGTAATTTATTATCATTAGACTACAAACGCCATAATTAAAACAAAGCGGAAAGTACAGTGAACAAAAGCCGACACCTCTTAAATTTGCTTGTTCAAATGTAAGTTATGCGAGGCGCGAGTTTAAATGACTAGGGGGGGGGAGGGCAACAGACAAAGATCCAAGAACCTCTGGCTTAGGAGCATTTGTTTTTCACTGTCAAATATGTCGCGGCTCTTTGAAAAGGGTTGAGACAACACGGAAAAATACCTCGCATAATTCAGCGACCAGGGACAGTATCCAAAAACTTCTGGGATTGCCCCACCTCAGCTGAATCATCTTTTTTTTCGGCCAGTATCTTTTAACAATCGGCGAGCTTACCTTTTAAAAATGATAACACGTGCGAATTGTCTTCGCTGAGGTCCTTCGGTAGCAAAGTTAAAACCGCGCTAGGATTTTCTGAAACCGAACAAACATATATTTCATCCCTCAAGCCACTGACCGATGACCTTCAATTAATCCGAACAGTGCAAATTAGTATTTAAACCGGTGGCGATTCTCACGCTAAACTTTTATGCAGTGCATTCAGCTTCGTTTAGGGCACCATGATTTGTGACATATAGCAACCTATTCGATGCAATAGGATTTACACGTCACCAACCGTTTTTAAATTTTCATTTTGCAAAATTGGCGTTGAAACACGTACAACACTTCTTGCAGTCGGCACCTGGGTGACGTGCGTGCTCATACAGACTGCTTTCATCCACAGCAACACCAACATCCCACAATTACAGCCAAATACGGTTACGATTTGAACAGTGCATCATTAAACACAATGTACAGGGGAGGCAACGCAATGGATTGGTGCCATACTCGTATATATTACCTGCGACGAGTTCTTTATCTTCGAGCAAAGCGGCTCTTTCGTGATGAAGGAACATGCGCTCAACCATAACAACATCAGCTGAGCATTCTTCTCTCTAAGAAAAGTAATTTCGCATGTAAACAAAATAAGCCAAAGCCAATGGATATTTTAACATTAGTAAATTCAGAATGGTTTTTCATGCCCCTGAAGCAGCTGTTTTTTTCCCAAAAAACTGCATTTGCAAGAAAATTAATAAAACATACTTGTCTGATATCTCCAGTCTAGCGATTCGAGTGTATACCACCACTTGCACCAGGTGCTTTCAATTACATGCGTTTAAAAAAGCCATTGGAAAGTAGTTCCTACAATATTAGACCATAAAACAGTTTGGTTTCCATTTGGCATTCGGAAGCACTGCCTGTTCATCGTCGTGGTAGGAAGACATTCAGCAGAGATAAGCATTGGAGTGGATCCGGACAGTAACGAGTAGTTTTGGATTTGGATCGGATCCGGTCCGTAAATCGCCTCAACAATTTCGGGTCAGGAGTGGGACTGAGTTAATGGAAATTGCATCATTTTTTTGTCAAAGTGGCATTTTGTTAATTTTTTGGACTTCACATTTTAAACGTTTTTTAGACTACAATTGGACTTGGACTGAGTTTTAAAAATTCAGTACTGGATGTGGACTGTAAAATATGACAATTTGCTCATCTTTGACCTTCAGCAAGCGTAGCAATGTTAAGATGCTTCTGCCGTGATTGGTGCTGGAACGTCAAGCACAAAAANGTAACATAGAGCTCAGGNTTTTTTTAAGGTGTTTTAGGGACCCGATTCGGGTCCCTAGAATCAGAGAAAATCATCATCGGGTCCCTAGAATAAAAGAAAATCGGGTCCCTACAGGTTCATATTGGGTGCCTAACATTTTCCTTAAAAAAACTTGTATAGCTGTTACCGCACAACCTGCAATTTCTCAATAAATAGGGTAATATTTAGGGCAGGGGTTTCCAACCTGGGGTACATCACATGCACTCCTATGGGTACATTTGCCTATCTGAAGGCGTATGTTTATTGTACAGCCGCACAAATCAACTCTGAGAAATAAACATGGAGTCTACCTTTATAGTTCTGAAAATGTTAAAGTTCTATTAAAAATTCAGTGGATTTTTATTATTTTACTCAGCCTTTTTGTTACAAGAAGTTTTCGGGGAACGTGCGGATCTGTCAACATGCCGAAGGGGTACATGGTCAGAAAAAGGTTGGGGAACTCCTGGTTTTGGTATGGAAGCGGCACAGCAAATGTTGAGTGAATTGCGAAGTCTATTCCAAGGAAATAATACATCTTATCTTAGAAAACGAATTTAGTCAAAAATTTCAGGAAACAACGTACAGTGGAATCTTGAAGGAGCAGCGTATGATACTTCATTAGCATGCTTCTAAGTTTTGACGTCAAATTTGAGCTCATGTCATCGAAAAGCGGTTCACTGTCTTCAAACGAAGATTCTGTTATCTGAAAAAAAGTTTGGGTGAACATTTTGTCGTGGGCATTCGACATCACTTCAGGAAAGTTCAGCAAAAACCGAAACTATACCTCCGGGGTGTTGAAAACATGATACGGAAGTAAACGTCGAAATGCATCTCTGACATCTTTGAACGGCGTATCTACCACCGGTTTTGAAGCCACTTCCTTGTGTCTGTCGAGCTGCTCCAGTATCCTGGAAACCGAAGATTTGTGAAAACACACAGAAGAGATGTGTTTGGAACTGCAGGAAAAAACAGACCTGAAATAAATGCATCTCGATGCCTTCAAGGCGGATGTCCCCAACTTATATGAACTCCCGACGCAATAACCTTATACATGAAGTCAAACGCACTACACAAAAACTATCCACGGAATGTCATTTAACTTAAGCTCATCATCCGACCTAAACCCACTGAATTTTTTGAGTAACGTTACATTACAACATTGCTGAAATCAATCTAGCTATTGTTACGTCACTGAACACACTGCTTTTAACCTCTTTGCAGTCATTTGCACGTGCGCCGATTGGGTGTGAACAGGTTTTTCTAAAATCCTAAGATCTTGGTAGTGTATGAATGTCAGATAATGAATGTAAGCTAGCGACACCGTTTAAATCCCAAAACGACGCATCAGGGCGTCGCGATGCCCTAGTTGGAGGCTCTGCATTAAGGTAAAAAAAATTCACACCTTGAAACCTTTGCAAACAAAGTTTGAACAACAGATATGCATGTTATCTGCACACTGTTTTTGTAGTCGAAATTACAGCAATTAATTGTTGGCAGATCTAAGCCATAAATATGCTTTGGTTACTCTTCCANTGTGATCATATGCCTCTCCTGGCTAGCGGTTCTCAAAGCATCAAGCTTACCACGAAGCCAGTGGTTCTTAACCTTTTTCTGATNTGGTTGTTTTTCATAGTCGCTTGGTACTGTTCCTGAAGAACTTAATTTGCTCAATTGTACTCTTGATTAATAAAACACAAACGAAACTTTACAAATGCAATGCGAGGGTTCCGGCTGTTTTAGTTGAATAACAACAGCTGCTTAACTTAAGTCGGTAATGTTTAACTATAGGTTGACTCGTTATTGCTAAAAGACTTGCAATTTGCGACATTTGGAATAAGAGTCCAGAAATTCATCCGACAGCATACTTCATATATGACCAGAAATCTGGTAGCGTAACACCTGGCCCTCGCGTACCACTTACGGTGCGCGACAGGATGAGAACCACTACTCAGGGGTTTCCAACCTTTCTTTGACCATGTACCCCTAAAATTTATGAGAAAAAGGCTGAGTAAAATAAAATCTACTTAATTTTTAATACAACTTTCAGAATTTTGAAAGTATGAAGGTAAACTACGCTTTTATGTCTCAAAGTTTAGTTTGCTGCGGTTGTACAGTAAATGTAACCTTTCAGATAGGGAAATGTACCCCTAGGGGTACATACGATGTACCGTAGGTTGGGAACCTCTGATCTAACGATTCCCCATTTTGAATAAGACTATTGCCTTCCGCTGCACCTGGACTTTGCTAAGTTTATCATGCCCGTGTCTTGCCACACAAATTTGGTTTGTAAGTTAGATATAGTTGCAACTAAAACAAGGTCTTACGATAGTACCGTGCTCAAATCGCATTCGTAGCTGACAGGGCAAAACAGGTCATTTGGGGGCCTTAATTCAACCATTTCCAGCCTGGCCTTCTCGGCTTCACGCACGAACAAAGCACGGGTCTGGAGCTGTAGTACAGTATTTGAAGGCACCACATTGACACCAAAAATTTGAGTGCGCTGAAGAAAAACAGCAACATCCAATGCAGTGACAGGGCATATTTGAAATGACGAGACGAATGCTAGAAACCAAAATCAAGCGCAATCCTTGCGAGCCGTATGATTTGTTGAACCGAACCGCACGGTATTTCTTCGAATTTTAAAGACTTCTGATTTGAGTCTTGCAATTGAGAAAAAGTTTCACCATTTGTGAAGTTTTTCTTGACGTTCCAGTAAACAGAACCTGTCACCAAGCGATTTTCATAGATACATGAAATTAAAAAAAATGTTACAACTCACATGTGAGTCTGGAGAATCCGTTGGGTAGAGCCAAGTGCACACAACGGAATTAACATTCCAACGGCATCCATAGTGGCATATTGTACTACAGCGGCTTAGATCAAAGTAACAACGCCCAGGTTCTATTTCATTTTACTCGTTTTTGTACTTCCCTTTGGAGTGTCACGGTAGATTCGTGTTCCCCACCTCTGCTTGCTTGCGGCGGGGTCACGTGGTTACTTTCGTAGTAAAAACTGCATTGATAGTAAGTCAGTGGCGGCACCAAGGATGATAGGGAGCCTTTTCGTGAACGAGTCTGAACAGGCCGCAAGCACCGTTTCTCAAGTCTTCGTTACAACCCGTCCGGGACTCGAACCCAGCTGGCGCGTGCTCGTTCTACCGTACCACTTAACCCAGTGTTTCCCAACTTTTTTAGGCTTGCGGCATCTTACAGAAGAGAAACATAATTTGTGGAACCAAGTGGGGAGCCTATAGCATTAACTCCTGGCACTCCTAAGTATCGTGAATGGCACCCTGGTTGGGAATCACTGACTTAACCAGTACGAAATTAACGTCGACGAACAGAAATCAAATGACGTTTACTACGTTATCACTATAAAACTCACAATGAAGGTTTCTTCACAGGCATTGGNGCAGGAGTGGGTCGTGCAATAGAAGCTTCAGGAGATGCTTTAATTAGCTTCTTGGGAGTGTGAGAAACGGGTGTTGCAGCACGTTTTGGTCTGTCGGGTGGTTCCTGGCTCGTGGTGAGCGATATTGTCGGGTGCTATCATGTAACAGATAAATGCAAATCAGTTCTTGCGCTCAAATTGCCAATCTGTTGCACCAAAAATCTTACGCTCGCCGAACTGCTAGGTGCAGCCGCTTGAGGTATTCTGGTGACGTTGGATTTGTCGACTTTCAGCTTCAATAGGTAGGGTTTTCCTGTTTGCAAATGCTGATAAATCTGCAACAAATATACAAATTCAACCTGCTACGCCTTGCGGACAATAACTAACAACAAGACGATCACGGAAAATTGCATCATGCTTGTTTCACAAGGCTACCTTGCCAGGACCACCGTTTTTAGCAAAATAAACAAAACACCCACACTGATCTTTAGGATATATTGCGACCACTGTAATGTAAAGACCTTGGAAAACCGATATCTAATACCCGACATACTACTTCATTTTTACTAAACAAGGAAATACAAAAACTGTTTCTAACCCTGAACTGATCGTTTGGTGAAAACAATAACAATTACTTGTTTGGTACCGAAAGCAGAAAGGACGATTGCACTCCAGCATCAAAAAACATCCGCCAACTCGCAAGGACACAAAAGTGCTGTGCGTTTAAAACAAAACATGTATTTTCAATGGGCATTTTAGGGCAAAACCTCTTTCAGTCTTTCGGTTCTCCCTCATTTTTTCGACGTTAACACTTTCGAGCATATGGTTTTGGCGATCCCACATGTTTTGTTGCTTATGGCTGTGCAGCAAGCCAAACATGAACGTTGATAATAATCTAAACTGCTCCCGGTTTCAAACATTGCACATGAAGCATAAAGGGTTGATAAGCCCATCCTCGATGGAGGGTAAAGCTTGAGAACTAAGGTTTTAAAATTTGAAACAACTAACACGAAATGCCATTGAAAACAACCGCTGATACCTTCTGTAAAATCAGCTGGGGATTTCGGAGGTAGTACAACTGAACCGTTGCCTCCATCGTGCGAAGGAACGCTCGATACGCAGCAACCAATTGCTTTTGTTCTCTGCTCAGTGGAGTCTGCAAGCAAATCTCAAGAATTAGCAAGACGGCCAACAAATGCAGCTAACACAAAAAGAAGGCAACGAACCTTGTGTACAGGTACTTTGTGGCAGATGAGCTGCTGCACTTGCTCCACCTGCTGCTGGGTCAGGTTTGGATCGACTTGGAAAGTCACAAACCCAGGCGCTTGGCTAAGGGATTCTCTCTACAAAATATAATACAATGAACACGCGTAACTGAGAAAATGCTGCTAGCGCACATCACGAACTTTTGTACATTTCAAGTTTAGGCCACAGCCCACAAAAGACAAAGCCCATCTAACCTGCGGTGTTGCAGAGGCTGGAACAGAACTAGCATGAGGTAGTGCAGATGGATTGGTGCCTGTGCTGGGCATAATAGGTGAGTTGCTCTGCTGATTTGCTGGTTTGACGTGCACACTTGCACGATTCTGTACAAATTTTCGCCGTGAGTAACATGCTTACTGAAAAATAACAATTTCTCTATCGCAAACCGCCAGAAAATCTTACCTGCATGAGCAATCTCTGCAGCTGATCCTTTTGAACCGCTTTGACTGGCTCGCTCATTCGATTCACCATATTTCGTGGTTGTTGGTTTTGGCTAACAGTACGGGGAGAGCTGAGAGACGCAGCAGTGTTCGTAGAGTTCACTGTTTTTGGAGTAAACGATGACTGAGTTGTTACAGTGATCGCATGACGATGCAGCGTAGATCCTGAAGATCTTAGTGCATTAACAGACGTTTGATTTAAATTTGCTATTGGTATATTAACACTTGCAATCTGTATGCGATTTATAGATGAGTTGGCAGACTTCGGAACGGCTACCTGAACCAGAGTACCCGAATTCGGGAGCCGAGGTGTTGACTGATTAACATTCTCCGACGAAGTTGTATGACCAACAACTCCTTTCGTTTGTTTAACTGTTGATAACGTAGAGCTCTGAACAGGGGAGACAGAAGTGAAGACGTGCTGAACTGCGGTTTGAGACAGTCTCGAAGGCTGTCTAGCAGTTGCAGACCCTTGGAAATTAGCACCTGTGACGGAAGTACACGGAACACCTTGCTGCTGACTTGGCGAGTGATTTTGCATTTGTTGCTGCTTCATACGTTGTTGCAGTATGTTGGCTGCCAGAGCTTTGGCAATGTTTGGATCAGATATATCGATCATCTGATTGCCAACCTTCACGATTGCTCGACTTCCCGCGGCGATCAACTGGCTTGCTTTGCTTTGCAGCAATGCCGCGAGTTTATTGGCCTGCTCCTGAAAAGTTGGTCCAGTCTGACTACTATGCACACTTGTCACAATAGGCATATTTTGAACCGCGTTCACGTGCCCAGCTGAACTGGAAGGAAGCTGATGCGGCGAAGAATGGTGTTGCTGAGTTTGTCCATTTGAAACGCGCACGGTCTGCGGCGACATGCCTAACCGCAGCACTATGGGATTAGTCGAAACGACCTGACTAGGAAGGCTGGATGCAGTGGTAACAGTGCCGTACACTGAATTAGCCGCCTGCGACAAAATACTACCAGAAGCGGAACTCGCCGTGGATGACACCATTGCATTTTGGCTCTTCGACACCACATATTGTATGTTTGGATGACTAGACAATATGTAGGAATTGTTTGGTGCGGTTGACAACATGCGCGAGTTTGAAGGTAATTGAATTTTAAAAACACCGTAGTTGCTGTTCTGATTCCCCGCCTGCGCAGTTGTCGGCTGGGTTGTTCGCGAAGCGATAAACGTAACCTGACGAGTAACTGATGGGGAATAAGAGATTTGCTGTGGAGAAGCAGAAGCAACTGGCACTGGCTGATCAGTCAAACCCTGTGACTGCACGGATGAAGTCTTTGATTCTTCAGAAGATGAAAAGTTACTTTGGTGCTCAGATATTGTTGTAGTGTCTTTAGTGAGGTTTAGAAATTGAGACGTGTCAAATGTTTCCGCAGATGCATCTTGCAAATGTGGCAAAGTAGTTCGAACCTCGCTACTGTTTGTACCGTATCTGAATTCATTTGCGTTTGGTTCATCTTCTTTTCCATTGTACGTGAAACCAAGGTCGTCAAACGATATTTCCCCAGGCTCTGTACCGCCCAAGATATCAGCTGCTTGCAATGATTGCTGCAGTATATCGAACCCTCCTGATCCTACAGATCCATGCTGAAGCTGAAAACATAAAAAATCGTCAAGCCATGTAAAAGCAAATTAAAAATACGTCATTATTACTTTATTGTTCACAAAATTACCAATCTTTGCAAATTGTAATTGAAGATGTTTAAAAGCGACGTCAACACTTCACTGCCGCACTTGGTTGTAACTGGTTTACCTCCACTGTTATTCTAGAAAAGGAGGTGCCTGCATTTGGGATTTTCACACGTAAACGAATTAAATATTTGTCATAGCAAGATGAATCAGCAAGGATGGAATCAGACAACCACAGGCAAAACAAGTAAGAGCTCAATCCCTGAAACAGAAATGCAGTTTGGAACCTGTTTGCTGCTAACCAATTCACTCACAACAACTGTGACACAACTTGGATGTAATAATGATCACAATGCTGACGATAACGTTTGCTTATCTTTTCTTCAAATACACAAACAGAACAATTTTTACATATGACAGCAAACAAATTTTCAAAATACAATAAGTGTCAGCCGTATTTCTTTTGAAGTGACTACACTTAGATCATTACCAAGCGACACTCTTGCACACCACAAATGCATACTTGCCAAGAATTGTTTCATATTATCACTGCAGCAAATTAACACCAGTAGGAAATATCTATACTTGCTGGTGTCTTTAGCTACCATAATTAGGGACGTTTGATCAAGCAAATTGCATCACAATTAGCAATAGTTTTGAGTATTTTGTTTCGTCTACAACCTACAACCCTTGTCTTACTTAAGCTCGGCCAAAATCGAACTCGCAATTCAGGATGGACCAGACAAACTAGTTTTCTTCTGCAGGAAAGAAGTAACTAAGTAAGGACACATGGGAGTAACTAATTAAGGACACACAAAATAGCATAAAGTAATCAATTCCACCAAGACACTGGTAAAAATTAAGTGATGGTACATTCATTGGCAAGTTAGTACAATACTGCATTGAAATAACCATTGCCAAAAATTAAAACTTTTCCAAAATAGCACTAACTTTTTTGCAAGATAACTGTCGTGACTTGCTTTGTTGGGCTTTCTGGCACAAGTTGTTTGGATGTGTGAGGAATATAACAGTGTTTTGTCAACACCTAATTAGCCGATACCGATATATCGGTAAAACCCAAATATCGGTTTATCTCTTATTTAAATCCCGTGTGCGCCACTTTTTTGTAAAGCTTTGCAATCCTGTAACTTGCCAGCAGCTAGAGCTAGAGAGCTGTTCAAACCCTCTACTGATTCAGCAAGTCTTCTAGTTGTAATGGAAAAAAAATTATTCGCTTTGGATGTGGGTTTTCTGGAGGTGGCGTCACAATGAGGGCATGTTTGCGCATTTGTGGCCGTCTGTGCCCAGCCCTGGGCCCCAACCCATTGACCCATTCTTTTGACTCAAAGTTTTATTGAAAACTAGGCCAAAATCCACATCTATAGAGCCCTTGATTGACGTGCTAGCATACCTGTAGCCAAGATCATGGCTCAAAACTCCAGTTTTTGACAAAATTGAAAACGTTGCAGAAAATATATAATTTGCCCTGGTTGGCCAGCCATAACTGGGCAGCAGATTGAGCTAGAGAGCTGTTCAAACCCTCTAATGACTCATGGCGTCATGTAGTTTAGAATAAAAAAAAATTATTTGAACACCTGGCGTACGATATATTCATAATTCGATTTTAGCCTAAAAAACAGCAGTTTTCAGTTGCCTCACCAACGCCCTAGCTCCTCCGCCGATTGCGCTAGAGAGCTGTTCAAGGGCTCAAACGGATCGGACAGTCTAGTAGACTGCACTCGAAAAAATTTTTTTGGTTGGGGGGTGCGGATTTTTTGTGACTGACGTCATAAGTGAGGTAGTTTTGGGGTCATTTTGGCTCATGTTGCCTGGCCTAGGGCCCAAACGCTAGGCCAAAGTGTTTCGCTGAAGTTTTTATTGGAAACTCGGCTCGAGTCCGAGTCTTTTGAGCCTTTGATTGACTTTCCAGCGTTTCTGGTTCAAAAGTTATGATCTAAAATAAACAAATTAATTAATTAACTAATTAGTCAAATATTTTTGCTAACTTACATCACAACTTTTGAACCCGAAACCCCAGCAGGTCATCCAAAGTATCAAAAGACTTAGATTGTAGCCTAGTTTCCAGTAAAAACTTCAGC
>JGI24022J15233_10003851_pt1 | contig 15148 bp, 10 predicted proteins | sample Ectturendosymbi2_FD_15233 | JGI IMG/M metagenome (IMG submission 15233)
GAGTTGTGTGTTGTGGCGATGTTACGTTGCACCTTAGGTAATAAATTTTCTGATACAGACCATTTTGAATGTTCACGCCGGCCGCATGTTCCCCATACCTGCATAAGCAATGGCGTAACTGATGGGGGAGCAGGAGTGCGAACCGCCCCCCTGAGTAGCTAAATGTGAAAAACGTGCCCCACTAGCTTATATTTCGATTTTAGTATTCCTTTGGTTTTCAGTAGGTTGTTATTTTTTCCCTTTTCGGAAGATTTTCAGAGTCTTTTCCGTTGATTTAGGGTTTTAGTTCAACCATCCACATCCCGATTCACTATTATTTCTCAAGCTTTTATCAGATTGTTGGCTAGTGGGCCCCCTTCACCAACGTTTTGCCCCCTGGCTCAAATCTGTAGTTACACACCACTGTGCATAAATGCACGATATGCTGTATACCTTTGCAGCCTATATTGCAGTTGAGCAAGAAGTCATCATGCAAGAAGGCTGCCATTATGATTGCTCTTTTTATATCCACACGTTTCTGATGTACACCAACACACGTTCAATCGAAGCCGAGTGGCGACTTTGCTTTAAAACACCGACTCGCGAAGTGGACCTATTACAACCGTTCCCGGATATGAGACGTGTATGCTGTTGTCGTCCAATTCTTGAGCGATTAATTGACGCATGCAGCTGATAACTCTAAATGCTAGAGTCCCTCGTCGCGTTTAAAAATGCTTGGATTCTATGTTATTGAACGCTGTGAAATAAATGACTGCGGTAGAATTTTTTACGCTACTTGCTTTAAGCTTGATTTCCAAAAACGATTAGGTATTTAACTAGCTATTTAGAGCTAACACAATAATTCAAAATATGATAACGAAAATATTGTAATTTGGGAAAAGTTGCACATGTCCTCTAAGAAACTTGCATATGCTTGACCCACTCAGTCTACACAAAGTGTGAAAATGGTTGTTTATGAGCGAAGGAGCAACAAATCGGTTACCACCACGGCTCTGCGCTAAAGTTAAGAAATACTTTGTCGCCGCATCGGTTGGTTGATCCAACCATTCTATCGTAACCGGTTGAAGTCTTTTTTTTATAACCATTAGTGTTTAAAATCATAAAATCCAATCGACGTGGAAAAAGTTCAATTTAGTCACATGCACTTTACTGAGAATGCGGATTGCAAGCTATCGGTAAGTAATGGCACTGTCATAGCATCTTCCTACTTGCATTAGATTTTTCTGCTGACTTTCCCGTTGCAGCTGATATCAAAGTTCATGTAGGATAGGGTGGCAAAACATTAGATGAAAGTTGAAACTCGATGCGATGCGCAGGTCGGACTCTATTTGACAAGACTGATTTTTTACTCGCTGGCAAGGTAAATGGGAAATTATTAATGAAAACATTAGGGCTCCACATAATTGTGATTGAACTGTCACATTACATGTTTAACTATCACAACTAAATATCTAGAATAAATGTTATTGTTGCTAAATAGTGTCTATGTCTAAGCCTCAGCACCCTTTTGGTCACGCCTAAGCTATCCAGCACCCCCTACCATTGGCTAACACCTGGTTAGCATAACGATAAAATAAAGACACATTTGTCCAAACGTATTCCTTTTACCTTTGACCGCCATATAAATGACCTTCCCAGCACCCCCTGAAATTGATTTCAGGACACCCTGAGTGTGCTAGCACCCCAGTTTAAGAAACCATGGTCTATGGCGTAATTGCGTTTTTAAAAAAGTCTTCGAAACTGACATGCTTCCTTGCCAAAATTTGAGATTCATGGCATATAAATTGTATATCACCACCATATTCACGCATTTAGTTTTAATACTGTACAAAAGTCTTCGATGTTCATTTAATTTAAGGCTACGGCTGATGCTGCAGACAAGGATAGATTGTATTTGTAGCACGCCAGAATAATCTGAGAAAATGTTTTGCGATGATCTTGAAGTGACGATAACATCACCATTAGGTTAGATACAGCAACTGAGCAAGCTGGTTCGCCAAAAACAGCTGCGAAAAGCGTTAGGCTACTCCTTGTTTTTACTTGCGGTTAGATACAAGTTAGTATTTCATTGTCGCAATCTTCAATACGGAGCTTGAACCTCAGGTGAAGGTCAGCCATGATATGAACTCTTTAGCATTTACTCTATCTATACACAAAGTTTGATTAGTTATGCACTGCTTGATTAGATTCAATTAAACATGAAGTAAGGCAGGTTCCTAAACAGTCTCGTTGATTTCTACTGAAAAATTTCTCTGGCTTACACATCAAACGCTTGATTAACCTGAAAATTTTGATTCAATTTTCGGAATTGGGGGTGGGAATGGGGGCCATTTCCCCCTGGCTACGCGCCTGACCATGGGAAAGTTTACCCCTCGGTTACGAACCGCTGCTATAAACGGACTGGTCACAAACACCAGGGTTGCGGAGTCGGAGGTAAAATATTCAACTCCAACACCGACCTTTTCAAAATGTCCGACTCCGGCTTTTACAGAATTTCCGACTCTGACACCAGCTCCGACTTGCAACTCCGACTTATTAACATAAAGTGAATAAAGTTTGACTGTCAACAATTTTTAAGCGACTAGCACTCAATGGAAATCGTGCTACACAGCAAGGAATCTCTGTTTCAACAAAAGTTTCAAAAGAAATTGGACTATTTCAACAGGAATTTCCAACTTATGAATGTGATGCTAAAAATGATCCAATTGGACTTCCAGAGTCGGACTCAAACAAAAAATCCAACACCGACATCGACGTGTTGTTAGGAATCCGACTCCACACCAAAACATTCTACTCTTTGCGACTCCAACACCGATTCCGTAACCCTGACACAAACAACGTCTATTGCCATACTCGTGAAAGAACAGTCTTTTGGAAGAACAATGAAACGCTTTGCAGATTTTTCTGTAAACAATAATGATGATGTCTCCTAGTACACCAACAGACAAAGGTAGTGCCATTTTGAAACAATGACTATTTTCACGATGGATTGTAGTGTTTTTCACAAAAAGTGGAAATTAAGAAAATAAAAAGTTTAAGAAAATTATGTTCTTGTTTTTGCTTTCTTCAGTTTTGCACATCATGTGGTATTGCTTGTTCGTTTTCTAGATATTCCTCCAAAATGTTTAGAAACAGCGAAGCAGTACAACAAGCCACAAGTGACAATTAATAGCCCATCTGGATGCCAAAGCGCTCCTTACCAGGTCTGGGGTTCACGACTTTACACTGACACTTCCCACATCTGTGCATCTGCTATACACGCTGGTCGAATAAAAGGTATAAAAGTGTTGCAACCTTTGTTTATCGTTGTGTTTTTCATATTTGCTTTCTTGCATGAATTTCATCGCTGCGTGATCAAAAACTGTGTCCAAGGCTCAACAGTGTGGAACAAGCCAACTCAAGGGTCTTTGAATTAAATGAAATGATCAGAAGAATATCGTATTAAGCAATTTTTTTCAGTCACGTCTTACGGGATATTTTGGTTAAAGAAATAACAAAAAGGTTTTTCAAAGTTTAATACAAAACTTGTAAGACGCTTGAACTTGTCTAAGTCTTGATCCAATACTTCGCAGATTCTAAGAGATAGTTTTGTTTCTAGGTAAGTCTAGTTCCATTGACAATATTTGTGTTTACTTAACAGATACGGGAGGCTCCGTGAAAGTTTTCAAGCATTCGGGTTCAGAATATTTCCGGGGTAGTACCAGGAACGGAATCGTTAGCAGATCACACAGTCGTTGGAATGGATCGTTTACAATTGAACCCGAAACCGGTTTGGTCTTGAAACACATGTATTTTGTTATTTTAAAAAATCGATAAAAATTGTTGAAATTTACGTGCGGAAATGCGATGTAAAGTTTTAAGAAAAATACTCAGTAACATCGGAAAACTGTACATTTTCTAATCCATTACTTCATTTTCCAGATAGTTTAGAAACAAATCAGTTTATGACATGTGCTTACAACAAATTGCGTAAAAGTGTGTAAGAAAAACGTTTGCATCTATTTAGCTTTTACTACCCTCCACATTTCAGTTCTGTTCAAGGTCCACTGCGCTTTAATCCAGATATCTGCTGCAAACGAACTGACTCGGAGCACCGGTCACGCTTCACGGTATCGTGACCTCCTGGTTGCAAACGTAAGGCTATTCGATTGTGGGGAACCACCCTTTACACAGCTGATTCTTACGTATGCATTGCCGCCATTCACGCTGGAGTGATTACGGGTAAGTGCATGAATTTATATCTGGAGTACTGTACAAAATATGAGGTTTGGTACGTTCAAAAGTAATAAAGAAAACACGGCAGAAAATTATTGTCTGCATTGTTCGACACAGTATTCGAGATGTGCTGGAGGAAGAACGGAGGTTATTTTGAAAACGCTGCATTTTTTCCAATAGCCCAAAACTATTTCATGATTAAAGGCTTTCTACTTCCTCCTTTTGATGACTTTGTTCTTACCAACAATTATTATTTTCTGTTACCGACATGATCCCGGAGCTTATTTTTTGATTATCATGAACGAATAATGTTGATGATGCTCTAAAGCGCTACGAAAGTGGAATCGAGAAAAAAAAGAATATGTTTTAAAGACACGTCGATCTATAAGTCCAAAACTTCGTTTGCAGCACAATTGTAAAGTAAATTTTGCAATTCTTGAAATAGGATTCAAGTTGTTTAAAATAAAAGTCCTGTGTGGTTAATTTTCTGTTCATTCTTAAGCTCCAACTTTATACCACAACGGAGCCTTAAGCTCCAACTTTATACTACAATGTTCCAAATTTTTGAAACAGACTTGCAAGTTTCTCTAAAACCTGTACATTATCCTTTTAGTTCAGTGTATTCGAAATTCATCAAGTCATGAAGAATACATCAGACTGATTCATTACTAATGAAAGTCTGGAAGGCATTTTTAAAATTTACGAGTTGAGCTTTGACGAATAAACAAAGTTGTTAAATTTTAGTTTTGATGTTACAAATCCAAAATATTCAAAACAAAACAGAATACAGCAAATCGTTAGCGAAAGAAATCATAAAAAGTATCTTGCAATCTTATTGTGATCCAGCAATTGTATTTTTTATTGATAAAACCCTAAAGCAATATATGTTATCCAGAAAAACTTTCAGGTATTTGTTTCAGATTCCGGAGGTCCAGTTGAAGTTTTCATATCAGAAGGGCAAAGACGATATATCAGCAGTGTGCAGAATGGTGTTCACAGTCTCGCCTACGGTCCATGGTCATCTTCTTTTCATTTCCACGGTAAAGCGCAAGTTTTGCCATAGATTCATCCATATCAGGAATCAGTGGTCGCAATTTATCTTTACTGTTCGAATGAAAATTTATTTGTAAATGATTTCTACTGCGTTTTAATAATATTATACGCTATTCACATACTTGACTTCATAAACTAAAATATTTGTAACGTGTTGTTTATCGCCTAGACATGGAGATTCATTTATTGGATCGCAGTTTGATATAAACTGTCCACATGGATGCCTGCAGCATGCAAAAAGACTGTGGGGAACCGGAATTTATACAGTTGATTCACACATCGGCATTGCTGCTATTCACGATAACCGGATAACAAGTAATTTCAATTAAAGTCATTCAGTTTTCCAAGACATTTTTGCAGATGATACCGTTCAAATTGTGTTTACCTTTTTTGCCAGATGAAGGTGGAAGGGTCAAAGTTTTTAAATCTACAGGAAGATCGTATTATAATGGAAGTTCAGTGAATGGCGTGACCAGTCAAGCGTTTCGAGATTATCATGCTTCGATGAGCTTCCAAGGTCACGTTCGTACCGTTTTTCACGCTGCGTATGTCACAAAACCTGAGGAGCTTAGTTGTTTTGTTAAGGAAAGAAAATATTTCTTATAACACATTCTATATTTCAAACGTATTTCTAAACACGACACGAAATTTTGTAATTGCTCTTTTTATTTGTATCAAAGTTAAAAGATATTTAAATAGTAGGTTTGGTGAAAACTTTCCTTAGGAAGATTTCAAATTACAAACAAGCTACCAATCACTTTTAGTCAGATCTGCCACACCTTGAAGAAACGTAAAACTTTTATTCTGCTACCTTCTCGTCTATCACCTTCATCAGAAAAGTTTATTTCAGACATATGTAAACCACAAAAAGAACTTAATCAAAGCGGTGAGGTAACAATTGAGAGGCTAGTTTCTGTGGTTTTTATTTGTTAAAAAGTTTCAGATTGTGTTTATCTGATGTCATCTGTTATAGAAATGTTTTTTGTTGCAAGGATCAAACGTTTCTCATGCAATCATTTCTACAGGTGGAAAAGGCTGTTAAGTTAATATTACTTGTGCTGCTTAATTTTTCGTCAAGCAGAAAGACTTACAACAGTTTTGATTAATTGGCAGAATTGTCCTTAATCTTCATACATTATTGTTATATTTGAGATTAACTTTTGATGCACAAAATGATCGATTGATTTCACTGAAAGAGGTATGATACAAATAACCAGAAATCGGTTGTCATAAGCAACAATTACAACGCATCATCCACGCATGTTTCTTGTACCCGCTAAAATATCCTGTGGTGCAAAAACGTTGCTTCAAACTTGTGAACGCATCCAAATACAAAGCAACCAGAGATTAATTGTTTATTGGAAGTATTGGACATATGAATGATACCAAACGGTTGATTTTAAAAACACAAAGAACATTTGTAGTTTTATAACGAAAATTCACTCCCTATTTCTTCAACGACTTTTTTGCAACCAAATGATGCGCAAATTAAACGTGGATGCTCTGACTGATGTTGCAGGTGCTGTTATTTGTTCATCTTCAAAAAGCTCTTTTACGACCACGACCTCTTTTGCAGGTTTCTCGAAATCCAATTTTGTTATTACGAAAATAATTAAATTGCAAAAAAACATCAGGTGCTCAAATAAGTAGACCAGCCTTACATCTCATTAAAGTGTGGTTGGTACCCCGCCAAGTAGATTAAATACTTTGGAAGTCGGTGTCTTGGCGAAAATTCGCTATTCGGCTTCGATTAGATTTTTGCAAGTACTTCGCCGGGAAGCTTTTGCAAGCAAATTGTGGCATTGATCTAAAGTGGAAGATTGTAACTTCACCATGAAAACGTTTAAAAGTTGCCAATTCAATGAAAGTAGTCTTTTCATTTGCCAGCTTAACTGAACCAGGTTGTTCAGAAAAAAAAGCCAGACTATTTCACATTTTCAGGATGATGCTTAAACAACTGACATTAGAATATTAAAATGTTGAGACTCGGTTGGATATTGCCCCTCTCTATTTAAATTTGTGGCTACATGCCGATTACACACCATAATATTTTTAATTCATATCAATTTTTGTACTTCTTACTGTGTCTAATATTTTTGTCCACACCGACATTCCTCAAAATGAGACTAGATCCACTGCCTTATGTAAATAGGCGTTCTCCTTTCAACTGTCATTTTTCTTCATCGTTTTCCGTGTCCCCTTATTTTTTTGCTTGTTTTTTAACCGGGCTTGCTGTATTTTACTTTCAACTGTTGTTGTCTACCAATTGGCAATGTGTTTCAAATGGGGTTGGTTGATTAAATGACTTCCATGATCTTTCACCAATCCTATGTGACACAGTGACAATCCTTTTTCACCCTGATCAGTTCTACGGCCATTGTGTTTTCATGCATTCTAATTTCCACTGACAATTGGTTGCCTTTTAGCATGATGGCTTTTAGCAATTTTTCTGCTTATTTGGTGAGTCATATGAAACAATAAATAAGTAAAGCAATCATAAAGCGTTTGCAAAATACGTAATGCATCACAATTTTGTGTGTGTCTCTGTAGCAACTAAAATGCATTTACATTTTAAAAATCGCATTTTTTACTGTATAAATAACATTTTCCTTATGCATTCCTGAAATACGAAGAATTCAATGCTACGTCATGCATTTGCTCGTCTGTTCGCCGAATGAATATTCTTCATGTGCAGATATGTCAGTCTGTACGAACAGCACGCAAGATGAAACAGCTGAGATTGTTTCCGTCATCTGTCCTTCGGACTGTAACTACCGAACGCCTTCGGTGAAGCTTTGGGGAACATAAGTCTACATGGCTTCGTCATACATTTGCGCAGCGGCTGTTCATGCTGGGGTTATTACAGGTGACGTTTTTGCTCTTTGCCGATTGGTTTCGATTCTCCAAAACAGTCCTGAAAAACAACCAACACCCAAAAAAAGTTGAAGTGGAAAACTTTTTATTGCTTTAAGTAAAAGTAAGTTTTCCTGCGCTGCGTTTTGCCAAAGTGACGTTAAGCTTCTACAATTTTTCTCGTAATTCACAGAAATGCAGTTGGCATCTATGGAGTACTTCTGTTCAGCCATTCAGTTGGATCTTCATAATTTATTTCTTACTTAATATTGTCTGTACTTCAAAGAAAATTGGTTGTCTGCCACTACATCCTATTCCGGAACAACAAAAGATAATCGTACCAATGCATGAGCTTGGACGCATAGTCACGTTACTTTTCAGTCGCAAAACATTTTCCTATTGAAAATCGATATTTGAGATCATTTAAGAATAAAAATTAGCAAAGAAAAAGTTATGAGAAGCTCTCGCATTTCAATTGCAATTTGGCAGCAGTCATACAAGAAATTTATTCGATCAACTTACACACAAGGTAATTGGAATGCGTGCTTGAAAATATGCAGAAAAGGAGCTTCGGAAAAATTAGTTTGTTGTTGTCAGGGAAATTTTTAACGTGGCATCTTAACTCTCAGCATTTGTTTATTGCACTAAAAAGACTAATTTCAATGTGTTTATCTTAAATTACATTTCCTTCAAAGTGCTTGGTATTGTTGCGATCGGAAATCCTGAGCGACATGTGCGCAAAGCTTCGCACCGCGGCAACAAGCAACAATAGAGATCATGCGTCGCAATCTCTCTTCACGTACGCTAGTCATCAAGTTCAATCGTTCACACGTTAATATCGCCAGAGCTACCACGTCGCAATCTCTCTTACTATTGCTTGCTCGCACTACATATACAATGGTGCTATTCTTCACGCACATCCCGTTCGTGGTGAATCACACAATCAACGCAACGCCACCGGAGAGGTTGCAACAAGATATCTTACTTTTCGTAAAACACACTACATATGATCTAATGCATGAAAATGGAACACACATTGTGGTAATACGTTTTTACCCTCTTTCTAAAATTCTTGTAAGGGCTGGCAAACATTTAAAGTATTTCTGGACATGGATTGTTATAAACCTCGATTCTAACTTTTTTCAAATTCCAAACTTCCCCACGTGGAGACCACATTGTGGATGGACGCAAGGCAATCAATTTACATGCCGTTAGTTGTTGACAAAGAAAATTTAATTTCTGTTTGAATCGGTTTTCGGAACTGAGGGTGTGCAGATAACATGAAATTGATTTCCTGGTAAAGCAATTTACTGAATGGTCCAACGCCGCCGCCTTTGCGGACACTTCTTGCTGGAATGTCGGTATGCACAAATCTGAATCATTGCAGAGTGACGAAAGCAAAGCACAGTGGGTAGATTCCTTGAAATGTCAACAGCAAACTTAGAGCCTTCAATTCTCGATGACAGAGAGAAAACATCCCTGCTAACACAACTTTTAGAAATAATTGAAATGTGCTTCAAACCAAAAGAAAAACTGAAAAACTGGCTAAGCAAGCGAAATGTTCAAAGAATAAACCGGCTACTTAATTAACAGCCCAGACACGGTTACCTGCTGTTCTTCACTGAGCAATGCAGATGGCAAAAATGTTTGCTTGATTCATCAGCAAGTTGTTCGAAACTAACCATTCTAATTGATGTTTTTGTTTTTCGGCTTTGGTGAGACCAGCATTATAGTCTCAACCTGAGTTTGAAAATAGTTCGCGTGGTTTCGCTTGCTTTATTTATTCCTTGCTTTATTTATAGCTGTATCTTGCTTTATTTATTCATCATTTCATTTGTAAGCTTTCTCTTGCAGATTTCAGGATTGAGAATAAAGTGAAATCGGTTTCCTGCTAAAAATTATCTACTCACTGATTCCAGTAGGCCAACTTTATGGAGTACTGCTGAAATGTGTTTTTACTACATGTTCGTTATGAAGGTTTTGGTGGAAGTGTCACTGCGTTCAGCAAAATGACTTCAGACAATTACAAAGGCAGTTTTCAAAACGGACTGATTAGTCACGACTTTGATGGATGGCCAAAAGCATTTTCATTTGAAGGTGTTTTTGTAGTTAAATCGAATAGCTTTCTTTGCAATAAACGCTTGCCAATGACCTCGTTCTGGAAATTGCTGCAGACAACTGCACGGCACGATGAAGATGGAATCCCGATATCGGGTGTCATTGAAATGCCCATCTACGTGTAGTTATAATCCATCTTCGCACATATGGGGAACTGGAATCTATTCGGAGAACTCGTACATATGCGCCGCTGCAATTCATTTTGGAGTAATATCCGGTTTGTAAAGCACTTTGACTACAAAATGAAATTGAGAAGGTTATTTTCAGTCAATGCATACATTTTCGGCGATGAAAATGGTATTGGGTGACATTTCAACAATTTGACCTGAAAATGAACACGTCTGAAAACAATTTTCATGTACAAACTCAAGATTTCCGATTCATTTGAAAATCTTTGAAAAAGTATGAAAAGCAACAAATGTAAAACTATCAACTACAAAAAAGCGTTGCTCTTCTTTGTTTGGTTGCAAAAATGTATTTCTGCTAATTAAATGCTGATATTTCTTTCCGTACGACACGATATTAAAATATGCGAAAATAGAAAAATAACCTAAATCATTAAACCCATTTGTTTCACAGATATTGGGGGACTCGTGGAGGTTTACTTGGGACCTTCTCATGACGTATTTCATGGAAGTTTTCAAAATGGGCTGGTCAGTCCAAAGTTTCCAAAACACATCAAGGTCATTTTCATTTGAAGGTGGGAGAATAGCCCCCCCCCGGTTAAGTGGTTTCGTGTCAGGCAAGTGGTTTGGTTTCATGCAAGTGGTTTCGTTTCGTACAAGTGGTTTCGCGGTAGTTTCGCGACATGAAAATAGATTCGTGTCACTCAAATGGTTTCATGTCACGCACGTGGTTTCACGTCATGGATCATGTCACGCACGTGGTTTCACGTCATGGATCATGTCACGCACGTGGTTTCACGTCATGGATTTTATTTCTCAAAATGTGGCAAAAGGTGTTATTTTTATAAGAAGCAAAAGAGACTTGTTTGCTCAATTAAAAATAATTCCAAATCGAATTTCTTTAGATCTATGCATCAAGCAGGGAGACTCTGTGGTATGAATTTACATGCCCTGCTATATGAGATATGAATCTACATGCCCTGCTGGGTGTGCGCGTATCATTGACCGACTCTGGGGTACCTTGCTCTGTAAAAGCCATTCTTATATTTGTCCTGCTGCTATACATGCAGGAGTAATAGCAGGTACACTTAAATTTTAACTTATTAAAGTAAGACCCTGAACAATTATCAAAAAGATGCATTTTCTAATCTTAGCTTTGAAAAACTTTGTTTTCTAACGATTGCTGCGATATTACCCAGCTACATTAGGAAACTGATTATTCTAAAATCATTGTTTCCGGTTTTTGCTTCCTTCTGCTGAGTATCCGTACTATTCTTGAGTTTTTTAATGTAGAGGTAAACTCATTTTTAATTTGAGTGTTGACAGCACTTTGATGTATAAAATAAATTGTACTGTTGCAACCTCTCCGGTTGTGTTGCGTTGAATGTGTGATTCACCACGAACGGTATGTGCGTGAAGAACAACACCATACATATATGTGGCGCGAACAAGCAATAATAGGGTGATCATGGCATGTGAACTCTATTGTTGCTTGCTGCCACAGTGCGAAGCTTTGCGCATATGACGCTCGGGATTTCCGAACGCAACAGTACAAATTTTTTTACTCAACAGTTTTTCAGACCTTTTTGCTCAAAGTTGCATGTGCATGCAAATGGAAAGTGCAAGTGGAGGTCACAAAACACTGTTTAGATTTTTGATGCTAGTTTTTAAACACAATCTATTTTTTTTTCAAATCAAGCAAATAGCAAAGGCATTGTCGTAGCAACAACATGCAATGAAGCGTTTCATGTGAGAGAAATGTTTTTGATAAATTCCGAATTGACGCCAAGCATGCCTAACTAAAAATGTAAATTAATCAACCAAAATTTCTTTTTTATTTTGGGTTTCATGTGGCTCACTTTCTGTATATCTGACGTCAACGTACATTCTCGTGTGTTTGTTGTAGTAATGCGTTATCCAACTGATTGTGAATATTTTTTAAAGTCTCTTTTCACAAGAGACTATGGTTCTGCCGTGCAGATGCCGGAGGTCACGTGGCTATTTACATCACACATGGGAGCCAATCATATATCAGTAGCATTAGGAACGGTGTAGCACGTTCAAGCTTTGGCTACTGGACAAAGTCGTTTGTTTTCGAAGGTAAGGAATATATAATGTACTTGGTGTTTTGTTATTTTCACAAAAGGCTAGATTTGCATTTAGAGCAAAACATGTAAAACATTGTTAGACAGTTATGTGGGCATGACAAGATAGAAAAACAGCAGGCTCTACTGTAAGTTCTCTACATGGTATTAAGTTTTTGCAGAGTTGTGCACAGTCCAAGGAGACGATGCTCGCTATTCTTTCCCTACATTTACCGTTCAGTGCCCATCAGGATGTAACACGGTCGCCGAACGCCTGTGGGGGCTCACATATCCAGCTCATATATTTGCGCAGCTGCCATTCACGACGGGATTATTCAAGGTAATAGTTGTTGCAAGCCTTGCCTGAGTAAAAACCACATTTAAATGTCTATCTAACACTGCAAAAATTGTGAAAAGGAGAAAGATCTAAGGAATGCAATTTCGAGACTCTTAATTAAAAGGTACAACCAAATTTAAGACTTAAATATATGGTTTGTTTTTGCGGGCACAAAACGATAAAAAATTTGTAAACAAAAAGTTAAAAAATTATATGGATAAAATATTTAAGAATTTTTCTGCAAAGGTGTAGCAATTGTTTTGTAAAATTGGAAATCTGGGTCAATGGGATCAACGAATTCATGAATATAAATTTTTTTCAAATGAAACATGCCTAATCAGAAATTCTGTCAAGTCTGAAGGTTACTAACTTTGCAAAGAGTTATTTTGTTGAAATAGTAGATTTTATGCTTGCGAAGTGCTTCACGGAGATTGAGAAATCAAAAAAGTTAATCTAACATAACTTCACTTTTCAATAATTTTTGGCAGGTGTGTCTAGAACAAGTGTATAGAATTTTCCCGTTCCATTTCAGGTGATATTGAAATTTCTAATAAGATAAATAATAACATAGCGTTAGATGAGGAATTTTCTCCAAACGTTTTTTCAGGAAAATAAAGGTTAGCTTCTTGAAAACTCATGAAAATTGTTAATGATGTATATTGTAGAAAACACACCTTTATTTCTGCTTTCACATTAACATTCGTATGTAATCTCTTCAAAAATTCACATATAAACTAAATTACATTTTCTAAAATGGACTGATGTGTTCGGTTTCATTTATCAGAATCTGGTGGTCCAGTGATTGCTTACAAAGTTGGAGGCAATCAGACATTCATCGGAAGTCTTCGGAATGGCGTCATCAGCCGACCTTACAACAGAACATTTTCCGCCTTTACATTTAAAAGTACTGCATGTTTTCTTCATGTTTTCTGCTTTGTAATAACGTGGTGAAATGACGTCATGAAATGTTTTATGAACAGTTATACAAATCACAGGGGAGTTTCGTTTTACTCCATCTCCTCACAACATGCAAACATTAACCCTGGGGTCAACTAAATCTTTGCAAAATATTATAGTAATGGTAGCAGCATCATTGATAGGACGCATAGGGTTCGCACAACTATTGATGCTTTTGACATTTTGCATGGCAACATCGTAAGCATGAGCCGTTCGGTTCAATTCGAGATTTGTTCAGGCCCGTAACCAGCGTGGGACATCAGGGGAGGCGAAGAGTTTTCTGAGAGGGGCCCAAATTTTTTCAACTATGTCCAACACGTTTTTCCAGGGGGTTGGGGGTTGGGGCGAAAAATGTTGCAGGGGGAAAAGGCCCCCTGCCCCCCCTGGTTTCGGGGCTGGTTCAGATTGAGATTATAGCTAATGAAGCGTATTTTTACTAAGCAGGCCACTTTTTCAATAGATGAAAAAATGAACAACAACGTTCGAGACACTGGCAAAAACATCCTAAAACACCAAGTCTTTCGAAAGCTTGTAATCCAAATCATTAGTTCATTACTGTTACAGCCAGTAACATTAGTTGTTGCGGAACTTTGTTTAACGCGAATTTTACGGTTCAAGACATTTGACACAAGATGCACGGCTTACACGAAGCAGCGCGACCCTCGTCGCCCAAGCTGCTACACACAATACAGTGGTACAACCCTCCTTGTCAACCAGAAAAAAGACCACATATACGAATGGAAGAAACCTAAATTACTTCGTCGTCGTCGTCGTCGGTTGAACCGACGTATACACGCTTCCATACGAAGCCACTCACTAACTGACCACCACAGACGGCCAGCACACAAACGAAGCATTGCAATCAAGCGAGGCGCCGTGCGCTTAGGGCTGAAACAACGGCAACACTTAATGCGAGAACAGAGCGGAATAATTTGAAATTAAAGGGAAACTTACCGTAACATACTCCCCACCATGTACTAACCATGAGGACATAAAAAAATACAAACGGCAAGTTATCCAATAAAGTGGAAGTAGCAACACAGGAACAACCGTTCCACTGACAAAGGTCCAAACGTAAATTCACGACAAAAAATAAAAACCAACAAGCAACCGTTTCACGACGGCACACGACATAACTTGGTTATGATAAATTCACAATTGNACGCNGCACAGTTTGGTCACAGGTCGTCGTAACAGTGTATTCTTTGTTTTCACTTGGACCTGTCGCACTCGNCCATGAGTGTCAGGATAGACCTCAACCACACGGCCGACTTGCCACTTACTACGAGGAACCTGTTCCTCGTACAANAGCACGATATCGTCCACAGCGAGGTTCCTTTCCTCGCTTTGCCACTTCTGTCGAGGTTGAAGTGTCTGTATGTATTCCAGGGTCCACCGCCGCCAAA
>JGI24022J15233_10003854_pt1 | contig 15145 bp, 10 predicted proteins | sample Ectturendosymbi2_FD_15233 | JGI IMG/M metagenome (IMG submission 15233)
CAATTAATTTTCTGATTAAATGGCCAATGATGGTCAAGCTTTGATCTACACCCTACACCAGGGGCTTCCAATATTTTTGTCCGAGGGCAACATAAGCTTTTGCACAACATTTTGAGTGCCAGACGTCTTAAATAATGTGATTGTTTCGGGATATGTTACATTCTACCAAATCAAAAATTTTTCGTAAATACAAATTATTTTTTCAATATTGACAAAATGTCTTTGCGGCCGATTGAAATGGCTTCGCTGGCGGGATTAGGCCCGTGGGCCGTAGTTTGGATACCCCTGCTCTACACTACAGTGATTCACATGCGTTAGCTTTGACTAATGGCTAAATACTCACAAAAATCCTTCGATCTCTTTGGTACAGGTTGTAATCAATTCAAAATGTCGGGCAAACTTGTAATGTGAGAAGATTTGTCTTTAAGTGTTGGAGTGCGCGCGATCAAAGAACTAGAAAGTAAGACGCCGAAAACATATCATTGCAGCTAAACTTAACGTATCACGATCACAAGCTTCACGAACATGGAAAACGAAAGAAAACCCCTTAAAAACTCATCGCAACAATATCAATCCATCAAGTAAACACACGATAGTCATAATCAGCACTCGACCGATAAGACTTTTTGGACCGATACCGATATTTTTCATTGCCTAGAAGCGATGCCAATCCCAATATTTTTGCTTTACTCAGACCACGGTTAGAATACATGGCAGTGCATATCAAACCAACTCACAAGAAATATACAATAGCTCAAAACTAAAGAAATACATGGAAATGCTTGTATTTTTGCCAAATAATGATTTAATAATCACAATTTAACAATGTAAGTGACGATTTAAGGACCGCAAGCTACTATATTGCCAGTGACTTTGTCCAGTCATAACTTGCCGACGGATTGAGCTATAAAGTTGATCAAACCCTCTAAAGATGCGGAAAGTCTTGTAGTTTGAAAAAATTGGAAGGTTTCGGATTTTAGTTTTTTGTGGTAAAATACACAAATTCTGGAGAAGCAGTTGCTGGTTTTGTCGTTAATGCCTGAGGACCTTTTGTTATCAGTGACGACCGGAATCAATAAAACGTCTGTTTGGAAAACTAGATTCGTGTCCGAGTACTTTGACACAGTCGTCCCAGTCTTCTAGTATTTTGCACTCGTTGCAGTCTCGGCGATTCCAGCTAACGGCTCTGCCCAGGCAAACCATGCAAAGAGCGTAAAACACATAGTCGATTACTTCTCTCATGTGTTCTTTCTTACATGCGCACATTGGCATTGATACAGATGTCAAGAAGTGTTTAAAATCCGTTTGTTTGAAGAATTAGTATGGCTTCCAACAAAAAATTCACCTTTGACTTTCTTAAAATGGCTGAAAACTTCTGATTTGTTATCTTTTGCACTCATATTAAGCAGTGATGAATGGTAGATATGGCAAAGTAAAGCACAATTTAACTGCACAGCAAAGGAGAAAATAAAACCAGTTAGCATGTTGATAACATGAATTTTGTTCCCGCAAATGAAAACTTAAAGAAAAGCCCACATTTGCTTATATGGCATTTCATACCCTCCTGCAAATGTACTGCAATACAAAGCAATGCTAGTATGCTACCAAGTAGTTATAACTTACCTTTCATGCTATGCTAGTAAATTTAATGGTTCCTAGTAAACTTTTCCAGTGATCTAGTAAAACTTGCTAATAAACCTAATGGTTTTAACTACTTTACAATGGCGTGCCACGTATTTCACGCTTAGGGCTACAATGATATCTTATCTGAATCATACTCTCTGCTAACACCATCAGCATGACCTCACAGCTGCAAAAGCTATGGATATTATATACCTACTGATTCATAGCTTGGTTGTTTTTAGATTGTCACACTACTTCAGATCCGGTTTTATCATTATGACAAGAACAGGTGTGGCCAAACCTGCTCAATGTATGAGCCGCATATCGTAAAACCCAAGTTACAAAGAGCCGCAACATAAAAATCTAAAAACACGAATTTATTTGCAATCTACGCTTCTGTGACATAATAATTCTTTTTCGAACGACTTGCAAAAGTAATACTGTACCGCACGCTAGCTACCACAGTACCATTTTATAATATTTCTATACTTTGCAGTAGAAATAAAAACAAAGAACAAATATATAATTTTTTGGAAAGCTCAAAGAGCTGCATGTAAAGGTTCGAAGAGCCACATGCGGCTCTCGAGCCGCAGTTTGGCCACCCCAGTACTAGAAAGCAAGATGTGGTAGTACTTTCTTCTTTCTCTTACTTCTGCAATACAAGTAATACCACGCCTGTCCAGCTACAATTGCCACAGCCTTAGCGATGATCTCACGACAGTAACAGCAAAGACTCGCTGCTCCATTGTTGCAGTCTGGTGCCATAGCTTGTAACTATCACGCTTAGTTGTGCTGTGAACAGCACTGTTTTCGGTAAAGTAAGCCTAGCTTTCAACAAATTTGGCAAAACCGTTAGCATCTACAAAAAGACCCAGACCTACCTCTCAAATAACCATAGCTCCAGCTCCTAAATTTAAACTGAGCTCCGGCTCTGGGCCCCGCAGCCCTGCTTATAACTAAAATTGCTGTTCGAGACAATCATCAATTCTTTTTCACACCAGGGTGAACTATACTTTCAATTTTGTCACTATCAACAATGAAAAAACAGTTGTGCATTAGGTTTCAGGCCAAAGCTCTGCTCAAAAATACAAATTAATGTTTAAGACAAAAGTTTCATAAAACAGTTTGTTGTAGTACCAGCACAAACAAACTCTGGTAAAACTAACGTGCATGGGCATAAGCAATTCTCTCCTAGTCACATCAAAAAATAAGTGTTCTTTCACATCGACAGTCGCCCTTTGGCTAGAGGTTTTAATCAAGGCCTCATTGCACAGCAAAACAATTCAAAACCAACAGGTAAAACATGTTCCGAAATTATAGTAAGTTATTCTTTGCTTACGCACCTTCGAATTTGCAGTGTCGAAAATCGTTTCCACTAACAGCACATCAACACCTCCATCAAGTAAGCCACGTATTTGCTCACCGTATGCTTCAACTAATTCATCAAAGGCTGTACAAAAGCATTGTAAAAATCTAAATTTCAGACAGAAAAAAGCCATCACATTTTACTATACATTAAAGGAAAAATAATCACCATGATACACCATTGTTTTTGGTCTTTGGTAACTACAAACGATTCACAACACCTTCAAGAACATGAATCAAAAATACACAGAAATATCTCACTTATATTTCGATACTCTGGCTTTTCAACTGAAGGAGAAACAGAAAGAGTTTTGTTTGTTGGTCCAATGCTTCCAGCAACATATCGCTTTACTCCTTTAAACACAAAGACTACAATAAGTAAATGTTTCATATCTGCACCAACAAAACATAGGTATAACCGATATTCAAAACAAAGCCTTCCATTAGGTTTTACCCTCCTACAGGTTTCTTGACCTCATCTTGCAAACCAGGCCTTAAGGCTTTGATGACCCAATTGTAAATTGGAAACAAAAAGAATATTTATAAACTAAGATAGCTCACACTTCAAAATCATATTTTTTAACTTTAATGTAATCATTGAAGAAAGCTCATTAAAATGTTAAACATGATGCCTGGAATACATTTAACTCTTTATTAGAATAACAACTGAAATAAGCCTTGCTTCATGATATGCTGTAACAGGAAAGCAAAAAGGTTTCGTTATATCCATGGTTGTGGAGTCAGAAGTAAAATGTCCAACTCTGACTCTTTGACATAATGGGACTTAAGTTTGGCGGTCAATAATTTTTTAGCAACTAGCAATCAATGGAAATAGTGGTACACAGCGAGAATTTGCTGTTTCGATAAAAGTTTCAAAAGAACTTGCATCATTTCAAAAGGTACAAGTTAGGATTCCTAACTTAGGAGTGCGATGTAAAAAATTATTCAATTGAACTTCTGGAGTCGGATAAAACAATCCCACTCCAACTCCTAGTGTTCTTAGAAATCCGACTCCATCCAAAACCTCCGATTTGTTGCGACTCCGACACTGACTCCATAACCCTGGATATAGCTCTGAATTTTCTGGTGGCACTGCAATTATTTTTCAAAAGACACTTGACAATTATTACCAGTTGAGGCAGTGACATCTTGTGCAGCTTTCTTTGCCAACAATGCTGACTCTTTGTTTAGTCGATGCACCAAATGTTCAAGACCATAATCAGCCTGAGCAACTGAGGTTCCACTGAAAGTGTTTGTTTCAACAAAGTCAGCACCAGCTTCAAAATAACTCTAAATAAATATATAACTCAAAATGAGTCCCAAAATTTNAAAGTAGTACACCTCAGAACAAAATATTAGACAAAAAAGATTTTTTATTGACAAGGCAATATATTAAAAATCATAGCAAAGTAAAAATTGAACATGTAACTTTGCACCAATTAGGCTTCATGCCTTGTTCCAGACTTTGCAAAACGTAAGGTTTGTATGCTTGCTTCAATCATTAGAATGTTTAAAATATCATCACTTATCTTGGTCACAAACTGTTGGCAATTAGTATATTGGAGATTGTTAACATCTCAACTGAAACTAGGCTACATCAATCGAAGCATGTGCATTAACTTTGATTTGAATGAAAAAAAACAAAATGATTTGAAATACCTTGTGAATATTGTATATACTATCTGGTTGAGTGATTGAAAGCAGGTCATTGTTTCCTTTCAAAGATTTTGGATGGTGTAAAAATTCTTCACCCCTGAAGTCTTCTTCAGAGAATCTTAGCATCTGAATCATAGTACCCATTCCTCCATCAAATACCATGATTCTCTGCTTTAAGACGGTCTCTATCTCTGCTTTTATGGATATACCTGAAATTGGAATTTACAGTACATCCGAATTCTTTCACAACTTCTACAGTATTTTGTTACAAAATAGCCAACCCAGTGTGTTGGCTAGTTTTAGTATTCATCTGATGATTGTCATGAAANTAATAAAATTTGCTAGTACATATGAGTAAAATGTGCACAGCAATTGCATTTCAATCGTTAAATTCACCTTAACATAATGACGAATGTATCGGCAAAGCTAATGAATATTAGCAGAAAACATTGAATTTAATATTGATACCAGCTTAGCCTGCAGAAAAAACATTTCACATTACAAATTCAAGCTGCAGAACCATGTAACTAATTTTTGTTACCATCCTGCCATAAGTAAGCAAAGTACAGACACCACATGACATAATACTAACATAGCTTGTGATGCTGTTTATTACAGTAATTACCTCAACAAAAAAACAAAGGTTTGTGTATCACAATAAAAATAAACACATATAACCACAGAAATAATTTCATCAATGTAAAAACAATTGCACAAAGATAGTCAAAATCAACAAAATTACAAAGGTACTCAGAACAATTCACTGATTTTAAAAAGATTTTTCAGAAAACACGAAACTGAAATGGTAACTGCAAATAATCAGCTAAGTAACCTTTGTAGATGAGGTATACTAAAGACCTACCTCTCATTAAATGACAAAGACAAGAATTTATACAGGTACAGTAAATAAAAATGAGAACACAACAACCAGGACAAAAGTAGCAAAAAGAAGCAAGAGTACACAAACATTGAGTCATATACACAACATTCATTTTCATAACACAGACGATGGTGAGCAAGCAGTATATGAAGAGTCGAGTTGAATGCATACTAAGCACATCAAAGTTTGACTAACAGACCAAAACTAAGACCAAAGCCAAAGGCAAATGCACAGAAGACTTCAAAGTTGCTCATTAAATGGTGTCTACAGACACACATAAGCCTTACCACACATCTTGTACGGTCTGAACGTGATGAATGAAAGGATTTAAATAGTTTTCACTGCGTTGAATGAACCGCTTAAAATCGCTGGGAGCAGGTTTGTTCCTCCGTTCAGCTCCTGTCCACGTCTGCTGCACCTTCCGTCTGTCCGGACAAGTAAACGCTACTGCGGGGCTTCCTTACCGTGAGAATCGGTTTTATAGCTGTAAAAGTCACTCAACCAAATCATGATGAGAGAATCTTTTTTTCTCCACATTCAGTCCGCACGTCTTCCTCTCGTTTCACACATCCATGTCTGTTTTGTGACAGCACTGCGGAAAACAGATGAATGCAGGCCAGTTCTTCGTCTGTTACAGTATACGCGATACACAGCGCAGTATTACAGGTACTCTACATCAACGCAACATACTCGTTTTGATGTGCCAGGGTTGTCGTGGCGGAATCAGGCTTCTGGACAATTGATTTTATGATCATGGCGCTTATACCCCATTCGTTTGCCAATAACATAGCCGAAATGTGTGTCAAAAAGTTCTGCTCACTGCCAAAGACAGGGAAGCCTGAGCGGAATAAACATTGGACTGCCATGTCCGCATTTGTGAAGGAAAGTTCTTGTGGAGGTACAGTGAGTATGTTTATAACTTTCATGACTTGTTTTGTTGTTTAGGCTAGTATGATAAAGCAGCGTTCCCCAAAGTCCGGCCCGCGAAGGGTTCCAATCCGGCCCGCGAGCTTCCTAGGAATGTTTAGTGTTTTAACAATTTCGTGTAAATGAATTAATGTAAGATGTAATCGCACAAAACGGATAAAAAACAAAAACCAGTTGCTGCAATTGAGACTTTTATCCCGATAAGCGTTAGGCTATAAACAAAACAAACCCAGCTTATCTCTTTGATCAAGGATCAACTACAAACGTTTTCGAGTTTACTCGCATTTTGTGTAACAGAAATGATTCCCTTTAACCGAGGCTATTCTTTTCAATGTTACGCTTTGCGTACAACTCAGACAAGTAAACACAAACATAGAAAATTGTTACATCATAGTTGCTTTTTTCGTTGGAAATTACTGCGTATCAGCTCCCTAATATTGTACTTGAGCTTGGCGCCCAGACTGCTGCAGAATCTACATTAGCATGCATAAAAATTTGTTAACTGTAGTAGACATTTGCCTTGGCGTTTGAAGTATAAGCGTTATTTGACAGCTTTTAGACTTTTTAACAGGAATACTGCATGGCAGTGGCATAGCCAGCCCCAAATTTTTTTGGGGGCCAAAAATTTTGAGGGCCAAAAAGTTTGATTTTAGGCGAATAACACTATTTTGTTTGAGGTACCGCCTCTCAAAGCACAAAATGACTATGCTAACAATTTTGTGGGGCCATGCCCCACTGGGCCCCCAACTGGCTACGCCTATGCTGCATGCTAATTACAAGCGAGTTTGTTGGGTACCAGCATTTAATACCATGTGCAACAGTAATGGAGTCTCAATACTTAATCTTGAGGCCAGTTTCGACAGTGGTGTATGGGGGTAAAAGCGCACCCCCAAAAGTTTTGATTTGTCAAAAATCCTGGCAAAATCTCTAAAAATTCGTGCAAAATCCTGCAAAATTCGGGCACAGATGTTTTGACACCTTTGTTTCCTATTGTATGATGAATGAAACTAACTGTCGAAATATATCCGAATTTGACTTTTTCTTTTCCAAAATACACATGACTTTTGTGTGGCTTCCAAAAAAACGTCTTAATCATTTTTGAGAGTGAAATTTTTCGAGTGAGTTTGAGTAAATTCGGGCAAAAATACTTCACACTCCCAAAATATTGCCTGCCTCTATACCTAGTAGTCTCGAGACCCATTTCTGCGAGTCTCAGTCTTGAAGGTTTCAGGTCTCGTCTGGGTCTCGAAGACTACAGATTGTGGTCTCAAACCTACTGTCTTGGGACTTTGAATACTGCAACGATATGACTTAGTAAAACTTATTTACTTCAACTACTTCGAAGTTGAAATACTTTTCGTCTATTTTGTGTGCAGGTAAGAAATAAAATACAGTAGGCAAATAGGAAAAATGCCGACAATTCGCAAAATGTCAGCTTCAAAGCTGGTGATGATACTGCTTTGAAAAATTTTCGAAGCATTTCGCCAAAAGCTGCAAATTTTCAAGTCTCGGACTTTTTGCTGAAGTCTTGGTGTCAACATTTAGGTCTCGACTACATCTCTGCTGTCTAGTCAGTGATTGGTAAGGTATACAGGGTTCTTGAAAATCATAGAAGCTGTTAACGTATATTGCAGCGTCAAGCGTGGAACCAAATATTACAACTATTATGCAACAAAAGAAGCAGTTGCAGAAGTCACTTTGCAAACATGTTACCAAACAAAGAAAACAAACTGCAATTTACAAACATGTCTAATGTTATGTGTGTAGTTTTTTGTTTTGTTTTTTTCAATGCACAAAACAGTCCAGCCTGCGGATGCTGATAAGCTCGCGATTTTGGCCCAGCATCCAAAAAGTTTGGGGAGCACTGTGATAAAGCAATGCAATCGTAGTCCAAAGTAGATCAATTAGCCCAGTTAGTACTTAGGTTATTATAACGTAGCACAAGTAGTTGAACTTAGTTTGTGTGGATAAACATTGTTTTTTACCTCTGCTATGTGTCTTTGTTCTGTAATGTCATGGTTGCTGCATTGCTTTCTGCCCCATAACCTCTATTGTCACTTACTTTTCTCACCTAGTGTGTGCGTGCCTCACTTGTTCATCTGTACATACCTCAACTCTTCACCCATTGCTTGCCCAATGCCCACCGTGCCATCATCTATAAGTGTTATGTAAAGTATTGTTAATGATTTAACATTTGCGTGCCCTTTCTTTCAATTGCATTCTGTTTTTGTCCTTGATCTGTCACATCCTGATCTTGTTTTATGATCTTATATTTTCTATATTTTATTTGAGTTGGCCCTATTTTGTCTTTTTATGTTATATGACCACAATGAGTATGTGTCCAGCATCATGTCATATGCCCACCAACCCCTGTGGTTTTTCAGTATTGAACTAGGTTAGTTACACATGGTAAATTTTGTTTTGCTGGTAAGATGTTTTATGGTATTTTGTAGCTGTTGACATATACAATAATTGTAACTTTTCACAAATATCACTGGCAGAAGCTGCTAGAAAAAAGCATTGGAAAGAAAACACTAAAAAACAATGCAGTTAATAAGTCTGAACAATTAGGTCAAGTTTCCATATCAAATGTGGTTCATGTCCTCATTTTGAGAACATAATATCCCTTTTTTGTCATTGTGTTTGTACTGTAGTAAAATATGTTTAAAAGTTATAAAAAAGCTCAAAGTCTTTTTTTATTTCTAGATAATTTTCAATTGCTAAAGCGGTGAAAGTTATATATATATATATATGTTTATCATCACTGTGGTTAATTCTGTTTAGAGAAAAACTTGTTTTGATGGATACTGTACATTTTATTACATTAATTCTGTACATTTCCTACCTCGCATCAAAAATCTACAATTTTTCAACAAATATGATTTTTTTGAACAATAACTTGTTTGTGGTAAAACTTTTGTTGTAACAGTTTTTTTTTCATAAGAAATGTCATGGCGACGATGCTTTTTAATGAGGTATGTAGAAAACTATCTGATTATGTCAAGTGTCACAGTAAGGAGTAACTATGCCCCCATGCTATTCCACAAACTGGTTTTGATGTCAGTGGGTCAGTGTGGACTATTCAAGTGTATTAACAAGACTTTTTCTAACATTTAGTGTCACTTCTCTACAGTTGCATTCAGCTTAATTAAGCCTTGGACTCTATAATTGTATTCTCTATGAATTCACAAGAAAATGTATTTCAAGTTATTTGGTGGTACACTATCCAATTAAGTTCACTTCATCATCAACTAAGAAATTATTCTATTTATTATCTGAACCTTTTTCAGTGTGCAGTTTTAATGCTTAGTTGATAGAATGAGATCCCAAGGTAGCTGTAATTTTAAATTTAATTTTAACTGAATCTTCAGTGTTTAGTGTCAATGTTTTTCTTATTAGCTGCAGAGACTCAAGTGTTTTCATGTTTTTAGTGTTTAGTGTCAATGTTTTTCTTATTAGCTGCAGAGACTCAAGTGTTTTCCATGTAACACTGGCTGTCAGAGCATAAAAACTAGTCAAAAGGCGCAAGAAGTTCAGCAAATAACACCATGGCCAAACAAACGCTAAGAGTGAAAAGTGCTTTTCAACACATAATGGTCTATATGACGTAACACAAAACGAATGCCTTAAAATTGCGTCCTTATTTTAAATTCAAATGTAGTGCTGCCTGGACTTATGACACAGCTTTAAAAAGTTCTGACGTCAATGAAAAAAGTGGCTATTCTCCACAATTTGAGTGAAAGCAGCTAACTCTACCTGTTAAATGTTTTACTAGGAAATCGATTTTTGCTTTAATTATGCATCTTCAGTCCTGTAAAATGCAAGTAAATGCTTACAGGTGAAATAATGAAAAACTAAAAACAAGATTCATAAAAAGCTCACAAATCGTAGTTTCTAGCACATGCTAAGGCCATTATATTGTTTTCATTGAAGCTAAAAAACTAAAACTAGTGCCATTAGGCGAGCAGTTGATTTCAAGCAGCTGTTTTAAAGAAAACGGCTGTGGCCTGCACTGTACAACCAGGAAACTGCTGGCCAACGCGATCGGGCTATTTTNCCCTTTATGCATTTAAGGTTTTTTCTTAAAAATCTGATTGCACAAGACAAGCACANANAAATGTTGTGCATGTCATTTGCTAATACTGTACCGCAATATTTTTGTTTTCTAGTCCTTAAGTAAGACATGATGGTTCTAATTTTTTTGGAATGCTAGTCATGAGTCTGTAATTTGCTAAGGTATTGTGGGGTTTGCAAGTGGGTTTGATTTTTGTGTTATTATAGCTCTTGAAGTAGTCAGCCTTGCAACTGGCACCTCTTGTCTTGGTTTCTCACAAATGTCATCAGAGGGAAAGGTGCTACATGATAGCCATGCAGAAGTATTAGCTAGAAGAGCATTTGCAAGGTAATATGGATTTTTCATGTGTAGTTTGTTTTGTTTGTGAGGTTTCAAGTTTTACTTATGCGGTATCTTTCTGCTAGTCCTTTTATAGTGCCATCACTTCATGCTAGTCAGTGGTGTTGGTTCTTGTTAACATGGTTGAAGCTTTCAATGCATACCAAGTACATGCCTCATGTTGCCTCCATATACTTATCACTGCACTATTCTCCATATAAATAATTTTTTATGGTTAATGAAATTGTTCTAATTTGTCGAATGTAAAATGAATACAAAAGAAGTTGTTGAAATATTTTATTTCAAATGAGCATATAATTCCACAGTTACTGTACTTGCATTTATTTTTATTCAAACTCTAGCCATATTTAGCTCAGTGTAGTTGCTTGAGGTTTCCATCTGGTGTAGTTTTATCTAAAGGTTTGAGTTGTTTATATGTTGATCAACATTGGTAATGTGAGCCTCACCAAACTAATTTTCCTTGTTTGATCAAACAGAAATTAAAGTAGTTAGTGTTCGGTTTGTTCCTTTTCAATCAATCACAGCAGTAATTTTGAAAGCTTCCCAGGATGTACTTTTAGTCATCCATGGAGTGTACATTAGGCAAAAAAACAAAGCTTTTATTAACATTTCATTGTTTCTACTGTTACAAGGACAAACAATGCCCATTTGCCTTTTCAACAAAGAATCTAATTTCAAATATGTATGATTACAAGTCATCCTTGCAAAACATGTGCTAAACCAGAATTTTTTAGTTAAAGAACTAAAAGTAGTTACCAAAACTCTATTTTGTTTTTGGCATTAAGTTTTTTCCCCAAAAATGAAGTGATGACACTATTTTCAAGTGATAGTCCATCCTTTTATGTACAGTTTGTTTGTGAATATCAAGTAATTTAAACGAATATAATTTACACATCAAAAAGTGTGACTATGATGGCACAAAATTAAACAGTGTAACTGACATTGCTCTGCACTCAACAATACATGCATGCAAAATGCACATCGCAATGAATTAATCTTAACGGTATATGATCACAAGGCATTCTTGCAAAGCATGTGGAAAAACAGAATTGTTCAAGTGTTTACCAGGTTGTTTTTTTGGTAATGCATGGACTGTATAGGCGAACAGCCATAGCTTTTAGTTAACATTTCAGTGTTTCAACTGTTACAGAGAAACATAATATCTATTGCTCTTTAAGTTTCAAAATGTTGTAAGGAAAAGCGGATTAGTAGACATAAAATTATCTGCAAAGCTTTCCCAGTTTGAAAAACAATTTCCAAATAGAACTACCTTGCCTTTAGTAACATAATTACAGTTCAGTAATAGTTTGTGCTCTTGGGCAAAAAAACGATGCCCCTGCAACCCTGCTTAATGCCACTAGATGTTTAGCGCAGATGATGTTTTATAGGCATGTTACGTATATTCTGACTACTTGCAATATTTTGTCTTGCTGTTTTGATGTGTTGATATTCAAACACGTGAGCTGCTTCATAATGAAAAACATTTGAAAATAGCATCATCTTGATGAATTAAAAAGAGCGTGATCTCTTTAAATTCCTACAGGTGTAATTATGGAGGTCGCCACCCAAAGAACTGCCATACCAGTGGGCCTAGAAGTGTAACAAATATCTGATCAATTAATTCCATGAAAGATTTAGTGAATTTGATCTTTGGTAGTCTAACCAAATCTCCAATAAGGGTCCTTGATGTCAAACCCTATTATCATGTCCTGAAATATCATTGCTGATTTGTCTTAGATAGGTTAGTTTTTCTAACATTTTTATGATCATATTTTTATCCCTACATTTCATCGGCTCATTGCTAGTAGGCAACTTTTGTCAGAAAAGTGTATCAAAATTATGTGAGTTGTGGTACTTTCCAAAACTTTGTGGTGCTTAACAACAGGCTTGCACAGTCGGAGGTAAAATGTCCGGCTCCAGCTCCGACCTTTCCAAAATTTCCGACCCCGACCTTTCCAAAAGTACCAACATCGACTCCTGACTCCGACTCCTTAACATAACGTGAATGATGTTTGGCTGCACGAGTTTAGGATTCCTAACTTAGGAGTACGATGTAAAAAGTTATTCAATTGGACTTCTGGAGTCGGATAAACAATCCGATGATTCCGAACCCTAGCGTTCTTAGGACTCCGGCTCCACCCAAAAACCTCCGACTCCGCAACCCTGCTTACCAAAGCTGTAAGTCATCCCAACACTATCATCGACAACAGTTTTCAGTTTCCAAGCACATTCCTGAAGAATAGCGTTTGAAGCAAACAGAACCCTCTGGACTTCTGATAAGAGTTTGCAGATTTTTCTACTTGTGTTTTTGTTTTGTTCATAACTACTTCAACTTTGTTCTAGCGCAATCTGTACTGTCTGAATTTCTGTGCAGATACATCTGTCATGAATTGCTCCTGGCGTATTGCTCAAATCAGTCTTCAGTCTTCAGGAAGGCATCGGATAACAGTGGAAGGTGCACACTAAAAGATGGAATTCAGTTTCATTTTTACACTTCGCACTCTCCCTGTGGAGATGCAACGATTTTTCCGTTAGGAAGTACGCGTGGTTTCGTCGAAGAATTGAAGAACCTGAAGGATATCAGTAGTCCGACTATAGTTGATGGCCAAGCGTTAGAGGCCGCTGATGACAACTGTGAGTGCGTACCTCCAGAACCCAAACGTGCTAAACTGCATGGTGACCTGAATGGGGAAGTTGCTTCTGATGCACTTGATCTTAACAGGTATGCCGCATCACGATGTTAGGTCTTATGCAAAAATTAATTTAAAGTTATTTGTAAGTCCCATAAAACCTTAATTTTTTTCGTTGATTTTCACCTATGTTTCTCGTTTCTAGAACAGGCGCAAAAGCGGCACCAGGTGAACCTGAAGACAGTTTGAAAAGCGGAACTAATTACCATCAGATTGCTATACTAAGAACCAAGCCAGGTCGTGGCATTCCCTCCATTTCAATGTCATGCAGTGACAAAATCTTGCGATGGAATTTGCTCGGATGCCAAGGAACGCTGCTTACTTTACTTTTGACAGAACCATTGTATCTGAGAACAATATCGGTGGAAAAAGAGTCTGCGGACCTGCAGTCACTTCAGAGAGCTTTGTGGGATAGGAATAAAGATGCTGAGAGTCATTTGTTGGGTTCTTACTTCAAACCACGCGCACCGGGAATTTTTATCTGTGACAACTTCTTTCCTCATACAAAGCCCTTGGACTGTGGTAGTGACGTCAAGCCATGCGGCAGCGCTATAATATGGTGCAACGTTGTAAACTCGCCTTTAGACGTTGTTTCAAAAAACGGCCGTAAACTTGGTGTTACAAAAAAATGTCGAAATTTGCCACAGTCCGTATGTTCCGTCAGTCGTTACAGCTTATTTCATTTGTTCAAAAACGTGGTGTCATACCTTCCTGACGATTCACCTCTAAAAACAAGGCTTGCAGCGGGTGACGATGGTGGCCAGTATTTAGATTTCAAAAAGATGGCTTCTGATTACGTAGCTGCCTGGAAAACTTTAAGGGAGTTCGTTTTTGAAAACTGGGTTCAGCATGATAGAACTCTAGATGAGTTTAACTAAAGCAAGATGATGTTTCTGCTGTTCATGATGTAATTTGTAGAATGTGTACGTGGACAGGGAAAAACTCTTATTTGAAGATGCAAACTGAAAAGTACTGCTTAGTGGGCGAATTCCTTGTCGTAATATTAATAGCGTATGTAGGGACGATTCGTATTTGTGAAACATCGTTTTGTGAGACAGTGAATAGGAACATGCGTGAAATTTTGTAGGGAGGGCTTTTTGCAAGTGTACATTGCATTTCAATTTCACATTTGTATTCTTTAAAGACGTTTATAGAGCGGACAGTTGATACTATAGCTCTTGTTGAAGAGGAACGTGTTTTTAACCTGCATGGCATTTCTTTGAATCCGCCCGAGATCGATGACTCATTTTTTTAAATGAGTTTTTTTAATAGCAAGTACAGTGTTTTTCGTTTGAAACCTCATATGACAAGTACTAAAAATAATGAAAAATATGTTCGTTTCATTAATTGAAAATGATTGCGGCTTACTCCTGCAGTCTTGATTATCTGTACCATTAAAAGCTCCAAGTTTGCTGTAAGCTTTCGAAGAATCAGCCGGAGTTGCTCTGCATTCACCTTGTTGCAATGATTCAAGCTTGCAATAAGGTTGTAGGGCTGACGGTGCGTGGTGTTGGGTGAACTCGATTTCCTATTAATTAAAAACTTGCTGATGGATTCAAACTTTTCACGTGTGTGGAGACTAATTATCTG
>JGI24022J15233_10003859_pt1 | contig 15139 bp, 30 predicted proteins | sample Ectturendosymbi2_FD_15233 | JGI IMG/M metagenome (IMG submission 15233)
GTATTGTGGCGTAATAAGGACATATTGTTAGATGTAGAACTATTCCATGCTCGGACTTAGGCTTCTACTTTTCCTTAAATTGCTCAGTTTAGCCTTTTTTCTCCTATTCCGTGGCAGCCTCGTTTGCCAAAATGTCTTTATCGAAACAGAGAAAAGTTGACAAAGAATGCAGAGTTTTCCTACACAGTTGGTCCGTTTCTTATTTTTTTAAGGAGATGAATGTAATACCTGCATGTTTGATGTGTTCACAGCAGGTTTCAGTGGTGAACAAATATAGCATTTGACGCCGCTATGAGATTCACCATGCCGATAGATACCTTGGCTTGCAAGGGCAACCGAGGACAGAGAAGGTAAAGGAATTGATAGCAGGCTTGAAAAAACATGTCTGTTTTTACCAGTAGCCGAGATATAAGTGTAGCAGCTCTGGTGGCTAGCTACCTTATTGCTAATGACATAGTGTTACCATCAAAGCCATGCTGTGAGGGTGTGTTCGTGAAGACCTGCATCCTAAAGACTGCAGAAATCGTGTGTTCTAAGAAGCTGAAGTTTTTGCTAATATTAGCTTGACGAGAAACATTGTGGCAAGGAGGATTTTGGACATTTCCGCGAATTTAGACAGCCAATTGAAGAACAAAGTCAAGTCGTTTGTTATGTTTTCGGTTGCGCTCGATGAAAGCACGGAAATTGCACAACTAGCCACATTTATTCGTGGCGTTGATGAGACTTTGTCTGTCACTGAAAAGTTCCTGGGGTTGGTGCCCATGATGGATACCACAACAGCCAATGATATTTTCAACTCTCTCCTTGGAATACTGAACAGGGTCGGAGTAGACTGGTCCCGTGCTGTCAGTATTGCTACAAATAGCGCGCTATCAATGATCCGGAAAAAAGCAGGTGCTGCGACAAAATTTAGAGAAAAGTACAGGTTGTGAGAGGAGGACGTGAACTGCGGACATTTCAAGGTATTTCGCACCAGGAGGCATTGTGTTGCAAGTCGTTGAAAATGGATCACGTCATGCAAGTGGTTGTCCGGACAATAAATTTCGTCCGAACCAGAGATCTTAATCACCGTTAGTTGACAGTCTTCTCAGTGACAAGGCGTTTTTCGATTTACGTGGGGAAATTGAAAACTTTATGTGCTAATAATCATTTTCAGATAAGCTTGAACTTTTTGCATTACAATTATGAAAACAGTTGGAAGTTGTCAATACTTATAACAAGGGTGTTATACAGCGATTACATTGGTCCGGCCCGCTTGAGATTAAATTTGCCTGAAGTGGCCCCTGAACTGAAACGAGTTTGACACCCCTGCCTTAGAGCAACGAGCCGCTGGCGCCAATGGGAAGACGGAGGAGAAATTACACAGAAATCCTTATTCTTCCGCCGCAACACCACATTTCGACCTTCGATTACAATCATGCTATCTGAATATTAGACATTTAGGGCATTGTCAAATTATTTACCTGGTTGTTTGGGTTATGCACATTCTTATCAACATTTCTGCACGACGTTACATGTTGTTTCTGTCGTTACTTACTCTTGCAAAGATAATGTCACACGCTAGGTCATCGTTTACAGTGTTTGTATCAGTGCGTTGAAAAAAGATGAAAATTGTTTACCGTTGCACATAAAAACAATATTTGGAATGAAAAATGCAACCGCCGTTGATTGAACGTTTGTTTGCCATTCTCAATCAGCTCTGTCTTCTATTAAATATCGCAGTTGTCTCAAGTAAGATCCAAGTGTTAATGAGGCTAACCAGACCTGCGTCCCATTCGAGGCTTACTTTCAACATCCCCTGCGTTATGTTGACAGAGGCGTGGACGTGTCGATCCACTTGAGCGTTACTCGGTTAAATGCTGTAAATGTGTGATATGAAGAGAGGATTTGGGCATTCTCCCGCATTTCTCAAAAATCCCTATTTTTGTGGGGGAGGGGGTGGACCTTATTTCCGTTGTCAGTCCCTTGTCTGCCGCCGTAGAGACCTCTGTCCCTTGGCAATCAGCCCCTTGCCATTCTCCTAGTCAGTCCCTTGCGGTCCTTGCCAGTCTGCCCCTTGTGACCCTTGTCAGGTGATTCAGTTCCTTGCCAGCCGAGGCACAAGGCCTCTGTCAGTCCTTTGTCAGTCTGTGATTTTGGCAGTCGAGGCTTCAACGACAGCAAAGACCCTCTGACATTTTTTGTTGTCTTGCTTTGAAGCCTTAAGCATTTGTTTGAATGCCATCAGCAAAGATGATTCTCTTGTCATCATGTGTAGAGAGGGCAATTTTATTCACAGTTTCGGTGAATATTTCATGTTCATGACTCCGGATGTAATTTCTTGTTCTTGGTTGTTGTCTTCTCGAGAATTAAGATTCTTTGAAATCTTCGAAACGGGTGCTTTTCTTGACTACTCCTCTCTTGACACCGTTGCATCTCTTTTCTTCCTCACCTTTGAGCATCATGAAAGCATACACTTTCGCCTGCAATCTGACAAACTCTTCAATAATTTCACCACCAGCCTCATCCTTGAACATTCCAGGAACTTTCTTGTTGATTCCGGTTGGAATGCCTGAAGGATGGTTTGGTGAGAAATTTGAAGTTTCGAATTTTTCTTGGACGTCAGCTGAAATGTCGAAATCGTCTATTTCAATTTCATAGCAAAAACTGTCAGTGTCAGTGAACAACAGATTTGCCTTTGAGCCGAAGTTTTTCTTGATGAAATTGTGATGAAACTCATACATCAAGGTCTTTGACAAATCCAGAATACTCATTCCGAGATAGACTGGTTTATTGAATTGTAATTTGTTTTTTTTTCGTGTGAAAGGTGACAAGATTTTCATCAAATGTTGTGCAGTGTTTGAAATTTGGTTTTGCTGCATATTTTTTGAAAGAGTTTTTGTTATTGACCAACTGAATATTGAACCGGTTGCGTATATTCTCCATTGTCTTGCCAAAGACGCTGTCGTTCATGAGTTTGAAAAAATCTTTCTCAAGTTCGTTTTGCGCCTTGGAAGGAAGGTTCGTATTCAACTCTATGTATGCTTTCAACCATGCATTTTCATTGAATGTGATTCCGCGGTGAATCTTTTTTAGTTTCAAACCGAGATCCAAATATTGTTTCAAATTTTGATAATGAACAACATATTTCTTCTTGTCTCTCAAATTGGTAATAAGTTTTTCAACTTTGTTAACAATCATTCTTTCTGGTGCGAGGGGATATTCATTGTGCAAATCATGAAGCTTCTTTGGATATTCCAAGTCAACTTCAAGAATACATCCTTTTCTTTCTTGATCTGAAAATTCTCTCCTATTTTCAAAATCTTTGTCATTCATCCACTTGAAACCACCAACAGGCAGTGGAAGAGACATCGCCCAACCATAGAGATTGTTAACGTCAAGATATTGGATGAATTTTGATTTTTCATTCAAATTGAAATTTTCACTCATAATTATTGTTTGCTTTTGCATATCGTTTTGAAATCATCGAGACCCCACCACGAATTCCTTGCTCGATCATCAGAAGCATATCTGGATCTGAAAGAAGCTCAAGCTTCACTCCAGTCTCTTTCAGGCAAGTATCCCAAGCCAACTCAGGTGCGATGTAATACCATGCCGGTTCTAATTCATAGTTCTTCATACAAGCATCTCTGAAATTTTCAAAAACATCTGCAAGCAGAAGAACATCTGTCTTGAGATAAAAATCACCGTATTTACGGAAAGTTGTCATCTTGAAATGTTTCCACACTTTTTGAGCATGTTCAAAGTCTTCGTCTGTGATATAACAGTCATTCAACTTTGAATAAAATGCCTCTTCGGTTAGAAAATTTCTTTCGGACAATTTTTCCGGAGAGTCATACCAATTATATGGAAAGATTCCTTTCGCACCAACAATTCAATGTCATTTAATTGTTCCTACAAGTTTTCAAACTGATTAGATTCAAGGTTGTTTACAAGTTTGTCAAGACTGCTTGACATAAATTTAAAAGAATCAATAAGGCGAATTTTGTATTTCACTTTCCCATCGTGCATAACGCTTTTCGAAAAACTGATATATTTCTTTTCATTGTTTGGAACGCAATCAATTTTTTCTTGCATTTTACCGAGTCTCTTGATCAATAGATGTGAATCATAACCAGCAAGGTTATGAAATATCACCGGCACATGTTCCGGTTTTCGGAAAAGCAAGTTACATTGGTTGTGAGCTGCTCCTCTGAATTCACCAGAATAGTGACAGTGATCTCGCACTTTCTTGTCGCCACCTTTGAATAGATTCTTACAATCCAACATTCTCTTGCTTTTTCAAACTTTTCCCGATCATCTTCGGAAAAACTCATCTATTTCACTTCAGACCACCAAACTCAGTCAATTTCCTTTTCAAGCATGCCCACGAAGATGTCAGCAACATTTTCTTCTTCTCTTGTTTTTGTAAACAAGATTGGTTCTGAAGATTTGTCAAGACACTTCACATACAAGCAGAGTCCAGACGGTTTATGCTTTTGGTAAGCTTTCGTGAAGCTTCTGTCAGGATCTGGCTGACATGAGCCAATCGGTTTTGTGAAAGACTCGAAGTCGGCATAACCCACAATTGGCGCTCTCATTGAATGATTGTGGTTTATGAACTGCAAGATTGAATCCTTTTTTTCTGGAAGAAAAATCCTGATAGCTGCGTGATTCTCAAAATATTCTTCATGCTTTTCAAAGGCTTTCTCGTTTGGAAAATGATTGAGACATCTATCACAAATCTCAATTGCACCATGATGTTTTGAAGTTTGCATCGACACAAGTCTTGAAAAATTCTTGACAAGATAATAGAATTAGTTCTCGAGAAGGAGGCGCACTTTTTTTTCTCTTTTGAACTTGGATATTCTCAGAGGGTAAATACTGTTTTCATATCCAAAATCATTTACAGCAATTTCAGGATTGAGTTTTTCGAATTTATCTATATCGTTAAAACCTACCGGAAACTTAATTCCTTTAAAATTGAGAGATTCTGCTTGCTTTCTCAAAAATTTCGAATTGCGTTGAGAGTCTCTTTCCATTGGATTCAATCTTCTTGCGATGCACCATTTGAAGGATTGATTGTCATTGTTCTTCATGTTGATGAGTGCCTTCTTGCTTGCCAGAAACTTTGGAAGTGGAATATATGAACTTCCGTTCAATGGTTCATATCCAACAGTGTGAATATCAAGTGCCACAATCGAATGAAATGCCCACCCACTTCCACCCATCTGAAAATTTGCAAGGTCCTCGAGGACTTGTTCTGTCAAGAGATCCCACAGTTCGTTCTTGTTTGTTGATTCAAGAACAATTTCAGTTTTTGATCTGAATTGATGTTCTTCCACGAGACTTTGACCAGTCTTGAGACGTGTTTTTTCCATCTTTGATCTCCAAATTATATCACTTTGGATTGTGAATGAATGTTTTCGAGCGCCATTCTTTTGACGGCAGTCGAAAAAGATCCTGGGCCAAATGTCACATCAGCATTTGATGCAAATGTAAATTGAATTGCAAAATCTCTGAAGGAAGACTGTTTTTCTTCCGTCAATTTTAACACTTTTTCGCCAATTTCATTGATGAGCTGTGTTTTGGTTAGTTTTGCAGCATTTTTGATTCCAAGTTTCTTTGTTTTCAGCACAAGATTTCGTTTCATCAATTGATCTAAATCTTGTGGTTTTGAAAGAAAATTTTTCAACTCGTTCTTTTTGAGTTGTCAAATGCCTATGAAGCCGCGAAGTCGCGCTTCGGCTCTCAATTGTTCGAGAGTTTTCTCTTTCCCGAGAAATTCTCTCAAAAATCTTTCACCGACAAGTTCTATCAACTTTTGCAACGTAATTTCTTTCATTTATTATACGATAAAATTTTTCTTTAACCTAATAAAACATTCAATTTTAAGCAAAAAGAGAACCTTCTCTCTTGAATGAGAGAGGGAATTCTTTTTTTGTGTGTGTTCAGACTCTTTAAATGAAATGATTTTAAAAAACCCTTCCTTTGAAAACAAAGAATGTTTTTGGTTTACCAAAATACTCTGCCGCATCTTCAATACTTAGGAAAATTGTTTCTTTTAAAGAATCAAGATTAACAGCTCTTACTGGTTTCCTGATTGCAATTCTTCCAGAACCAATTTTCAGTTTCACACCTTTCTCAATTTCAAAAGCTTGGTCAACCAGTCCTTTTTCGTCTATAATTTCCCACATTCCTTTCCGATTCATATGAGTTAATCCTCTGGTATTTTCTTGCAATATTGAAATCATCGTTGGTCTCGAGATTTTTATTTATATTATGATAATTTTTTTCAAACTTAATATTCAATGCGCTTTTTCTGATCATCGCTCTGGAAAATCAAGCTTTTATCGCTGATGACAACAGCGAATGCTTCTGTGTCAGCTGCTAAGTTTGCTGAAAACTGTGCTTCTGTCTGAATGTCAGTCACCGAGTTTTTCAGTTTTTTGCTTTGGAACGTCAAAGACAAACATTGGGAATAATTCCTTGTAATCTGCTGTGGTCAAATTAGGACTTGAAATCAGCTCTTCGACATTGTAAAATTTTGTTCGGAATGCTGGGGCATCGCCACATACCCTTGAAAATTTTTGTTGGGTAAAGTTGTTGTCGTCATAATCAATCTCTGGATACCTTCGACTATTCAGCATCACAAACATTATAGTGAGATTACAGTGGTCGAAAATTGATGGATGGTGTTCCTGGTTTCCAGATTTATCCGTCTGAAACGCTACGATTATCCAACGCGGTTTCTCCGGGACTGATTTCACCGACAATCGACAGGTGAAATTTCTCGTTTGTGGGACAGGGATCGAGTCGCATTGAATCATACGACAGCCGACTGGGAGACTTGATTTTGATTCAATTGTTTTGTAGAGTGCACGTTTTTTTTGCTAATAAGGAAGCACATGAGGCATATACCAAGAAAGCTTTGTCAAAACAATCTTTGCGGCATCGGCCGCAGCGGCTCTGAATATTGCGTCATTATCACCCCTTCTGAGGAGAGTGAGTTGATGTTTAAACCCGTAAACGACTTTGTCATAGTCATCACAGAACCCAAAGATGTGTTTCAGTGGAACTCTGAACGAAAATGTTCCTTTCGGGTCCAGCTTTTGAATGACATAACTTTGTCGAACTTCGAATCCAATGTTGTTTTAGAAATGAGCCGTTGTGTGTGAATCTTTCATCCACAATTGGTTGAGGCCTTTTGAATTTTGAAAATCATCTGGAAATTTCAACAGCCCAAGCATCGTTGTTACTTTCCCAATGTGAAACAGGCTTTCACTTTCTTGCTCTGAAAGGTGATATTTGATGTTGCTGAAAAGATGCATCATAGCATCGTTTGTTAGCGTGATGACGTCAGCATTAGCGTAAGCAGCTTCGTCGTTTTTCACCAACTTGCCGTCGAAAACCAGATAACTTTCACATGGGTGTGTGAACAAGTCTTGAGTGTCAATGTTGACCCTTATTTCTCCGGGGGTGTTGAGGTTTGTGCTGGTGATTGGCTCGTAACTGTGGTATTCGTATTCTTTGATAGATTCATCAATTTCAGGTTTTTCAGTAATACTGAGAATGTCCATTTATTATATATAATTTTTTTGATAGTTCAATCGTTTGACGAGTTCTTATATCTTGATCGCACGCTGTCCCGACCCCGATATCAAGTTGTTCAAATTTGGCGTTGCCCCTTGAGATGGTGAAGAAATAAGTTTTGACAAGATTTCTTGTAATTTAGGAGTCAATTTCGAATTCACAAATTCAACAGATTTTTGTCCAGCTGTTCGTCCTGAAGATTTTGCAGTGTTCAAAGCTGTGTCAACAACTTGGTTTTTACTGATGAATTTTGACAAAACGTCTTTGAGCTTTGAAAAGATTCCAGAGCCACCAACTTGATATTTTCGTTTATATGCACGTCTTACAATAATCATTTATTTAATGCTACTATTAAATTTTCTTAAGCATCACGAGAAAGTTCTTTTTGTCTTAAACGTTCACCACAAATGCTTACGATTTCGTTTCGAACACCTGTGTTTCCTGCTTTTTTTGAGGCCATCAAAAGCTCGAGTCGCTCACATAAGGCGTTTGGGTCACTTGGGAGGAAGCCTTGTCCTTGTCCTTTTGCTTTTTTCTGTTCTCACTTCACTTTTTTCTTTGGTTTTTGCACATGTTTCTCCCAAATTGGTTTTATGAAACTTTCCCATTTATAATCCCTGTTAGCAGCTGGTTTTTGTGGATTTTTTCTGTTTCTCATTGCCCTCGTGTCAACTTCTTCATAATTTTTCTTGTCGTCTTCTGTTGCTAAACCAACCACAGGCTTTTTCATAACAATCAAATCCCAAAGACCTCGCGTTCCTGGACACCTTTTACCACCAATCATTAAATCATTCCCTTCAAAATCAACCTCAGTGTTACCAAGAAAGAATTGTCCACCTCTGTTATCAAGTCCAAAAGTTTTATCACCCGCATTTCCATATTAATTTACCAAATACTTTCTTGCAATTGGGCCTATATTGATCGGAAGATTGGGTTCTGGAAGGGTTTCAAGCTGTCCTTCAAGTTCTGGCCTCCTAGGTAATGCTGGAGGCATTTTTTCAATCTCTTCTTGAAGCGCAGCAAACTTAGCAAAACGCTGATGAATTTAGAAACAATTTCTTCAGATGACTTTGCTGTTGTTCATTTATTGGTTTGAATATTTTTCCAAAATCTTCATAAAGTGATTATTCATCTAATCGTTCTGAGCGAAAATCGTTTTGAATTTTGTTCTTGGTTTTAATATATTCAGCGACAAGTTTGTCACGTTTTGATGGATCTTTTATTTTTAGAAAACTCATTCTATTATATGTTTAAATTTTGAATAGGGTCCAAAGTCGTTTTCGACCGGGTCCAAAATTAACCACGAAAAATGAATACTTTTCTATACAGTTTTGGATCAAGGTTCATAATTTTTTGCAATTCTTTAATCTCCGCTGGTGTGAGCTTGTCGATCAGAAAGGCAGTGACTGCTGAGATTTTTATTCCAAGACTTTTATCTATTTATATTATAATAAGATCTTTGTTGTCAACCCAAGAGTTGAAACTTTCTGGATAGCCCTTCCATTTCACCAAAGATTTCGTTTTGCCTTTCTTCACAACCTTCCCAATTCTGAAAACTTCTTGTGATGTCTTCTGAAGCTCTTGCTCATAGAATGTGCCCTGTATCTCTTCATCGTTGAGGTCTGTTATCTTATTAGCAATCGGGTCGGTTCTTTGAACTTTTGACACGTTGAAGACTTCTTCTGTCCAGTTTGGGGTGAAGCCCTTTTCAAAAAACTTCTTTTTCTTGTGAATTCGGACTTTGTCTCCAATTTTAAATTTTGCTCTCATGGGACGCCTTGTTAAGTCTGGATAGAGATTTCTGTAAACTGGTAAGCTGTCACTTCATTCTTCTTTTTGCTTGCTTCAACAGTTGTCATTTTGATTGATGAATGTCTCGTGTTGATATATCTCTCAACAAAGTCGTCAAGAACGTCAATATATTTGTTAGTGTTGTCTGCCGTGAAGTACTTGAACAATTTTTCTTTAATCGTCCTGTTCCAACGTTCAACCACCGACGATTTCTCCGCATTCTCAGTTGAGTAAAGTTCAACACAGGACTTTTGAGTGAGAGCGTTCATATGCTTATTATAAAATTATTTCCCTTTATCTGTCCAAAGCTTTTCCGGTTTTCTCTGTTTGAAAATCTCTTTCAGTGGGTTCGCGAAAGAAACTCCAGTTTTGTCTTTCAACGGAAGCATCCAACCATATTTTCAAAATACGTCAATCACAGTCAGAAGATACTTGACACCGCGGTTGAATTTTGAAAATGATTTCATGTCCACAAGGTCAGCAGCCCAGATTGTATCGATTCCATTCACANACACTTTNCCTTTTTGAAATTTCTTGACAACTGGTTTGTGAAGCTCGTCGGCTAGTTGATCTGTCCAAATCAAGTGTTTTTTTANCCCNATTCCGAGACGTTTCTTTGCCCCAATGATTTTGGAAACGACTACTCGTTCCATTCTTTCTCGAAGTGTTGGGTTGAAAATTCCGTCAAGTTCTTCTAGCATTTCTCGGTCACACCTTTCGTTTCGTGTTTTCGTATCTTTGTTTTTCACATAACAAATGTCAACTCTATTGATAACAAATTGTCAACTCTATTGATAGGTTTTGACCATGTTTTTGGGGTCATATCAGGATTCAAACGCTTGTTCAATTTCGTGCTGGGCCCTGTGAAATTATGGCCCGGAAGGTGCATTTCAAATGGGAGGCTGTTGATTGTGTCGTTCAAGAAACTGCCATCACTCGCTTTGCCGCCGCCGCTGAAAAAACTTTGACTTCTTCATTCCACAAGCAACACAGATGCCTTGTGTCACTTGACGGTTGTTCTTGGTCGTTTTTTGTTTCAAGTCTCTGGTTCCCGTAAATTTACGGCATTTAACACAACACATTTTTGCCATTTATTAAATGGAAGTAAAGAATATTTAATGGAATGAAAACGTGACAAACAAAAGTAACCAACCTCTTTTACCTCAAAGTTTGAGGGGTTGATTGTTGGAAAGTCTGGTTGTGGAAAAACAACACTTTTGCTGAACCGTCTGCTACAACCCGGTTGGTTGGACTATTCAAAACTTTCTGTTTTCGGAAAGAGTTTGTTTCAGCCAGAATACAGAACTTTGAAAAAAGGTTTCTAAGAACAATTAACAAAAGACGTGATCATGAATTTGTTTGAAAATCAAAATGAAATACAGCGAGAACAAATTTCACCAAGTGTGTTGATAAACGCGTTAGCTCAAGAGTTGGCAAAAACTCAGCGCTCCCGCTCGAAAGAGCCTATTGAGTGCAATTTTTGTGAATCAGCGGACGATGTTCCAGACCCGAAAGAGTTGGCTCCATAGGAAAAGAATCTCATGATATTTGATGATCTCCTGCTTCAGAAGCAGAACAAGTGTGAAGCATATTACGTTCGCGGAAGGCATTCAAATTGTGATTGTTTGTATTTATCACAAAACCATTTTTTAATTACCTCGACAAACAATTCGAGAAAATGCAAACTTCTTTTGCTTGTTTCCTCAAGACCAAAAGAATATTGACCACATATTCAACGACCATGTGTCTCAAGATTTGACGAAAGAACTGTTCAAAAAGTTATGCAAACACGCGTGGTAAAAGCCTCACAATTTTGTTGAGATTGATTTAACCTCATCAAAGCACAACGGCAAATACAGATCGGGGTTTTACAACTTTTGTATTATGGAATAAATGAACACTGAATTTCTAGAAAAAATTGAGAGAAATACTTCACCCAAATCTTCTAATCCGATTGTGGTTTCAGACAATTCAACAAAAATAAACGCGACTTTTAACCCCCCACTCAAGTTGGACCGCCTACGGAAGTATGAAATGGCTTTGGTGAATTTGGAGACGTATTATTCCTTCCCGAATTTGTCTGATGAAAACAATGTTTTCAGATGTTCCCCCGGTTTCGTTGAAGTTGGGAGAGGCGATAGAGGAGGTGTTGAGGACGACTCACGACAAAGACAAAGGGTCGAAATACGGATTCCAGAAGGCTCCTGTGATCTTGTTGACATTGCAGAAACAATCAAAATTGCAATGAAACGAAATGGGCATGAGGACGAGTCTATTAAAATAGCAGCAAACACAAACACCCTGAAAAGTGTCTTGGAAATTCAAGACGACTTTCAGGTTGATTTCAGTGTGCGAAATTCAATTTCAAGCGTTCTTGGATTTTGAAATCAGGTTTACAGAGGGTGTCCACGAGTCGGAGAATGTTGTCAGTATTTTAAGCATCAATTCAATTCTCGTGAATGTAGATGTAATTGGAGGGTTTTATGCAAATGGAAAGACTCAAAGCACTGTTTATAGTTTCTTTCCAAACGTTTCACCCGGGTATTAAAGAGTTAAAAATCCGAGAAACCTTGTGTATCTTCCAATTATTTTAGATAAAATCAATAAAATGGAAACGGTTGTCACAGACCAAAATGGAAAACATTTGAACCTTCGTTGAGAAAACCTGACAATCAGATACCATTTGAGGGAAATTTAATTGCATAATATAAATGAGTTGTACAACAGTGCAAGTAAAGATTTCTGATAATCAGAGCGATAAGATAAATCATGCCGTTGAATCAAAGAGTCGCTTTAGTATTCGTTTCAGCTTCGAAGATTTGTGCGGGAACGATATTCTTGCTTTGACCAATTCGCAAGTGAACAGAATGACAAAAGCCTTTGAAAATGGAAAGGGCATCACAATTAAAATGAGCAAACGTCAGGTTGTTCACAACATGAAAATCGAGGGTGGATTCCTTGTGATGTTAGCCGGTTTAGCCGCAAAAGCTCCTCCATTTTTGGCAAAGACTGTCTTGCCAACATTGGCAACTGGGGCTCTTTCAGGCGTTGGGTCAGCTTTGCCTAAAAAAGCAACAAACAAGGTAATGGGAAATGGACTGTATTTGAGAAACGGTTCAAACATCGCAAGTGTTGAGACAGACGGTCGAGGCTTGTATTTGAAACCATACAAAGGCTCGGGGCTTGGCAGAGTTGGAAATGGACTTTACTTGAAACAAGGAGGCCAAATAATTAACAGTTCGGGGTTGCTTCTCGATCCAAATTCTCCTTGGAAGAACATACCAGTTCTTGGTTGGCTGTTGTGAATTTTTTATACGTTAAACAAATGTGTAAATCAAAGGAAAAACGAATTGAGCAAAACGTCACGCAAGACATCAACCACCACAAAAATCAAAACATCATTCAGGCTGTCAGTGAGCAAAATAAGGGCAAAAAAGTAACAATTAACCAAAAAATTTACCAGCAAATAAATCAACATTTGAATCAACATATCAATCAAAATGTAAAGTAAAGCGAGCAAAAGTGCAATGATTTTTATTCATTTAATAAAAATGAATAAGGCTAATTTATACAGACTTCAACAACTTCATGAAATTGAAAAAGAAATACATGAAGAAAAAATCAAACACTCTGCGATAATCAAAAAGTATCATTGTGTGATCAGTTTTTGTCATGTTTGTTCTTTGATTTTTCTGTTTTGTATGTTCTTGTTGAATGTTGGCTTTTTATCCAATTTTCAAGAAATCATAGGCAACATTTCAGGGATGGTTCTTCAAGGATTCAACTTGTTTTTCGGAAGTGTCTCAATTTTTCTGGAAGTAATTGAAAATCACCTTTTCAAGAAAATTCAGAAACATGAGAAGCAAAAGACTTTGATTGAGAAGCAAATCAGCTCGATTCGAAACATGGTTTCGAAGGCGTTGTTGGATGACAAAATAAGTGAGAGTGAATTTGAAAAAATCCTATTTGAAATAGAAAAATATAGGAAGAAAGTTGTAACATACAGAAGTATTGATGAAGCGAATTTGGAATTTGATAAGATGTTCCTGAGACCGGAAAATAAATCGGAAACCCTCGTTTAGAAAAAATGGATCTTCAAGTTGAAGATGTTACTTTGCCAAATAAGCCTGTGAGCAACTTTGAAATTGAAGATGCGGTGAAAAAATTGAAAATACGAAACTTTCGTGGCGTTTTCCTTAGAGACACATTGCCAAAAAGAGCTCGAGATAATGAGAATGGGATAATGAACTTGGAAAACACTTGCGGGAGTGGGACACATTGGGTCGCGTGGTTCAATGGTGGAAACGATAAATTTTATTCTGATTCATGCGTATTTCCCCCACCAACTGAATTGACCAAGTATCTCAACCGGTATGTGTTCTATCCAACTGAGCAAATTCAGCCAAGACAAGAAGTGTTTTGTGGTCATTTGTGTCTTTTTGTTCTGAAAGAGATGCATAAAGGAAAGGGGTTACAAGAAATAATCAACAGTTTTTGGTGATATAATAAATGCCAGTCGATAAATTCGGAAGAAGTCCAAAGAAAACAAGTCAAAATGTTACAAATGTGAGCGGGGTTTCACATGAATTTAAATAAATTGAAATAACAACTTTTTTCGAAAAGACCAAACGATTGACATGGGCTGTCAAAAGATCTTAAATCTCGGCTCACCGCTTGATCCGAACGATGCGGTGGGGAGAAAATATGTCAATGAAAAATATTTTTAAAGGGGTGATCTCATCGATATGGAGAATACACTGATTAAAAACGTTTTATCTCCCATCGATGAAGGTGATGTGGCGAATAAATCTTACATACATTCAAAAAGTGTTGGTGAAAGTGATTTGGATATGAATGGGCATTCAATAAGGAACTTAAACTTGAATGCAACTCACGGAGTTGAATTGGTTCCGAAAGAGTGGATTGAAAACAAGTTTTTGAATCGTTATAGTCCTGCATCGACTATGGCAAGAGATTTAAACATGGATGGTTATCTGATTACATATCTAAGAGAACCGCAACACAATCACCATGTGTTGATAAAAGGATACGCAGATAAGAAACTGTCGCTTTTGGGTGGGAATATGCAAGGTGGAATAGGTATGTCTCGAAACAGGATTTCACACTTGGGTGAGCCTGAGCAGAACAATAATGCGCTCAGACTGTTCTGCAAACGAATTCTACCTGAGACGCGATAGGATTGGATACGAGATTCAGTCCAAGCAGGAGGATTTTATGTGATTCGTGTTGGCGACCAACAAACAACAGAACAACAAGATGCTGTAAATTTGCAAGCTCTTGAATAAACAAAAAATGAATGTTTTAAAACAAGCATCCGCGGCAGCTGACACGGTGGTCAACGACACGATAACAAACCACGCAAAAACTTTGTTTTTCCCACGTTCCGAACCGGTGTTTGTTTAGACTTTGTTGACAAATCGCGGTCTTTGTTTTAGGAGAAAAGATTGCGTATTGAAAAGTCGGATGAGCACTGTTTGTCAGATAAGTGCAAACGTGCTGAAACGTATACAGAAGCTACCTCAAGGTGAAAAGTTTTGTCGATGCAGGTTGGGACGTGCTGAGCATCGCATGCAATGAAACGGATAAAAACATCTATGGTGCTTGCAATAAATAGGGCTCGTCCGGGATTTGAACCCGGAACCTCTCGCACCCAAAGCGAGAATCATACCACTAGACCAGTGGTTCCCAACCTTTTTTGATGCATTCCTCCCTTTGCTCATTTTCAAACTTTTCATTCCTCCCCCATGACACAAAA
>JGI24022J15233_10003861_pt1 | contig 15138 bp, 7 predicted proteins | sample Ectturendosymbi2_FD_15233 | JGI IMG/M metagenome (IMG submission 15233)
CCCAATGCAAGACGTAGGCGCGGGGCTCCTCTGAGCAGTGCTTTTATGACGTCATCGTGTTCAGTCAACCGTGCTACGATCGTGGCAGAGCGCAGATATACAGTAAAGCACCAACACGAGAATTGAGCACGATTGCATCGGCTTAAGGCCGGCCCTGCCTAAGATACACTGAGGTTCGTATATGGAAAAGTTAAACAACCAAACATGTATGGCCACAATAGATAAATGCGTGGAACAAATCAAAAAAATAGTGCGAATTGATGAAAATCAAGTGTTGGTGATTTCCCGTCAACGCAGATTACACACACACAACACAGAAAACATTATAATAGGACTAACTATTATATTTCTAAAGCTTTTGAATGGTCTCAACATGATGCTTACATGTAGACGGAAATTTCGTGGTTGGGAAGGTATTTTTCTTCTCCAAACAGCAAATACTTAAATCAAGTGTTAATGAATATAACCAGATTAAACAAATTGAAGTATTGTTACAGTTTAAAAAAGCACATATCAAAGCAACTCAAAGCGAAAAACTAAAAATGACCAAAAAACCAAATAGCTTGCTTTGAGCAAGTTTTATTACACGCGGTTCTTTAGCGATGCTAATTTGCTTATTCGAAGTTATTCATTCTGTGCAGTAAGCCAACACGATTTTACTTTATAAAAATTACAGAGAGATAATTCTTTACTAACTACTGTTGCAGTTGACTGCATCGCCTTGAACTACTGAGGCAAGCACAAGAGAAAGATTGCAATTCGGGGCATTAACTAACAGGAAAGCAACCAGCAGCAATAGAGCTCCCTCGACTAGTTTCCTCTGCTACTACTAGGTTGCACTATCATTATATAGGGATAAGTGAACTACGATACTTCGCTTGTGGTGACTATCACAGTGACTTGTAACTTATGGGCACCATCTTGCGGTGACCATTTATTTACATGTGGCGCCATCTACCTGCCGCTACAATACTTACGTTTGCAATCCTCCTTTTAGTTATATATTGGAAAACAGGTGAACAGGACTGTGCCAAAGTCATAATTGTAATGACGGCTCAATTAAGTGATAATTCAACTTGGCTAAAATATGTGGGGTATTGTGGGATTTTCGGGTCGGAAAACCGTCGAATGCTTCTCAAAACATTTAAACATGTTCGAATGCTGCCCCAAACGACTCTTTTTATTTATCCTTGCCATGCATTTCATTCATTTTTCTCCAAGCCCAGTGCAGAGCTTCAGTGATCGTAAGTCAGTCCAAGTTTGGGAAAGGATTAATTTTTGAAAATACAGAAATCATGCAACTTTTTGAATAAATTATGCAGCTCTGTCGCAAGTGTGTATTCTGTCCATATGTTTTTATGCAGAAGTAAAATATTTTCACACGGCCACCCCAAGTGCAATGTGCTGGGCCAACGTACACTGTTTATGTTTTGCAGTATTTCTGCATTGACGATGAGCTTGATTTCGATTGCTTTCTGGGCGGAAAGTTGGAATCTATTAAATTGAAATTGGATCTGAATTCTAAGAAATGAGATCTGAAAATTTATGCTGCGCAGTTCATATTTTTTGCAATATTTTTGTAAATTGATTTTCCTGAACGCGCAATGAGATAATTTCATCTGCCTGCATTACTGTTGCGCATGAGTGCATGGGAGTCGGAAGGGGACTGGGGTGCCTTGACCCTTGGATTTGAAATTTTGACATTTTCCTATTAAATTTTTAGCAAAAAAAGTTGTTTCCTTAGTTTAGAATGGGTAAAATAAAACAAGCATTTTTACCGCCCCTGGAAAAATCCTTGGCCACTCCAAGAAAAATCCACCATTTGTCCCCCCCCTGGAAAAACAATCCTTCGGACGCCCATGTATGAGTGGTGAGTCGTTCAAATTTTGCAGTTCTCCTGAATTGCTAGTGCGAAAAACATTAAATACAGAAGTGGTTCTGGACTGGCTGCATAATGTAAATGAGCAATGAAAAAGACCACCGGAGGCAACATCTATGTCGAAATAGTCAAAATAAGCGTACATTTTTCAATAGTTGTAAGTCACAGTAGTGACGTACGCAAGCGAATACATTGCACTTTCTTTCACAGGGAAAATAGCGTCGTGTATGCAACATATTTTCAGTCCTGCAAGCAGTAAGAAAGCTTACCAGCGAAATATTGACGCTGAATAAGAGTTGCAAAGAAGACACACGAACTGCGGTTAGGAACACGAAGCAAGAGCTCAAAATGTAGCTTTTTTAAATGCTGACCGTACTAGAACCCCACAAAACTTAAGTGCTAACCAACCTAACTCCTGACAACTTGAACAGTATTAACAAATCGTGATCGATATTTATGCAAATTGTGATCAGCAAACCCTTGAATACTATTGTTGTATTTCTGTCACGTTAATACTATCGTCGGGTCTGCCAGACCCGGTTTTCAAAAATAAAGAAAATACCTTTTCCTTCAACTGCAGTTTATCACAAAAACTACACTGAAAATATAAGTCTTACTGAGCAATTTGAGCACTAGCAAAGTCACTTAACTCTGATATCATACGATTTTTGATGAAAAGTAAGTAGGGTGACGAAAGTGTCACATATGCTTGATTTAGCGAAGGTGTCATGTAGTCCTCAACTGAATTACTCATAAAAAAAATTGCGAGCGTGAAGAACTTCTCCTTTTGTATACTGCTAACAAGACAGTAGAAGCATGTACTGAGTGATTTTCAGCTTTTTACAGGTAAAACTTCCTCTAACCATAACGTGGGATCAGCGTGACCCGTCACCTTACACTAATACTATCGTCGGGTCTCGCTGACCCGAACTCGCTCCCCTGTGCAAATACTAGAATAGTTTGGATGACCCCAATCGCACCTATAACTAGTCACACAAAAACATGAAGCTACTGAAGAGTTCAAAGCGCGCCGACTTCGGCTTCCGTAGTTTCACGTGAATGACCTCATTTCACCCGGGTCTGGGGTTTGCAGCACGATGTTTTCATACAATTAATTTTCTTCTGAGCAAAACAAAAGTTGATCAATTTGTGCATTTGTTCCACATGGAGGTGAAAATTTAGAGTTTTGCGTCTCATTGCAAAATAAAAAGCAGAACTAACCCGTAGACTAAGCGGGAAGATTTCCTAACTTTTTTGACTGCATAAGTGTTTATGCAGCGACTATCAAAATGAAATAACGTACAATAGCATGTTGTAATGCCATAAAGGTTGCGAAGGATAAATGCGGACTTACGATGAACATTGAACCAAAATCTCGTACACCTTTACCTTCAAGAAAAGTGACAGCACAACACATAGCCTCTTACCAACAGGGACGGACGTAAACGATTAATGCCACCGCAAATTGGTAGTCGTGTGCCCCAAGTAGGTTTACGCTCTGGCTTTTCGTGACAGTTCCCAAGCCAGTCATTCACATGTGGACACACTGTCTCCGGTAGGGGGAAGGCGAATGGAGTATTTCCGGAGTGTTTCGAATCTGTAAAACTCGAAAGCCACGTGTACAGTAATCAGCGATCTTGCCATTAGCTGCGGGACGTCACCTCGCTCATGTAGAAAGCACCAAAAACTGGTTGACAAAGCTAAACGATACTGCGTGGATATTATTGGCATCGCTTCAAGTATGCTCATGGGTCTAGTAGTATTGATTTGTGTGATGGGTGGAAACTCTTCCGCTTCCGCCTTGAGCCAGCAATGTCTGTCCCGGCTGATGGGATGGAATACCAGTAAGTCCCAAACGAGTGGGTTATGCTGATAAACGGATTCTATTGGGACGAAGGGTGTGCATGTTGAGATTGAAGGAGATAGAGCTCTACAGAGGCGCACGCCAAACCAACCACTGCACAATACTCTGATCTCGTGGAGGAAAAATGTGACACACTGCGAAGAGTTAAAGCTAACGAATTCACGACTGTTTTGGAGATTGCACGTATAGGCCTACACGTTGGAAACGATGTTGGTTAATGGTATGATGTGATCGGTAAGCATAGTGATGAGTATCGTGCCAGAAAGCTTCGCCTGCAACTGAGTTGCAAGCATTTAGTTTCCATTATTAACACTTTTTACCAACAGGGAGATTTGCAAAAGTATACGTGGTGCACATATTCGTTGAAGCAACTGTCACTGATTGTTTTGTGCGTCATTTCAGCTGACCTGTTCCAATCAATGGGGGCGTTTGAGGTAAAAAAGAAGTGCAGAACTGTGGTCCGATCAGACTGTAGTTGTTTAAATAAAATACACCTGAAAGAAAACGCGTACTTGCAGGAACATGTATGAATACAAGATCAAACAGAATGAAGTTGAAAACCCTGGTGGACAAGGATGTAGGAAATATCCGTAGACACAGCGTATCGTCCTTGCTCCAAGAACTTCTGCAGCGCAAAGCGGAAATGCAAGGGGTGGGATTATTCAAAACAGCTGTAAATTCATTGACTGCAAGGTATACGTGGACATAAGCGACTCGGAGCAACAGCGGAGGGAAAAGTAACCTATGGTGAAAGGTAAAAGCTACTGTCGGAACAAAAAATCAAACCAGCCTACAGTGCCTAGCTTCATAACTGCCTCAAACCTTTCTTCTAATCACCACGCGTTGAGACGCTAACTTCCCCAACTTAAGTGGCAAAAAGCTTCAAAATGCAATCCTGTTAGAATTTCGGACATAAAGCGGATTTTTCTTACTGGAAACCAAAAACGTGTTCTGGTAAATTACAAGATGTAATACTACACGATCCATCAAAACCCAAAACTGTGTCGTAATCAACAAACAAGAGGACATTCTCGGCAGATGGAGACAGTATTTCAAAAAATTTTAACCCGCTCTCTCTGGCACAGCAGAAACACAGAAGGTGGCAATGGAAAACAAAAACCGCATCCCTGCAACAAACGTCACCATGGTTGTCAAGACATTGATGTCTGGTAAGTCGGAAATAAAGGTTGTGACGAAACCCGAACTTAAGTCTCGAACAGAAGAGTTCTGTTGGTAAGCTGTGTTTGTCAAGTGCTGGTGATCTGGTGATCTCTGGTGATCACTGAAGGCACCGCAGGATAGGCAAGTTGTAGTCATCATCACCATACACAAGATGCAATACAATACAGAAACGAATACATTAACTCCACCGGAGCTTTCCTCCTCTGCCTTTCCGGATGAGTATGTACCAAATGAATTGAAAAAGATGTCGAGAGATAATTGAATCTATGTTGGAGGATACCTGGGCTGTTTTCTTTCGGGTCGTAGAACCACAGTCTAAAGTTTTACTCTCCAAAAAATATTTGAGAAATCTTGGGAGTTTGCCAAAGTTGTCCACATTTGTTTTATTGACAACGAGAATGCAAAATTTAGGTAAAAAAACAAAATTAAATGTTTTACCAAATTTCTTTTTTTGGTCTTAACTTTTGAACCACAAACGCTGAATGGCTAATCGAGGGCTCTAAAGACTCAGATTATTGCTAAGTTTTCATTGAAAACTTGATTCAAAAAATTGGGTCTTGGTGTTGGCGCTCAGGTCCTGTGAACTTGGCCAAAAATGCGTAAACCTACGCCAATTATGACGTCACCCAAAAAAAATCAAAATCCAAAAGTTTCCAACTTTTTAATCTTAACTTAAGACTTTCCGCATCATTATGGTTTGAACAGCTATCTAGCTCAATTTGCTGGCGAGTTATGTTGATGCAAAGTGACGCAAAAAAGCGGTGCACGCGTTTCAGCGAATATGTTGTCCGTAAAGCATGATACATGCGAAAACGCTAAATATGCAATGAGAAATGGACGTAGTCTTTCACAACAGATGTCAGAACAGACGTTGTCCCTATGTTTGATATTTTCCCAAAATTTCTCGAAGTCTGAAACCCAAAGTAAAATCGGATACCATCGAGCAGTTCCGTTTTTGTGTTTTAACTGAAAATATCCCGAGTCCTAAAGTCTAGCTAAATTTTAACGGAAACAATGTAAGCAAGAATTGCTCTGAATAGCGAGCCCCGCAGATGAGCAAATCTCTCTGCTACAACACTACGACACGTAAATAGTGCAGAACTAAAGCATTAGTCCCTTTAACCACCGCGCCGGCCTATATACAGGCCGGTACATTTTTGTTAATAACTCGCCAACCTCTATAACGAGAGAGCTGCCCAAACCCTCTACAGATGCGGCAAGTCTTCTAGGTTCGATTAAAAGAAAATTATTTGATTTGAGAGTGGGGTTTTCCCTTGGTGACGTCACAAAGAGAATAGGTTTTTGAATTTTTGACCCACTTTGACGGATCCTGGACGCCAATCCAATGAGCCAATTTTGTGGCTCAAAATTTGTTTGGAAACTAGACACTCAGTCGCGTCTATAGAGCTCTCGATTGACCTTCTAACATGTCTGGAACTAACGTTATGGCCCAAAAACCCCATTTTACCCCAAAATCAGAAAATTGCAGAAAATGCATTGAGGCTTCCACTGGCGTCAGTCTTGTAGTTTGCATTGAAAAAAAAACTTTTGAGGTTTGGGTTAGGGGTGTTCCGTAGGTGTTGTTAGAAAAAGGGTAAGTTTTGCTTTTTTTGATTGTTCTTTTATGACGTCATCACCCAGAAAATGGGACAAAATTGTGGCTCAAAGTTTGGTTGCATTCTAGGTTGGAATATCAATCTTTAGAGCCCTTGATGGACTTCCTGGGGTATCTGCTGCCTAAGTTAGGGCCAGAAGACCCCAAATCATTGAGGACATGCCTGAGTAATTTCAGGGGATTTCCCTAAATAATTTCCGGAAGTTTTGCCAGAACGTTTGAACCAGAAATGCTAGAAAGTCCATCAAACCCTCTAAAGACTCGTATTGTAGCCTAGAATCCAAAAAAAATTCGAGTCACAAAACCTGATGGATTGTTCGACTCCCAGGATGTGACGTCATTATCTAAATGTAAACACATATGCATAAACATCCTCTCAATGTGTAAACATCAACAAAAAACCCGTGATATCAAGCTGAAAATTTTTTTCCAGTCTAAATTACTAGTCCTCACGAGTCTTTAGAGGGTTTGAACAGCTCTCTAGCCTATTCTAACGGCGAGTTACGCCCATATACAAAAGCAGTGTTATTCCACCCTGGTGTCCTTTTTTAGGGGGGGAAATTTTGACCACTTTTTAGTTTTTGTGGCATAATTTTTGATCCAGATATGCTAGAAAGCCAATCAAGGGCTCTAAAATCTCGTAGGATAGGCTAGGTTGTAACAAATACTTGGGCCAAAATGTTGGGCCATTCGATTGGCGTCCAGGGCCGGGTAAAATAGGCCATAAAACGTTAAAACACCCCCACTTGTGATGTCCCCCCAAGAGAATCCCATACCCAAAATTGAAAATTTTTTTTTGTGTCAGAACTAGAAGACGTGCTGAATCCGTAGAGGGTTTGAACACCTCTCTAGCTGCAGCAGCTGGCGAGTTATGGCCAAACAAGTACCGGCCAATATATTGGCCGGCGCGGTCGTTAAAGGGAGCTTGTTCAAACAGAGTCGAAAAAATTATTTGCCGAGCCAGGTAATTTCCACTTCTTTAACGTCAACTTTTGATTTGCGAAAAACTGAAACAAACAAACTGCGTCAAGATACACACAGATTGTGAGATCATATAATAAAGCAAAAGCTGCACATAAAAATAGCTTTTTTTTCATTGTTGTTTAGACAAGCTAGTTGAAAAATAATCGATTTCCATTTCAGACAAATTATACGTAAAAGTATGATCAAACCACAAATTTTAACAGTTGTAATAACATATTTCAAGGTAATTCATAATAAGGCGTTTCACTTGTCTCCCTAATTCTGGTTATAGGCCTGTTTCTTGTCCATGACCCAATGTTCACAAAAAAGTGAAGCTTGATCCTAATCCAAACGAAACAGTAATCTGTATCGGTTTATTCAAAAACAAATCCGTTTTACCCAATTCAACAATCAATCAACCCTGCTCAGGAAACCATGAAATGCTATTTGATTCAGGATACGAAGGGTATAATGCCACCCATGTCTCCTGGGACACGTGATATGCGTTATTTCCAGATCAAACTACTTTTTACTTCCATACGTCCATTGTCAATCACTGTGGCAGCAAAATTATATCTGTGCAGCGATACATATATCTCATAGAAATTTTATCCACTGTACCACCATTAAGGGGACTTATTAGAGGGGATTTATTGTTCATGCCTAGAAAACATCATGCACGTGGTAGATCCGTTTTTTCATATGAAGTCATGGTGTTAGAAGACTTGTCACACATATGGTGTCGGTGGCTGTATCTGGCTAAACAGGTTTTGCACTTAAATTTGCATTTAAATGTTAACTTAGTAAGGTGTCCGAAATTTGCTAAACATCAAGTAACCATGGGTGGTATAGTACCCATACATCCTCTGGATAGGCTTTCAGGGACATTTTTGTAAAATAACTCCGGCACCATTCCATTTGTCTCTGAAATTTAAGAAAACTCATGGAAGCACAGGTTTCTAACATTTTTCTAAGTATATAAATCAATCAAAATAAAGCCCCAGGGTGGTTCGCCACCCTAGTTTCCTGAGCAGGGTTTTTAACTTAACGGCGATTTGTTACCCATCTTCTGTGTTTGCTTCCAGTTGTCGCAACTCTGCCAATGTTTGCCTAAACCGCAGACGTACGTTAGGGTTAACAGCGTCGCCTAACCAGCAATGTGCACACTGTGACTTTATGTCCTCAGTTTCATGGGTTTCACAAGTATTTCAGATAGGAAAACATTTTAATAAAAGGTCATGATGCAAGTTACAGTCGCAATATAAGTCTAGTGAATTAAATTGCAGTCGTGTGCTTTGTTTATTTCAGTCCTCCGGTAGCAAAGGCAAGATTACAAAATCCGGCTGAATGCGAGCTGTGTTCTTGACTTAGTGAAGATGCCCAGTACTCTTTCAGTAAGATTATGTTTTCATATTATAAGTATACTTGTGCAGCAGGTTTTTTGACAGCAAATTAGTTTTTAGGAAACGTTCATATAGACATTGCGAAAAACTCGGGTTTACGTGTCTTCCTTCAAGCTATAAACTTACAGTAATATCCCGGTTAAGTTCGTACCCGTTTAAGTTTGCATCCCAATTAAGTTCGCAAAAAATTATGAAAAACATCCGGATTCAACTTTTTCAGAAATTTATTGGGATCTACAACAAATCAAACATGACAACTTGTCATAAAATATGTTATGTTAAATATGTTAAACACGCAACATTATGGTTCTACAGTTCACGATTTAGACAAGTCATAAGCGCTAGTTGGTACATGTTACTTTCTTTTACGTTTTGCTTCCAAAATCATCTGCGTTATTTTTCGCTGAAAGTGTTCGAAGGAATAATTTTAGTTCATTGTAATCATTTCCTGCTTGCCTTCAGGGCACAGCAACTGATCCGTACCCTCAAGGACTTTATTGCACATATTTATGCTCAAACCTACCGAAAATGACATGGTTTTCTGCTGTTTCTGAGCTATGTGCATAAACTTGGCCAACCGCATGTTTCCAGCACCTCATTGACATCATCCAAAAAAAAGTCTTCTCTGTCCACTTTTGCCCTCTTACCGTGGAGAAAAAGTTGCTTCAATCCTCAGCATTTTTTTAATCAACTAAACCACAGCTTGGATGGTTCAAATTAAAAATCATCCTGTGATATTGACATAATTGTTCAGCAATTNCGCTTGCTTTCAAAATGGTGAGGGAAGGTGGAACAGGCAGTTTGTTCGATGCATACCATCAATCAAAGATATACCTTAACTTTCGCTCTGTGAATCTGCGGACAGACGCACTAACTTTTTTATTTTTTGCGTCTTCAGATATCTGAGCAGAACGTTTACGTATAACTTCCTGCTTCACACAGACTTTTCTCACAGCAGCCTCACTCCGTACTGTTGCGCGATGCTTCGTTAACGGGGATCAGTTGGATGGTTTGACTGACTCAACTTAGAGTGTAATCCCAATCTCTGCGATTCATTTAAGCGCTTAGCTTTGCCTAACATTGTTTGTGAAGTGAATAGCATAATGTAAAGTGAATACTATCCGTCTTGCCAAAAAGAACAGTTAGCTTCAGTCAATGCATCAATAAGTCTCCAAACATTAGCCCTAATGATCAACATCTTTTTGCTGATGCAGTAAAAAACACAACTGTTAAGTTCGCACCTCCCACATAAGTTTGCACAATCAGGTCAAATTCAAGTCGCAAACTTACCCGGGAGATTACTGTACAGCACATCACAAGCCTGTGGGCTGCTGCTTATGAATCTCAAGATAGTGATTGTTGTGCTGTAATTTGGACAATACTCTTGGCGTGATGTGTCAAGAAGCAAAAAATGTGAATGTTTTTAATGAAAAGTCGACTTGCTTTCCACCTTGCACGCATAGCGCACTATGCTCACTGACAAGCGCACTCCTCGTTAAGAAAAAAGAAAGCAGAATAGCGACCGAACGGGCGCTATCACAACTTACAGTGTAGACAGAGAGGGAATGATAGGTGTAAGTTTACGTACAATGTGTCTTTTTTAATTGTGTTTCTACAATTGCCACTACAATTAAAACAAATTGTTCTTTTTATTGTCACTACAGTTAAAACAAATTTTGCTGAACTCAGGTGCAACAAAACGATATGATCTGCAGGAAATACGAGACAATGGACAATATTGCTCTGAATACCACATCATAATTATTTTGAAAAAACGTGCGCTGGATGTAACGTATGGCTGCAATAAGTACTTTAAAGCTTTTGCCCTCATTTGTTGGTGTAAGCCCTGCCATAAAAAGAAAGTGAAACTAAAATCGCATCTTCTCCGCGATGGTCTACAAACATGCACATTTCACGATCCATTTGATGACGTGTATAGAGATAGAGATGAAAACGGAAAGCACCAACACAATTGCTTCCGAAAGTTATTGTTTTAGACTGGGCTCCTTTAACGCCGTAAGAAAAGTTATGCAGAAGTGTTAAGTAAATCGCAGACAGGCTCGTAGCCAGGGGGGGGCAATTGGGGCGATTTCCCCCCCATTTCCAAAAGTTGCGCCAAAATTTTTTTGATAGATAAACTAAAGCTTTTGATAGATAAACCAAAGAAATACTTCAGTTCAAATTAACGTAACTCTTAAGAAACCTATGCTATTTCTGTTTTTAGTCGAACCTGATCAAAACAGTATGGTTTACTTATTGGTCAAATGTTGTGTACAGTGTAAATACTGGAGTACTCATACCATGGCTGAAGTTTACCTAAGGTTTTCTCCCAGTGGAAGTTGATGATATTGAAATACAAACGTGTCTCTGAGCGCTTGCAATCACTAACCGAAACCAAAACGAGGAGTAACGGTTTTCGCAGCTGTTTCTGACGCACCGATTTGCTGTATTCTACCTAATGGTGATATAAACTTCAGTTCAAGATCGTCGCAAAATTCCACTTTGATAACGCTGACGTGCCATAAACATTGTATAACTTACCCATGTCTGCAGCATCAGCCGTTGCCTTAATTCAGTACTAGTCGAACTTTCGTTATGGTGGCCCAATACGCCTTTTCAGTCGCAAGTGAAGACCCATGCTTATTTTTGATGGCCCGATTTCAAACTTATGCTGTATTCAGTTACCTGTTGTATGGAAATGCTATGTTAATGTCATGAACTGTATAATGGTAAAAGCAATGCTTAGTTAACGTCAAAAAATCAATTTTGCATAGCTTTTACAGTAGCCTACGTTTTAGCCCAGGCAACCACAACATAGGAGTCGAGTGGCCAAAAAAAAGTGTTAAACTGCCCGCAATTGGGCCGAGACCCGCAGTTTGTCGACCACTACCTTAAATGACCATCGGAGATTTTTGCGTTTGTGCAGCGAAATGCGTGAATATGCCGGTGATATATGTTTCATGCCTTGAAGCTCAAACTTTGTAAGTTAAAAGTCTTTTTTTATGGAGTTAGGCCATTGACAACGTTTATCAACAATAGCATTTATTCTAGATATTGATTTGTGATAATTACACATGCACTGTAACGGTTCCACTTCTATCACAATTATGTGGAACCTTAACGTGTTCATCTATGATTTCACATTATCTTGACTGCGAGTAAAAAAGTTTTGTCAAGTAATCAGAGTCCGTCCTGCACGTAGTCTGAAGGTGTTACAAATTCCACCTAATGTCAATGCCAGTTTTCTATTCTACACTAAATTTGAAATCATTCAACTTCCATGAGAAGAGTCAGCAGTAAAATCTAACGTATGTAGTAAGATGCTTTTGCAAGTGCTGAGGGTATTGACACTGCGATTACTTACAAATAGCTTGCAGTATGTTTTCACGATAAAGCACATGTGACTAAAATGAAACTACATTGAAGTTTTTACCCAATCAATTGGCATTTGTTTGTTCCAGTAATGGATTTAAAAAAGACTTCAAACGCTTAAGCAAAAATGGCTAGATTAGCGGTTTCCAACCTTTTTTGAGTGCGACCAAAATCTGAGTTTCGTGAACACCTCGCGATTTAAGCCTCGAACAAGGTATGAAAAAATAATGATTGTATGGATGATTTTAGTAGTACGCTGCTATGTCGTTATTAATGTCAGCAATCTGCTCTTTTCTCAAGTATGTACGCTACAGACAGACATAGAGAAGCAGTGGTAACGTTGAAAATACAACACTCGTTTGGATTGCCTCGGAGCGGGCCATTTGTTGACCTTTTTCCACTCTTGTTTGGGTTTCAACCCATATTTTGGGAACCACTGGGCTACATCAACGAACCAAAGGTTGTGTTAAGCTTCAGCGATAATTATTTCTTACTTGTAGTGCATACTCCTGGTGATAATCAATTGTACCTTCGTTTTCGCAAACATACTTTTTGTGTAGACTGAGTGGATCAAATACATGCAATTTTGATGAGAGGACATGTGTAGTTTTCCCCACTTTACAATATTGTCTATATCATATTTGTGAATTGAATTGTTAACTCGAAATATCTAGCTAATAACCTGATCGTTTTTGGGAAGCAAGTTTATTGCCAGAAGCGCAAAAAATGCTACCGCAGTAACATTTCATATCATGCAATGACATAAATTCCCAACATTTTTCAAACGCGTTGGGAGACTCTACAGCCTTTACGTTATCAGCTGCATACGCCAACCAGTCGCTAAAGAATTGGACAGGATCAACATTTTATATGTGCGCAAGTTTTGTAGATAAACTTCGGGAGTCGGTGTCTTAGAGCAAACTTGCTGCTCGGTTTAGATTGAACGCGTGTGGGTTTATATCAGAGAAGCATGTAAATACAAAAAGCGCAATCTTAATGGTGGTCACAATGACTACTAGCTCAACTGCACTATTGGCTGCTAAACGTATGCAGCTGATTTCGCATTTATAGCATCGAGATTTTCACGAGCGTTTTTGCAAGAAAGCATTACGAGCAAATGGTGGCTTTCATCCAAACTAAAAGCTGGAAACTTTACTAAAAAAACTTTTAAAACTTGTCAATTCAGTGAAGAGAGACTGTGCATATGCCGGCTTAAATTTCAACATAATTATTCAGAAAAAACTGGCCAGAAAAATGCACGTTTTATGTATAATGCTTGTAAAAACAAGGGGCGTTAGGTATTTCAATGTTGACACTTGGATGTGGTTTGCCTCCCCCTATCAAAATTTCTGGATACGCGTCTGATCGTAGAGCTGCTTTCTTCATACCAGAAGTAAACACAGGCGGTAGTTGTGAACGTTATGAAGTATGGATGTAGGAAGAGAATGGTAGGGAGGCCAATGACCCCCCTGGATTTTGAAATTTTACATTTTCCTGTGAAAATTTTAGTACAAAAAAGGTTGTTTTCTTAGATTCGAGTAGGTAAAATATAATTTCACCACTTTTGACCCCCTGGAAAAATATTTTGCTTACTCCTGGAAAAATCCACTATTGGCCCTGCCTTGGAAAAAATCCTTCTGACTCCCATGTTATGAAGTGTTTTGCGACAACCACTTAGCCAGGGTCGCCAACCTTTTTGAAACTGCGAACTACTACTTGTGTACCGATTAATGCGAAGGGCAACTAGTTTCAAAAACACTTCTGAAATAAATCATTTGCACAATTTACCTACAATCATCTTAGTATTGATATTCGTTAATGTGAAGACAATGATCATGCTAATGTTATTTTTAGAACAGGCCCGCGTCGCGTGGGCACCACTTTGGTGACACCTATAGTCTCAGACAATGCAACGACTGACTGTTAGCAGTTACAGTTTCTTTCAAGCTTTGTTTTTAATTACGCTTTAGATTAAAACAGCTGAAATGTTTCTGACATCAATTAATCAGCAAATTCCTGTAAATTTGGCAGCGCGGATTTTAATAACAATTTTAAAAAAATTATTTTAAAGCGACTGTTCCAAGAGATTTGTTCGCCGGGTGTCAACTAGCCTAAAACAAATACCCGAAAGATTAAACATTTACCAGAGCATGAATCAGTAAGGGATCATTTTGAGTTGAATTTTATTTAATTTGTATGTTCTAGGCATTTTCAAACTTGTCTACTTGTCTTTCACTATTTTGTTTCATGTGCCATGCATTTCCACTATTACTGCATGAAGTTAGTGTCTAGTAAAGATGGAGCAAGAGATGCAGAAGGAAGAGCTATATGTTTTCGATAATGACCACCGGGAAGTTGTCACGATTGACAAAAAACGCTCATGGATTGTTGCGATCAGGCAACAGATGACACATATTCCCTGCACACAAGTTTACTCAGTTCTTTCACTGAAGTTTAGTTGCGGCTTTTCATGGGAGATTCGAACGCGCAACGGAAGGAACGCCATTTCCAGCAATGCAACGGGCAAGCAACAATAGAGATTTCACGTTCGACCAGGTTCGCTCTATTTTTGCTTGTGCGAAGCTGCCTTTTTGAAACACTTCCTGATTGCGCGCTGTAGGCATGTGAGGCGATTTGCCGTAACAAAAGCAAATGCGGCAATCCACGAAGTAAAACGGGATATGGTTTGCTTACAAGCATGCTAAAATCGAACGCTTTGTATGATTGCGCTATCTGATTCATTAACTTACTGGTCTATTTATTTATGCGCGCATCTCAGACTCATATTGCATGGCTTAGAACAGGGGTGGGCAAATAGCGGCCCGCGGACCAAATGTGGCCCACCACAGCGTTTTCAGTG
>JGI24022J15233_10003863_pt1 | contig 15135 bp, 10 predicted proteins | sample Ectturendosymbi2_FD_15233 | JGI IMG/M metagenome (IMG submission 15233)
GGAGAGAATTACATAAGCTACAGGGGGAGAGAATTCAATAAGCTACAGGGGGAGAGAATTCCATAAGCTACAGGGGGAGAGAATTCCATAAGCTACAGGCCTTACGGAGAAAAAAGTGAAATGCCAGAGATTTTTTTAAAGTTGAATATGAACGTCTAGATTGTGACGCAAAGTGTAGGGAACAAATTCACTGAACGATCTTCTAAAGAGACTCATAGGGAAAGGGGGAAAATGCCTTTGGGGCTCTGCGTCAAATTGCACTCTATATTTCCAATGCAGCTGGACCTTGAAATAAGTTGCAACTCAGATACAAACACAAAAATAATTTTAGTTACGTGGTAATTTTAAGCAAAAACCAGCGGTCAGTTTGTCACCACCAGGTGGTGCGACGTTGAGCAGAGAACATAAGCGTCGCTTTTACGTTTTACCTTACTGCGTCTGGTCACAAAAATTGTTGTCGAGTCACATCCCCAGAGTTTACGATCAACTTCCTCCCACACGTTTCTTCTAATAATGACTGCGTGATCGTTGTACAAGTTCGAAAATTCCTTCGTCTTCTTTGGAAAACCTCTTCGGAACAACATCACTGGTTCTTGCCAATTGTACATTTTTTGACCATGTTGATGAAAAAGACCTGCGCCAAGTATAAGTCTTATTACATCCTGTTTGTAAACAGTATGTTTTGTTTTCTAGTTAGAAAAACTTTATTTATTTTACGTGAAATTCTAAGAGAAAGGTGTTTTTTGTTGCTTATTTTTTTTGCACATCTGCAAATCAGAGACAAATTTGAACTACTGCTTCTGATCTACGTCAGTGCTGAGTACTTCCAGTTAATTTTTCCCTCGCAGTGAACTTCTCACTTCACCTCAGAAAGACGCTTCCGCGGGAACAGATTTCCATTTCAGTGGAAGACAGAATGTCATTTAAATCACGGCTGAGCCAATCACATGAGCGATATCGATATTTCCAGAGTAGCATAAGATCTTTGTAGTTGTAGACGTTGTAGTTCTGACAAATAATAACACGACGAAAAATCATCGATTAGATGTAGTGAAATGAATGTAGCACACGGAAGCAAATATATACTGTAGCGAAAAATCAAATAATCAGGTGCGTCTCCTTATATTGATCAACAGAAGCACAAGAAGTTCTCAGCAATTAATTTTTCATTGCGACAAAATTTTTCTATCTGCACTACACGAAGTTCTGTTTCACTTTTTCTTTGCAGTTACTCATGAAAACAAAAAACAATATCGGTTTCAGTGCAGGAAAGCAAATATAGGAATTCAAAAGCATGTAAAATACTTTGGCAACTTGTGAATATAAAGTTGGAATAGCTTTTGTTGTCTTTGATGCAAATGTTCATGTGATTACTACGATTAAATCGTGAAGAAAAGCAGTACTTTTGAACAAAATTAATTAAAAGTGAAATGTGAAAGTTTACTTTGAGTTTTTGCATTCTTTTGCGCACAGTGAGCTACGCAATTATCCTGTGTGTAGAAAAGCAACTCCATTTTTGTTCGTTTAGAACACAGGATCACAGTACACGCGAAGTGTTTAGATCAGTGATTTTCAACCTTTTTCGTACCTCGACCCATTATAGCAACACAGTATAACCCAACGACACCCAACTCAAACTCAAAGCAAATTTATTACAGCTGTCTACGTACAATGAAATATCTACTCGCGACATCTCAAAAATGGTTCACAACCCCTCTGGGGGTCGTGCACCCCAAGTTGAAAATCACTGGCTGAGGGCAACGTAGTTCTCACATGTTTCGTTTTCAATATCTTTTGCAACGACCCCACCAACTGCTTTTCACTAGGCGGTGACGCAATGTAGACGTCACCGATGCTGATGTGGAGCAACTGATTGACTTCCTCAACTTTTTCCGCGATTGCTCTGGCCACATGATCAGGTTTCAAGGCCAATATTTCATGACAACGTTCAATTCGCTGCTCCGCATTTTTCAGATTGGCTGTTTGGCAGCTGTAAAAGTGAAAGCATTAATTAGAAAGGAGGCAAGAACAGACGCCATTTAGACTGAAAAGCATGCGCAACAGCTGAAATTTTCAGAAAGGAAAAATTCCATATACTTTTGAGTTCAAAAGAAACAACCTGGTCATGCAACAGTTTTGGAGAATTTTGAAGTTTGTATCTCACGAGTTTATTTTACTTCCTCAAAAGTTAGAATGGTTTGCGCTGAAATTTTCAAAGTTGAAAGATCTTAGAACAGTGGTTCTCAAAGTGGTCGATATCGATCCCCAGGGGTCAATTGGACCATCCAAGGGGTCGATAAATAGTCACGGGGTCGAATGGGGGTCACTGAATGGCCAGGGGTCAATGAATAACTGCTGGGATCTACTGGAGCAATGAAGCCTCCAATTCAAAATTATTATTAATCGGGCAAGGAATGCAAACGGCGTTTTGCAACAAATCAAACAAAATTAAAAGAGGGTTGATCAAACCTCAGCTACAGTAGTTTAAAAGCACATTTAATTCGAATAGGTTTTTAATAAATCATCCATTGTGATGACATTATGAAGACTGTTCTGTTTGTTACGTCACCAACAATATTGCAGTGCATGTGTCGCCGTTCTGCAGCTGTTAGACTGGTAGTACAGCAGTAGGCTACGCAGTAAAACGGAGAACAATTGTTGTAAACCCGAGTGATAGCCACAGTAAATACTTTTGCAAAGCTAGCGACAGTTAATCAATATGCCTCGTAAGGAAATAGCTATTAGCAACTGTTGGGCTAGGCCACGGGGTCTACAGAAAATTGTATACTTTAATTGGGGGTCAACGTGCAGAAAATTTTGCGAACCACTGTCTTAGAACTTTAGAAAAAAATAAAAACGTCATATTTCAAAACCTAAATTCTACCGCAAAAAGTGACCATCATTCCTGTTGAAATAGTTTTAAGTAGATTACCACAAAGTTGAACTCCACAAAATTGAATTTATTTGTGAATAACAAACAGGAAGCGTAGAAAAGACAACTAACTGCACGTTATTGCACCAAATGTCTGCTTTTTTATTGTTGAGTTAGTATAGCGCCTTCGAAACAGCAATCACGATTATGTGCATTAGCAGGAAAAACAAAATTTCACAACCTCCTCATCCAGTCTGACTTGTCGTATCTCCAGTGAACACTAAGGTACATTTTTCCCTTCATCACAAACTTGAAAAACTCCGACGCCAGGTTTTTCACATGAAGCGGTGCTCTTGTGTGACGTATTATTTCCGAATAAAGTTCAACGTCAGAGAGTGACGTCAAATCTAAAAATATGGTGTTAATAAAAGAAGTTACTTTGTTGTTTTGACAAAACACCATTTCCTTCGCATTTACAATACCAGGGGTGGCCATAGATTGGTTTACAAGGATTTCTTTTCATGAAAAGCTTCAGGGTAAAATACATCACAAAACTGTATTATGGCGTCAGATTTCACATCAAAAGTTTCTCGACATCGCACCAGTGTTTGAAGGTTCCTCCCCTTTCGGCGTCTTCTCCGGGATCTTTAAATTTTTGAACGGAAAAGGGTGGATGGCGCACGAGAGCTGCAAAATTGCAGACGTCATCAGAGTGTTTTATGACGGTTCAATAACGAATCATCATCTAGGTCACGAGTCCCGAAGTGAGAGGAAAGTTTTAACAACGTCAGCCCGAACAAAATCTCCAAACATTATATTTCGTACAATCGATTTATTATTTTTTGGATACAAAAAGCAGATATTCTATCTATAAGCATAAGCCAATTGTCGAGTGGGAATCTCTTATTGCTTAAGCTACTGAAACATCACAATCCCTGCATTCTGAGTTCGCTTCTCCAAAAGAGACCGTTGCACGTAACAGACAAAAAAACTCGGTTGACGCAAACTCAACAATAGTTTTCTGCCGTTTTTGCAATTCTTCCACTTACCTCAGAGTGGTAAAGCTCGTTCAAAGCTTGACGTTCAGGAGGAATGACGAAATCTTTAGATGTTCGATTCATTTGGTAATGTAAGGGATACTCCTTTATAAAGCTGAATCTATTAGCCTGCAACAATCAGAGAATAAACAATTGTTATCGCACAAAAAATAAAACAGTTATAAAGAAATCTGCTGCCACTGAGGTAATCTGTTGTTTGCGACGGAGTTATAGGAGGTTTGCTTTAAGTTCTACTTTATTTTATTTTGCAATCCTGTACAAAACATGACTGATCCATATGAAAAGCCAACGTTCGCAAAACAGCTACTCAGCTATGGCATTATTTCTTCAAACGACTAGAAAGTTTGCTGTTAACTGTTCAACTGGAAAAATTCTGAAACGCTGTTGACAAGTTACAAAAGTGACACAAACGTTTAATGTTCAAAGTAGAACTGAAACAACTAACTTTGTTGTGGCGGTCAATGAGATTCATCTGAAGCAAATTTTCCACTCTCTGATAAAGTTTCGTCATTTGCCGAACTCGCAACACTGCTTGAACGTTTCCCTGGCAACTGGTCCTAAACTGCTGAAGCGAAACAACAGGGACAAGACGCTGAAGATACTGGAGGTCAAGTCGGTGCCCGGCGTCAATGTATTTGCCCTTTGTTGATTGCCTGTTGGGTGAAAAAAGATAGTGACGTGAAGATTGAGTCATTATCAGCACGATCTGCAAAGTCTTTCAACTATAAAGACTTTTGTGATCATACTTTTGTGGTATTCAAGCATTCGTGAAGAAAATTTGCTCAAGTTTGCTGCCGCTCATAGATATCAAACAAAATTGTGAGAAAACTATCTGAAAAATTTGAAAATGAACCTACGTAAATCCTGCAAAATTCAACTGAAGGATTTGTTTTTTCAGCAAAAATTATGTTAAAAACGCAAACGTCGGTCTTCAAGCAAGCGAAAGTTAAAAGATGCTTCCTATTTTTGTTGTCAAGCTAAAGAAAAATTTATAACAAAGAGGAAATTTTTACAAAAATATATGCCCATAAAGCTTCAAGGTTTTCACCTGCATGTTCAAGTAATAAAAAGCTGATTGTTAATTTGTTTAACATTTGCACCTAAATTTGTATTTCCATTTCTAATATAACCTTGTTGTTCGAGATTCCAGTAAAAATACAAAAAAACTTTTCCAAAAGAAAAAATGTTTCACGACAAACGACGAACTTACTTGTCCGTTCTATGCTTGAAAAACTGCGGAAGTACAAGAGTTCTGTTCAGTCGAATGGCGATATAAATGGAATCTCTCAGCTCGCTGAGCTGGTTGTTTGGCCCGTTTTTTAAAATAGGCAGCAAGAATCGTTTGGGGTCAAGTTTTATTTTTGACACGATATCTTTTCCCAATGCTTGACCGCTACATATCCAACTAATCGAGCATTTTTTCTTTTCAACAACTTCCAATTTCCATCCTGCATCTTTTCCTGCATATATTGATGTGTTTTCCACTTCATATTGTGCAGATGTGACTTTCATGTTACTATTAGGACTAACTTCGAGCAGTTGTTCTTGAGGCTTTTCAGTTGAAACGATGACATTTTGTGCCGTGAGGTCCTCATGCTTGAAAGGCAAAATTGAATATCTCCCCTGCGTGCTTTTGCTCAAATGCGACTCCATCTTTCGGAGTCTTGTTGGATTACCTCTTTCTTTTCCTCTCCTCACACTTCGCATGTCATCAGTTGATGAAAGGTCATTCCCAATATTTTGCTTCTTAATTGACATTTTCGTGACTGTGCTTGCATTGAACTCGTTCGTAATTTTCCATGTATTTTCATTTCTTCCTATGTTTTTCAAAATGCTTCTATCCTTCTGCTTTTTTGTTTCCAGGTGGTTGCTTCCAGACACGTGATCAGATTCTGGCCAATCAGCGAGTGTCACTATATAAGTTGTGGTTCGGTGACGCATATTTGACGGTTGATGAAACCAAAGCAAGGCTCCAACTAGACCCATGGAAGTAATTAAGAAAATCAGTTTTCGAATATATTTCTTTGTGGCAATAACGCAAGTCGCCTGAATGTTTTCTTTCGAATAAACCATTCTGACATGCAGCTTTGCTAAACACGAAGCCAAAAACTTGCCAACGGGCAAATATGGCTGATTCCCCTTCGTTCTGCCGCAGATTCTCTCGAAACCGCCAAACGTATATTCTTACAGTGATTTTTCAAAGTTCTGTGTCAGCTGTGAAGATTTGTGTCATCAAAGGACTAAACACCACGGGCTTACTCCAAACTTTACTGAGGCGACTAAGTACACTTCCGAATAAGACTTTGCAAAATGCTGAATGTCCATTTCTCATTCATAGACTGTAACACACAAAAAAAAGGGATGTTGAGTGAAAAGTCTTTAAAGTCCATCGTAGTGTTTGTCAACCTTTTTGCTTAGGTGGCCCAGATAACTGTTCGTGCAATTTGCGTGGCGCACTACCTTGTTGCATAGGCTATGCCTTTGTACGCATAAAAAAACGCACATTATTCTAAAGTAGCGAACATATTCCTGCATGCAATTCAGTGTTTTTGCTGCTGAACACAATAAATATGTTCCCACGCTGTGGTGATTAGATGTCTAGAAAACTGTCTTCTAACATAGTTTTTTCCTAATTCAGCGGCCTACTCGAAAATTGCACTTTGCCCACAGATTGAGAAGCACTGGTCTGTCGGGTGATTCAAACTGAATAAACATATGTATAACGACAGAAACAGAAACTTGCCGAAAATCTCAAATGCGACAACAGCGCTAAAAATTTCAATTATCAGGCAATCTCTCCACCAATATGTTAAATGTTTGTTAATTTCAACAAAGAGAAATCCTTCGGTTTGGCCTTCTGCTTTTCTGGTTGAGACTCCGACAACAAACCCATCAAGCAAGTATAACCACATTTAAAATGCAAAGCCATGGAGCCCTGCAATACTGAAAATTTGGTGAAATAACTCCTGCTTTGAGCAAAGGAATAACGCAACCAACCTATTTCACCGAACTTACTCTTACAAAGCACAATGAAAGCGGTGATTATTACTGTGGATTAAACAGTTGTTGTTCGCTGAACTTGCTTTACGTTCTTATGTTTACAAATGTTTTGTCTCGCGGGGACACACTGCAGTATTGCGACCATCTTCCAACTGTAAATGAAGTCGTCGACATGCTGATTTCGAGAATTTGAAAAATGTTAAAACAGTCGCAATTTGAGAGAGCTCTTCGTCCACCAACAAAACGTTGTCACATGTTTCACGTTATATCGATGGAAGATGTCATAGCAAGCGTTGTCAATTTTTTCTAAACCTGTAGGCACAGTCTCCAAGCCTTCGGAATTTGCGAAATTCCTCAAAGGGGCAAGTTAATTGGCGAGAACATTCTACAATTACTTCATTAATGAAAATCAACGCAGGCTTTTCTATTCATAAGCGAACACAAAGTTGTAGTTGTTCGTCTCAGCATGTTTGATTGTTTGCAATTCTAGAAACTTAAAGGAGTCTTTATTCTTTGTGTTGACAACTCAACTTTTTCCCAAGAATTACAACTCACTACAAAAACATTGTGTCGCAACAACATCTGAAAGTAAGAGCTCCAGAAAAAAAGTAATGCGATCTTCGGAGTCGGACACGGCATTGACAATGCCCCGGAGGCATGGTCCTACCATTGACACATCAACGTAGCAGCAATTAAATCACCTGATGTTACTTCGTTTTTCGCACAAATGACAGAGCATAGAAAATAAAGATGTCACTTGTGACTGTAAACTGGCATCACAATGAGGTTGTAAAGATCTCGTAAACTTGTCTTTGTTGCACTTACGGCAGCCATGTTGCACTGCTTCTGATGTGCTAAGACTGACCTTGCTGACACTTGCGTCTGTCGCGTTTGTTTGACAATAATTTGTTTGTTTATGTAGCATTGTTTAACTTTAAACTTTCACGCGTCAGTGAGCAGTAGTGTCAGGAAAGAGAAAAGCAGTGCGAATGAAACATTCAGGACTATATTTAGAAAAGAGAAAAAATTGTCTTGGTTTTGATAATAAACGCTCAAGATTTCATACAAATGAGATAATTTATTCCTTTTGGTTTGTTTGGTTTGCATTGCTCTATCAGCGATAAGTCAATTTCTATCACAGCCTCCGTGACTTTCAATGGTTCTTTCGCAAAACGTTAGTTGCGTCAGATGTCCCACAAGAAGTTCTGGAATTGTTTATGTCGTCACCAGGGCAACCAAAAATCACTAAAGTCAAAAATTTTCTGCCTTTTCTAATGCCTATGAAATGCCCACAAACCAAATTTCACGCTGATACCATGAGGGAATCCCAAGTTATTAGGTCAAAAAAGTCAAAATTTATCATTAGGTCAAAATTTATCATTAGGTCAAAATTTATCGTTAGGTCAACTTTTCTTGCAGCACAGTTTTTTTTCTCTTTATCGTAATTTTATTGAAACTACAATAACAATAACTTTTATGCTTTTGCAAGTTTAGTTTTAAATCTGTAATAATAACGGGCTTGTTGCGGTTTTTGGTGTAACAGTGTTGTTTTGCGCTCTACTGGACGATTGAATATTATGTAGGACAGGCGTGGTAAAGCAAGAAACGTGGTCTGAAGTACTTGCTTTGGTAAATGCTCAACCCATAATGCATGTAATGTTTCAACGTTATGGTGTTCTCAGGTTTGACTCTACTGGAGTTATTATGTACTTATCAATATATCATCCCCAAAGTTAAACTACCAAATTTTTTAAAATTTCGAAGCACAGAGTGCATGAATATGCTTCTGGGTTAACCTCAACACCTATGGCTGAATTATTTTGCAATTGTATATGCAGAAATTTTATAGGTCAAAATTTTTAAATTATAAAGTCAAAATTTTAAGTAAGTGAAAAAACTGGTTGCCCTGGTGATCAAGCTGAATATTCTATATGCATGTTACGAGAGTAATAAAAAAGTGTTTCGTATCTCAGAAAAAGTCGGAAAACATTGATCTGGGCTGCAGAAGAAATACTCTTTCCACTCCACGATACAACTGATGTCAATAACTGCGGCAAACCTTCTATTTAATGTTTGTCCGACTGTAACCTCTCAGAGACTGAAAACACCAAATAAATTCCACCGTTCCATCACATTACGTTCACATTCTCCCCTAAACTACAGCTTATGCTAGAATTTTGAAACTTCAATAAGTTGCAAGTGAAAGCCTAATTTTTTTATTGTGACGTGCACCATTCATGAAATGCAGGATTTGCTGGATATTTTAAAACACTTGATCTAAGTCTTAGATTTAGATTATCTTAAGAGTCTAAGATTATAGATTTACAAATATTTGGAAATTCGCCTTCAACTCTGTAGGTACTCGACTTCATAACAAAACATTGCAACACAAAACCTTCATATATTGCTGCTGATCTGTAGAAAGTTCCAGCACACAACAGCTCAACCTTTGTTGACGTTCACATGCATTTGGTGAAGAGGGTGATCGACCAAAGTCGATGACAACCCTGGTGACGTGTACTCGAGGCGGGCTGAAATTGCATGTTGTTACAAAACCTGAAAGCAGCAAGCGAAAGGCCAACTCCTTTCGTTTCGGCATATGACTGATTGCTGTTTCGGATAAACTGGGTTGTGGAAAACACAAGAAAACATTTTTGATATATTGGCAAAAAAAAACTGCTACCCCAAGTGTTCCATAGTTTTTCAATAAATATAGTTCAATATAAAAACAAAAGTAATGAAAGCATTTTTTGTGATTCAAATAAAGTTTGTACGATATATATTTACAGAACAAATGGTTAGCAATAGCTATAAGCAGGCGAAGAAATGTGGTTTGGCTGTTTTTGCGTTAGTTGTTATTTGGTCGTTTTGTAGATTGCAGCCCGGAGCAAATGTTAAGAAGTGGGTTGACTGTTGTCAATTAAACAATGAACGCACTTCTTGGAACGACTTCGGATCAAGAGCAAGCGCTGGAGCAGCCCCGGGCGATGAGCCGAAACAGTCGGCCTTGTACATAACTAAAGATAATTGCAGCAAACATAATGAGATCACTACTGATCCACTGAATGCACTCAACCGTGGCGTTACGTTAATAAGACTTATCCATTCAGAATCTTCATTTGGATTTGCTTCATGCCAGAAGTGTCCTGTACTTTTCTCAGGCAAAAACAACTTTGCAGGTGCTAAACCTCTTATCAAACTGAATAAGTCAAAGTACCTTTTGCCGATTCTGAGGAACGGTCCCAACAATCAGCTGGTCGGATTACGAGCTTCAATTTACGTCGCAATTCGCTTGAATCGAACAATGGTCTTGCCAAAATTTTTCAAACACCGATCTGACAGGTCAGTTGAGCTGCAATCGAATGTTCTCAACATCACGTTGATGATTCTCGGATTTAGACATAAACTGCGTCTAGGGACATTTTTCAATCTTTGTGTAAAAGGAGTTGCAGCCATTCGCCTAATTCTTTTGCCTGTTGATAGCTTCTAAAATTACACAGATTACACAGCTGGAAAATGAGATGAAACCATTGATACCATTCCTGTGTAAAGCCCGCTTTTATTGCACAATTTCATCGCGTTAGATATTAAAGGTATTTTTCGACTAAACACACGGGTTTAGTTACTTTGCTTTAAAAGGAATGGCCCCACCTGATTTTCGGACTGAAGCTGTGTCATAAATCAACCTTTGTGTTAAATAAAGTTTTGTTTCAATGAATGCTGCAACGTCTGAGTTGCCTGAAAATCCCTTCGCCATCAATAAACCAGCAGGAAGAAAGATCTGTACTGAAAGAAAAAGGGCGGCATTTCTGCCAATCACCTTCGTGATCATGTTGCAGTTCTTCGTGAAGCTGCTAATGCAAAAATGACTAAAGGTTACTGCCTTAAGTGGCCATGCAAGTACATGTTTTGGAGAATTTTGATAAAAACAAAGCTAATTTCATGACTTTCTGTCCCCATTCTACGTAACCAATCTTTGCGTTAGTTAACGCAGTTACAGTATTCGAAAATGCACCTTGTAGCATCTTGAAAAGATTTTTGTATAGAAGACTAGGAAGACTAGGCGTGACAAGAACGCGAGAGAAGTAAAATTGCAAGTTAATTTAAATTTTTGGAAGTTGCATTGCTTTGTCATTCCACTCAGCACAATCTACATTTTAGGCAAGCAGGAATCAATTCAAGTATCAACGCTGCTCATCGACTGGACATTGACTTACTAAAAAAACTTGTACCTTTCATTACTTTTGACCAATTCAAACAACGGTGTTCCGGAAAAGAAGTTGCAATTCTTCGTCTGAAGGAAATGGATCAAAGAACATACAGCAGATTGGAAGAGAAACTACAAATGAAACTCCCCATTGGCAAGTCTTTACATGAACTTCCTTATAATCTCAAGCCAAACTCTGACAGCTTTTTTGTTTTTAATGCATCAAGATCAAGTATTGTTGCTTTCTATGCCAGTGAGGTAAGCGTCTGATGGAAAGAAACTGGTTAGTTTTCGCAAAACGTTTTGTTGATCTTTTCATCAGCTTGTCCTGTTGCTTGTATAAAGCATGGCTTGAGATTTTGTCACGTACGTTACTTGCGTCATAAGCTTACTTTTGTTGCTATGCATTTTTCAAAATAATAAAATTTATATAGCTTTTATGTTTTACAAGGTTTACATGAATTGAGCAAAACGATCTTCTGCGACGAATTCACTTGAATCACAAAAAAACTAACTGTGAAGCGATCTTAGTTTTGGAGAGATCTCGTAGATCATCTAATTTTTTCTACTGATTAGTGAAAGAGAACTAATCGTGTTTCAGCATGCAGATGACAATCAAAGCAAAAAGTTTTTCTGTGGTTACACAATCGTCTACTTACTTTCAGATACATTGTGCCTTGCATCCTTACCCTTACAAAAACTTAAAACTACGAGAAAGGATACCTGAAGGGAAGCGTCCACACTCGATTGGTGAGAAGTTGGGAAGAATTTTTGCGATTATGTTTGAAAAATATTTTTGGTGCGTGAAAGCCAATATGGTGGCTCAGACAATTTCGTTCATAACTCGCCGACCGATCGCGCTAAAGAATTAAGGAAGACGTCATGCGATGCAGAATGTCTTGTACGTTCTGATTAAATTAAACAAAGGCACCTTTGCATTTACTTTTTTGCGGCAGTGTGATGTCACGAAGACCTTCCTGTGTCGTCACTGGGTCCTGTGAAAAACAATTTAATGCAAATTTGCTCCATCGTTGGTTATGAGCTCAATCATCCGTGTCTAATAAGTTTATTTTTGACATTGTCAAACTGCTCATAAAAGTAGATTACCGATTACCTTTTTGTTTTTCAATCAGATCTTGACAACATGGAGGATGTTTCACTTTACTCTGAAATTGTCAGGTTCAGTCGGAGGCCTCGACATATTCAACGAATTGCGCAACATTTTTTTTCAACTGTTATGAAAAAGCGTGCATACCTCAGCGTGCACTGGAGATTTGATAAAGTGGACTGGATGAAAAGGTATTTTAACAAACACGTGGCCATCGTTAAAAATCCTCTGAACTAAAATGAAAAACAGAATCCTTAAAAAGGCTTGAAACACATACAACAGTCAATGCCACTGACGTTAGAAATATGATCCGGGTGTTTTGCAAATAACTATTACCAATTACTATCATAATCAATAACTATTACTATCACAATCAAAAAGAGTCGTCTTTATGAAAATGATGTACTAATGACGAGATGTTGATTCAGTCTCGTCGCCACGGGGGGGGACTTTTGGGGGGTTTATCCCCCCAAAACTGAAACATGAAACACTATTAATCAGTTGAGATTTTGTCAATTTTTAAAGTGCCAAGACCTCCCGCAGAAACGCAAAGCCCCCCTATTGAAAACTTTCGGGCGACGGTTCTGTGTTGATTAAACAATACTGAGTAAGAGATCGTAAAAGTGAGATACATTTTAGTTGAATGAGAGATACTCATCATGTTTACAGCAAAATGCGAAAAAAGGTTATTTCTAAGCAAATAGACTACAAATTCATTTAGCGCTGGCGGATGAATAGTCGATCAACATATTGTTGCATTGAATGGAGGATTGATTTGTTTCTCCACAAACCTTATATTTTGTCTGGTTCAGGTTCGTTTTCATTAAAATTGCTTTGTACTCCTTCTGCAGCGTCACGAGTGGTCTGCGACGGCCATTTCTGCTTGCTCCGGGACCAGGCAGCTACTTTCTACATTTGTAATGCATTGCTGCATTGGTGGCATGTCATTGCTGCATTGGTGGCATGTCATTAAAAGCACCGCGCGTCAAACATTCCTTTTGCACCCCCCCATCAACGCCGAGCACGAGGCTGGACATGCCGCAATTACCGTTTTTCAAGTCTTCGGTATATGACTCGGCCGGGAATCGAACTCTGTCTGCCAGTTTTAGTGGCTTGCTGTGCTCAGCCCATCGTAACACTTACTCAGCAAATGCAAAAATATTCACATAAAAAGTCACGTCTAGAAACTCACATGCACAATTGTGGGAAGTGAACTTATTTCGGGGCAAAACTAGGTTGGCGTATTATTTTTTCAGATGTTTGGATCCGAAGCAACCAACCGTGACGAAGCGTCAGGAAAAATGTAACACAGTCAAGCTTTTCAAACCTATTCACGTGGCAAAAGCCATTGTGGCGAAGTTGGAAGAACTACATGATGTCACAACCGATGTTTACCTCGCAGCGCCATATCCAGAAGAAGGTTTCGTTTTACAACTTGGTCAACTACTGCGAAGTAAAAATGTAAGTTTCAATCGAGGATAATAGTTAGGAAATGAGTTGGCCTCCTGGAAGATACTAGCATATCACGAAGTTGTGAGTACAACCTCTGTTAAATGAAGATACAGCTACTCTCAAGTTCTCTGAATCTGTAAAAGGCATGTGCTTGTTACAAATATGTTGTGTTCTTGGTTAAGTGATTTTCTGAAAATTAAGTTAAGTGTTTTCACGGCATATAGTCTGCCAATTGCAGTCAGTACAATTAAAAAAAAAACAATAGTTTTACTCTAATGAAGGTCAACAAAAAGGTTCTCATTTTTATAAAAATTTTGATTCCAGGTGCAGTTATTTTCTTCGACCAATCTTACCAGGTTCTTAAGGGGAGAGTATTGTAAATGCGAATGGCTGTGGCCAAACTTGGATGATATCATTTCAACCACAGAAATGGAGCTTTGTTCGAGAGGAACTGTGTTTCTCAGGTACGAAACGCACGCATGGGCGTCATAGGAGAACTGGTGTCCAAAAAGACAAGTCTCACTTGTGGGGTTTCACCGACCGCTATTTTTCCAACTCTGGCGGAAAATATGAATTATCATTTTATGCTGCGACACACGGAAACGGAGAGGAATTATTACACGATAGCTAGACCTTAAAATGGATGACAACGAACCTTTCTCGGACTACTCACAAAGTAAAGCGTGATCAACAGTCGATTGCGCCAATCGCTATGGCCTAAAAACAACAAAATAATTAATAAATCTCCTAGGGAATTAATTAATTATCGATTTTTGGCCATCTTGCCAACCACAAACGCTAGAAAACCAATCAAGGGCTCTGAAGACGCGGATTTTCGCCTAGTTTCTTTTAAAAGAAAAACAAAGAAATTGTCTCTTGACTTTTCAAGCCCCGGTCCTCGCAGCCATCCAACCAGTTGAACTTCGTCGCAATGTAGTCACGCTGTCTCTAGCATGCCATGCCAAGGAGCCTGGGCACCTGCTCCAATCAGTGTTCACCTGTCCACCGAGTGCGAATGCATGGCGTCTCAAATCGAGACACCAATTTGTACCCATGGGCCCGACTAGGGGGGCCGGGGGGGAGCAATGCCTCGGGGGCGGCACTTTTGGTGAAAAGAAAGAATAGCAAATGGTCTTTCACGAATTAACCTGAAGTTAAATTTCGGTTTTACATTTTGGTCAAGGTTGGACCTATCATACGTCTGGCCGGGACTGTCCAAGTTTAAACGTCTGTCCCGGTGTTCCGTCCCGGTTAGCAAAATATCCCGGAATTTTGCTTCAGTGAAATTTTCAAAATTAACTCCAGCCTGATGACGCATTGTCATGAAATAATTCCGTCCTGAAAGGCTTGACATACTATAACCCGTGGCTTGGGGAGGGCGGCACTTTTCGACTGTGGGCAGCAGCGTAACTGACGGGGGGGCAGGGGTGCGCGTCCC
>JGI24022J15233_10003864_pt1 | contig 15135 bp, 7 predicted proteins | sample Ectturendosymbi2_FD_15233 | JGI IMG/M metagenome (IMG submission 15233)
AAGTAGATGTAATATGTGCAGCAGAGTTTAAACACAAACTATCTATTTCGGGAAATAGGACGAAAATGTGCGATTGAGTACAACCACTGCTTGTTAAAGTGGGACAACACTAAAAAGATAGCTGTGTTTATTAGAGGAAACTACGCAGTGAACAAAAACAATGCAATTATAAGCTAATATTTATTAAATTGCAATGTCATTTTCAACGTGCTTCCAGAAAAATGTAGAAGTTTTTCTGTCTGAATGCAAAGATCGATGTGCACAAGTACTACACATAAATGATTTTATAACAATTTGTTTGATTTTGCTTTCTTGATGAAGGGTCTTCGAGGTTAACAGGTCGTATTTTAAATATCCAACTTGGGAAGTTCACTTTTTTACAAGGATGATTTTTATCTTTGCAGTACAACTTCAGCACCTTTGAAGGGCTACTAAACAGCGTACAAAGATGCAAGCAATTTCCGGCGATGTGCAGCCAATGGCAAGGTCCCTTCTACATGCAAGTTCATGTCTACCATCCAGACGTGGTGAAGACAGTTTTCTCCAAATCAAGTGGGTGACTACTTAAAATTAACATCTCCATCTACGTTATTCAACATTTTATTAGCAGGGCTCATTCTAAAAATTGATTGTAAGTATTGATAATCAACGTTGTTTTCCAATATAGCAAGAAACAAAGCTTTGCTCTCATAAATCTGCAATGGCGGATCCATGGGGTAGCTTGGGGCAACTGCACCCCCAAACATATGTGGTACCCATGTGGATGGCGCTTCTTTGATATAAACGCGCTTCTTTCTGGGTCTTATAGAAGCAGAGATTAATAGACACTCTCTAAGTCTAAACAATGCTTTACACCCTGTTGAGCTGCAGAAATTACGTGCCGGGTAAACCTGGTGGGCTTCTACTGTTTTACTGAATATTATCAACAATGCTGATCTTTCGTATTTTGAAATCTGTACTAATTGCAATAGTCACTTTCATTACACTACAAACGAAACATTCACAAATTTCTGGGGTGCTACGCAAGAGATAGCTTGCCATTTATGCTTTGGAGTATACCGTATAAACAGTTTTGGTGCATACAAGAGATTGTTAGCGACTATGCAGCGTGTGAAAAATGAGGCCCATCTTAGTTGACCAGCTTTAAATATTTCGTGAATTTATGGTATGAAGCACTTTCAAAATTTGGTTATTCGCTGAAAGACCGCATATATTGACTAACGAAAACATTTCTTCTCCTAGAAACGACAATCACTTCTGTGAGATCCCAACATTTGTTACCACCGGAGAATCTATGTTATTTCAATGAGTTAAGACTTTTGCTGGCTGGCGACCCTGTTTAACTGCCCCAAAACGCCTGAACCCGCCACTGCGTATGAGGACCATGAGAAACGCTCTGAAAAAATGCTTTTGCGAACGACAACAAAGAAAATTTACAACTGGTCATACATCAGCTACCATGAAACTCTCAATTCTAATTTCAATACATTGATTGATGGTGAAGCACGAACATTTATGACACATTCTGTCAAACAGTGCAATGTAAGTTTAAATGAGAAAAGCTAGTCTGTCAGATGCGCAGCATCTGCTGTGTCGTGAAAACTGAGGTATTGTTGATTCAAACATAAGCCTACTGTTAGCAATCAGGCAGTAGGAAAATGCGTTGGTAATTCGTATATCTTTTGCGGTGATCAGCATTTGGTACCAGAAAACAAAAAAGTATTCCTAGGTTTTTGCAGGTTACAAATTGATGCAACATCCGTTTCGCTAACGTATTTTGTGCTTTTGATATGCCCATACAAAAAGAACTTCCTTGCACTATTGAAATGTGAAATTATTAGAAGCAATCCAAAAGTCATTTTTGTGTAGATCTCTTGAAAATGTATCACAAACATAATGTGAGGCTCTAATCTTATATAATCAATTTCAAATTATAGATCTCATACGTTCGGTTTGAAATTTCGCTTCTTAATTCAGATCTCACAGCGTTGGATGATTTTATTGCCTTTTGCAAAAAATACACAACACGCATGTAATAAGAAGCAGTCTTGTGCACATCACTTGCACTTACGCCTAACACTTGGGGAGCAGGCCATACTTTCGTCTTACATTTTGACATAGGTTGTGGATACGTCCAAAGGAGAAACGACATATGTTGAAGGGTGATGCCAACGTCAAAATGAAGATAAATATTTGTTAAATGTCCACCCTGTAACTCCAGCAATGGTATTTCCTGTGTCGTAATAAAAAACGTATAATCTGCCTTTACCAGATGGTTCTCAAACTTTTTTGGTTCGCTTTGCCAGCAAGTGCATATATCTTTTGATAAAACCGTGTGCATCCTTTGGTTGGGTAAAAAGGTCTCTAAATTTGTTTTGAAAACGGGAAAGTGGCCCCAGGATAGCAGGGGCTCCGTCAATATAAACGCCACAAACGTTAAACCTTTGCAACTTCGCTGGTTCAAAAAAACTTGTTAATATTATTCGTCACATCTGCACTTGTGGTTCTAGTGTCCATCGCCCTACAAATCAGGAATTCTTGTTCAATATAACTTGAATGAATGTACTGTATTTCACGAAAACAAGTAATTATATGCACACCAACTAAGTTCCGTTGACTCGTCCACTTCACAGGAAAACATTGGGGAAGCTGGCAATTGCTCTTTACATCTGCAGACATATCTGAAGTGCGTCACTATGGATACTGGTCTTGGAAAAAGAGATTTGTCTCATTTTTGTCTCACTAGCCTCTCCAAAAGTAATTGTACAGTTTTTAACCAAAAAGATTTATCAAATTTTACTTTATCCACTTTTATGAGGATCGTTTATCCTATTTTATGAGGCTTTCTTTGGGTACCAAATTCGGGTACGACTTCAAATGATGCTTAGGTTAGGGCTGAATTTTCCTGGTGAAATCTTCCTCTAAGATCAAGACTCTGACGTTTCAGACCAGCCTCATAACGTCTGAAAAATTCTAAATCCTCTCTGACCCATTGGGAACGCTTGGTCTATACATGGCATTTCAATTTTTATGACTTCATTGATCTAGCACTGAGGACAACGTTGCACAAAACGCAGTGAGGCTTCCCACTACCATTGTTGACAAGGCGGGTAAAGCCAAATTTTAAATAGTCTCTTGGAAAATTTAAGCGGCGTATCCAAAATGTCATGGTGACCATAGAAAAAGTCTTCGCGACTCTATATAAACTTTCTGCGGAACTTGAGATGAGACGTGTGCTGTACGTATTGAAAGCTGATGCTGAAAATTTAGGTCATTGGATTGAAGCACATGGTAAAAGTTGCGCAAAGTTTGGTGAGCCATATACCTCGACACTTTGGAAGATCCTTTTTTGCTGCATGACGGTCCTTCAGAACACGAGACCTACAAGACTTATTCCCTTGGCACTATTTCAGCTCAGCTTTAGACCAGCATTGATCGCAGTCGAGGTTTCTTCATCCAGTTCAGTGATTGCCACTTTGATTGGTTTCCTGAGGTGATTGTTCCCTTCTCGAGGCTATTAACTACTTGTGATTCAGCTGAATGTAAGTGCATCAAATCAACTACAAAATAGAGGAAGTAGTTCAAAGAATCTGTCAATCTTTGAAACCAGCCCGTGGTCTAGTGGTAAGTGCGTCCGCTTCGGTGCTGGTAGTTCTGGAGTTCGACTCTCGGCCGGGTCTTTCCAAGACCTTATAAATTGATGCTGTAGCCTTCTTACCAGGCGCACGGTGTGCGAAAGAGCTGCAGGGAACAAACCCAGAACACAAAAACAAACCGAGTCAAATGAAAACCAGAAATTGTATAAACTCAGTCCTGGCGCTACAAGACCATTGTAGTTATAAAGCGCCAACAACAAACCACCATATCAAACAAACAGTCTGTAAGTATACATTTTTGCGCACCTCGGCAAAACTAAACAACCTTGTTTTATCTGAAGCGAGTTTGGAGCAAAAAATGTTTTGTAAACCACCGGGATGTACGCTTCGCATTTCCAGAGGTTGCACTTGCTTGGTTTATCAATAATCAGTAAATGCAAAACCTGATGTGCTGATGAAATTGTTTTGTCCAAACATTTGTTAGTTTTGATAAAGTGTGTTTGTTGAATGTCATAACAGCGGCATTGTTGATTTCGCGGTTTCTTGCCCTTGTTTAGTTCCAAAGTCAATTACCGATTGCAACTGGATGATCACGCAATCAAACGATTAATTTTCTCACCACAAATGTATCCCCGGCAGCTGATAAATGATGACCCTTCCCCCTTCATATAGAAATAAAATTACTGCTAAGAGTAATGCAAAACTTTCTCAACAATACCCCCAAAAACAAACTCGCCACAGTATTGGATGCAGCGTGTATCCAGGTTTGTCCTTGTCGTGCATGATAAAGGTACTATGCTAAGAGTAATCAAACTAATAAAACCAAAACATTATATTGTAACATCAACCAGGGTTAAATACCATTCCTCTCTGTGTTTGCAACTGTGGCAATCATGTTTGGACAACGTTGAAAGAACATGATTTTACCGCAAAGAGTTTCGTTTATACGTTAATGCGCTGCATCATTTTCATCTATGTTTCAACCGGTTTATGCGGCGCATCAGCAAGAAGCATTGAGACAATACGGGGTATTTCTACAATGTTATACCCAGTATTTTGTGACTTATGTTGGCATGCCGAGATTTGAGGTAATACGTCTCAGCAATTATCGTGCCGCTGTACCTTACGAAATTGCGGTGCATTTGAAGACAGTGGCGATTCTATGGGGCGGCTGGGTGAGCCATGTCCCCCCCCAGTGTTTTCGTAATTTCCTGTTCAAGTTCGTTTGGTTGACGTACACAGTAGATAACTTTCGGCCAGCAATATTTCAAACGATAATTTAGTAACCTCTAGCCTGCATTCAATATTTTCCAAATGCATGATAAGCTGTGTTGCTGTTTTTGACGGTCGGGAAAGTAGAGTTGTTTATGACGACACACACCGGTAGTTGCTCAGATCCAGTGGCGTAATTAGAGGTTTGAGCCAGGGGGGGCAAAATTACCTGAAGGGGCCAACTGGTCACCGTAGATGAGCCCACTAGCCAAAACTCAGAAAAAGGTTAAGAAATGATAGTGAATCTCTAGATATCGTGGATGTCCATAGTAGATAAAAATCGAAAACGCCCCGAAAAATGCAAAAAGCAACAAATTAAGAATATCAACTAAAGCTGGCCCAGTTTTCTGTTTACCTTGTCAGAGGAGGCAGCTTGCCCCCCCGTCAGTTACGCCACTGCTCAGATCCTGCGAGAAATTTAGTCAGACCTCGGTCGTGGTGTTGAAAAGTTCATTTCGAAACTAAGAAACAGTCGCAGAAATGGGAAGATTGATCTCTAGTGCGTGTCAGTGTGAGATGGAACTGGATTATATTACTTTCAGCAGGTTGTTGCTTGTCCCAGTAGCAAAAGGTTTGTGAAAGCATTAAGAATTGGTTTCAGCTGATTTATACGAATTCATCCTAGCTGCAGTATTGCGTTCTGCTGCCTTGTGTATATCACTTCGAAAAATCTTACGTAAGTGGTGTTAGATTCACAACGCGATTGTAGTTCGACGCTGATGTCATTTTGATTAGCGGCGAACAGGTCATTTACTTCAGAAGCCGTAGAGCAATTTTTGCTTTTGGGAGTAATGTTGGCAGCCGCAGTGTTGCCAGACACCTTTTGAGAAAAAAGCCAAACCACGTCTAAAAAAAGCCAAACCAGGCAAAAAAACCAAATTGTTAAACAACATGAAATTTAAACTTCTTTATTAATTGTAGGACATTTTAGAAGAATAAAGTTGTAGCATTCTTCACATTCTTCATCTTCCACATTTTCCACTCAAATCTTTGGCATTATGGGTTGCCAGATATGCGACAACTTTATTCTTCTATGGGCTGCCAGATAACGTTTGAGAAAATACACCAATCACTGTCTAAAAAATCCTAATAACACTGTTGGCAAGGTATTTAAGAAGAGAAGACACCAGTAGGATAGCATGTGCCAGCTGTCTCCAAAAAAGCCAAATATTGAGAAAAAAACAAACATTTTTTTGACGCCAACTGTCTCTACAAAAAGTCAAATTTGTGAAATTTGGCGTGAAAAAGGAAATCTGGCAGCCCTGGTGAGCCGAGGCGGCCTGCACTCTCTTTTTCATTTGCTGACCTGTGAGTGACGATAACGATTCTAGCTCTCCTGAAGTAAAAATCCCGCCTTGCCAGCACACGTGGTTTTGGATGGCGTGGTTGGTCGAATTTTTCTGCGCTGATAGACTGGGTCCAGAAAAACTCTTAATATGGCTACATTGATTCGGGACACTGCCTTGGTTGGGTTCAAACCACCTCTGCGAGCTTTGTACTTGGTTTACAGCGCATTGGCATTGCTCTGTTGCGAAGCTTTGAGATCGGACATGTGAACTGTTATAGTCGTTAATCCCTGTGTGTTTCTGCCGTTCGAAAACATCGTTTTAGTTTCTGTAATGTGTGGGTACAGACTAGCACGTGTTAGTCAGCAGTGTGTGAACCAATAGGGTTCCTTAAAGTTACGCTCAACCGGTAAGATTTCTCAGGATTGGTTCAGTATTTGGCCGTAGACAGATCCGTTGCCCAGCTGCGGGTTCGTAAGTAAGCGGGGAATCAGCGTAGCGATCTGGAATTTCCGACCCGGCCATAACCAGTAGCGAGAAATCGCTACACGTGGTTCGTGACTACGGTTTTAACTCTACCCACACATGTCTTGCATCCTCATAGAATTTTGTACGGATTGTCCATAATGATTCAGAAGCAATTATTTCGCGTATTTCAGCTCATTGCCCCGGAGGTCAAATATTTCTATCAGCAAAACACTTGAAAGAATTCGCAAATCACATTCAATTAGTAAAAATGATTTAAAACATGAAATTAACTTTGGCAAAGAATATGCTTCGGAAGGTGTTGAAGCTGCCTATATCGCTCTAACAATTTTTTTAATTATAGCTACTTAAAAAGCTGCGTTTGATTGTTGCTGGTAGCTGTAACTCTTCCCGTCACCAGCGCTTCATGCGAGAAAAAATTTTCGAAAGTGAAATTTGTGAAAACATTTCCCAGAAACTCCATGACCAGTGAAAGATTGGGTAACACTGATCTGCTTTCAGGTGAAAGGTACGAGCTGAAAAATAGATTTAGATGATTTCGTTGATGAATTTGACAGTGGACATGACAATCGAAGGATTAAGTTTGATTGAGTTGATCATGATATAAAATTCTAACCTAGACTGCGCAGGGATCTGTGTGAGAATCATATTGTTCATTGTCTATTTGTCTGAATCTTTTTAGAGTTAATGCGTGTTTACTTTATGGTAAGATGGTCATAAATCAACGCAAGGTTGAAAAGTCAGCTTTTGAGAATCAGTCAGAGAAAAATTCAGTGTGAATATTAAAATGAACAACTTCGTTGGGAATATTTTGCGAAATAAGTTTTACGCCCGCTGTTACGTTTTGTTATGGTCAGCTGACTTTGATGACCTCCAGGTCTTTTCGTTGGCCATGTAAAATAAACAAGCATTGTCTGTCTGTCTGTCTGTCTATCACGTACACGCCCCTAAAACAGATAAACAGATTCCTACCGCGCCGCTGGTATGCTACGTTAGGTGCTGAAACCTCTCTGAAGTTAACTGCATACTACATTGGATAGTGATTACCCTATCCACGCTGCAGATGGGCATTACACTCGCAATGGTAGTTGCATAACATTGTTATGGTTGCATCACAAAATGTCCGTAAGCTTCCACAACAACGGATTAGTCTGTAGTCACCAATCCGTTGTCAAATGGCTTATTTTTTTTGTTTTTTAGTAGGAATATTTTGACGAAACTAGTTGGCTATCAACAGCCTACTTGTCTCTGTGTCAATATGGAATAGGTGGTTGGAAGTGGAACCGTTTATCTTTCATGTGAATTGTATTGACTTTGGTGGAGTTGTTTCCGTTCATGTGGGTCGGAACAATCGTGTACGGAAAATGGTGTTTCGTTGTACATGCGCAGTGCTGTGGAAGTTGCATGGTTAGCACAGAATATTCGGCATAGCACTACACGTTTGTGATTACATCTGCAGTGGTGTTTAGGTGTCTCTAGTGAATATTTTAACGCTAGTTCGTATTTAACGATATTCACAAGCCTATATTGGATTTGATAGGGTTAATCATGGCAACTTAATTTTCAAAACAACGAAAAATTACCATGCAAGATAGACATTTATGTTGGCCCCTCTACTTTTTTCTTGGTCCCGCAGTGGACCCCCCACTTTTTTAATTCTAGAATCGCTACTGTTTGAAGAGACAAATTTCATATATTTTTAGCCACAGCAACGAAAAAGGCTTCATGACGGTTTTATGAAAGATTAGTTAATTGAAACTGTCATGTTACTTAAGTAAATATTGATTTTGTATTCCGATAGTTAGAAAATGACATCCGTGAGAAATATTCTAAGGGTGGGGCAGCAACTGTCGTGTCTTCGTAGGAGATGATTTGAAACACTTTCTCCTCGGTGGCATCAGTATGCTGTAGCAAACGCACCCTTTTCCTAGTTTCTCACCCTCTGGTACGCAATAAAATGTAAACATACACTTTGGCTCTTATCTTCCAATTGTTTCTCTCAAAAAGTGTGGTTTCTCCGCTAATTGCAGACAACCTGTGAAAGAAAAACCCAAAGTAAAGCGTTTAGATGGGCTAGGTCAGTGTTTTTCAACCTTTTTCATGCAGCGACCCATTTTGCAACCCAACTTAACCTAACGACCCCTTCAGAAAATTTCATTTAAGGTATATGTACATCAGTTGCGTTTGCAAAATAGAAAATCACAATCGCTAAAATGCAAACTACGATATCACTATGTTGAACAAAGACTCATTATACCACCCAGGGTCTTCTTTTTTTGTTGATTTCATATACTTAGAAAAATTTTAGAAACCTGCGCTTCCATGACTTTTCCTGATTTTCAGAGACAAATGGAATGGTGCTAGAGTTATTTTACAAAAATGTCCCTGAAAGCCTATATATAGGAAGTATGGGCACTATACTACCCATGGTTACCTGATGTATAGCAAATTTTGGGCACCTTACTGCCTTAACACGTCAATGCGATTTTAAGTGTAAAACGTATTTGAGCAAATATGACGACCACCGATACCTTATATGTGGTGAGTCTTCCCACACCATGACTTGATATGAAGAAAAAACGGATCTAACACGTACATGACGTTTTCTACGCACAAACAAAAAAAACTCTTTTTAACAACGTTTTTTGCAAATTATGAGCTAGTATTCTTTGTTTCATGATAATTAGCTGAAAACACGTTTAACCAAAGTGCATTTGCCAATTTTTACGCATGCCTGTGCAAACCCAATTGCCGTGCGAAGAACCCGAGATGTCACTGCACTGTTCCGAATTCCGACCCACGTTTGCGTGTTGAGCTTTTCATGAATTTCTTTTCAAATAGAGCATCCTCGATTGTTTTCTATGAAAGATGAACAGTTCGGGCTGGAAATGGTCTTTTTAGGCGTTGTATTAAAAGTGTGAACAGTAAAATTCCTCTAATTTTAGAGCAAATCTCATTTCATCATGTGAAAACTACAAAAGATAGATTTATTAGTGTTTCTTTTGCAGTTTACAAAATTTTGTCATATTTAGGTTTACTTTAGAGAATGATCTACTCTTGATTATGATATTTGCGTAAAAGCAAGAAACTATGTAACTAACTGTGTTCTAATTGGACTGGTTCGGAATAAATGCAAAAATGTTGAACAACGGGTTTCATTCCGTTGTAACAAAACGTTCTTATTCACTTTTTTCAGTACCGAAGGGTGCTCTGTACGCATTTGTCAAACCTTTGCTCAAAGAGGGCTTGGTAACCTCGGCAGGCGAAGTATGGAAACGCCATCGTCGTTTGCTTACGCCGATCTTTCATTTCGAATTGCTGAAAAGGTACTGCTAACTTTAGTTTTATTCACAACAAACGCTGACTTCAAACAAAAACAACCAAATGCTGCATGCATAACAGAAAAAAACTGTTTCACAATTTTTTTAAAATCTAGATAATTTAAAGGTTTTCTTGTCTGTGCGGATCGGGCTTAAAATTATGGTTTTCTTATCCCAATGATCTGTTTTTCTAGATTTAACTGCAGATATTTTACTGAGAATAAACTAAAATTAGAGTTTTTTTCTGATGAGAGGAATAGGCCAAAACTTCAAAACTTTGCTGACCTTTCATTTCAAAAAAAAAAGAAATTTAGCAAAACAATTCTTTGCCACAAAAAGATGATTATGGCATTAAACAATAAATTTCAATATCTTTGCAACGTCTTTAAATCCTTAGCCTCCCACTTGGTTCTATTCAGCGTCTTCTCATTGTTGTCTCTCAAATACCCCTTTATTCCGTTGCTGGAGTATTATATCTCTAAATGTTTTCTTAACTGTTTTAAAGAAAATCGACTGACCAAGGGTTAGTTTTTCACTCTATAAGACAACAAAATGTAAAGCAACACACCTGGATGGGTGCAAAATAGAAAAATGTAGATATAGATAGTACGGTAAGAACAAAAAGAAAGTTGGCATTGGTTTATGGAGCGTATTTTGCTGCGTAATGTTAAGTTTTCAGCCAACCCGCCTCATGTAACAAGTGAAAAAATTTCCTAAACTTATGAGTTTTAACGTGCTTCCAGTAAAGCTGACGAGTTTGCACAACACCGCCTTTCATTGACCTGCCGCTAGCAACCCGTTTAGCAAGACACGTGTTAATGCAATAGGGCCTGTGGGATGTAGCGTCCATAGCAGTTAAAATTTTGTACTTTCCAGGTTTGGTTTTATGCAATTCAATGCCTGATGCGAGGCAACACTTTTATCTAAAATAAGTCTTGGAGATCAACAAACCTTAAACCTTTGAAAGAGTCGGCAACTTTAATGGCAATGTAGCCTTTCTGGTTAACAAAACACCAATTTTGCTCATCTACGTGTACTACGTATGCAATCCCTGTAGGTATAGGAGACAACACGATGTTCGTCTTAATTTTCGAATCGCATCAACTGGCCACAATGCTTCGCACAATTCATTCCCAGCGCATTGACGCACTTGTTGAAAATTTCAGTCACTTGGAAGTGTTCAACAAAAACTGTTGCTTGTTACTGGATCAGTGTGAAAATTACTCGGCTTCAGGGGCTGTAATGGACGCTGCCCGAATACTCTCCGACATGTCTTTCAACAACATGATGGAATGCGTCATGTCTCAAACAGCTGAAGATAATAATCAGTCGTAAGTATTTTGAAGGTAGTCCTCTTTCAGAAAATTGCATCACTGTTTGATGCTAACTTCTTTTTTTGTATATTTTCTTAAACCTTGATTTTGATTAAAAACGTTTAGAGTCAACGATCTTGTTACGGGAATTTAATAGCAAGAAATTTGGTGAGATACGACTCTGGTTTGAGTCTGCTGTGGATATCGATCAACATTATGTTGTTTTTATGCATTTTACCTATTTATAACTCTAAACATATTTAGTATTTTATGTTTAAAATTAAAAGTGCTTCAAAAATAAAATGTAAGGCACGTTTCAAAACATCAGCTAAATTTATATATTTTTATGGTAAATTGGAGTCAGTGGTGTAGGAGGCGGGGGTGCAGGGGGTAAAAGAGCACCCCCAAAAGTTTTGATTTGATGAAAATCCGGGCAAAATCCCTGAAAATCCAGGCAAAATCCACGGAAATCTGGGCAAAATCTGTGAAAACTATTGCAAAGTCCCTGAAAATCTGCGCAAACTCTCTGAAACTACGGGCAGAAATTGCGCCGAAAGTGCTTTGATTTGAAAAACATGGTGCCCAACGTGTGCAGAATGACATGAAGACCATTTTGGAGGTCATCCCAAAAACAGTCGTTATGAAAAATTTTTCCCACTGAAAGTGGCCCAAAATTTTTCTCTTTTCAGCAAATCAGCCTAAGTTAATTTGTTAGCCACACGAAAAACATCTGCCTGTTGTTGACCGGAATTACGAAACCTTTTTGGTTAAGCTGGGAAGTAGCTTTTCTTAAAATGGCTGTCCGCTGGACCGTAACAACCTAAACGAAAAGTTAAGCCAGAACTAACTCCAGCCTGCTCACACCGATAATGTGACGCTATCTGCAGTTCATGCTAGCAAATGTTTGCAACACATAGTGGGAAGAAATTGCAACACACAATGAGAAAACAAACAAAAAACAGTGTTTTTACCAGTTTCGTTAACCAACATTCAGTTGAGAGCAACTCTTCTCAGCAATATCAATTTCACTTTTTGAGAAAACGAGATTATGGAAAATCTTTACTGTGTGGCCAAAGATCACTGGTTTGGTCGGCAAACTGTAATTTAGTCCAACTGCAATCGTCTACGTTTGACCTTCGCGACGAACTGCGTGCTGTGGTTCAATTTGATGCAATCTTTGTGTGATATCGTTGTTTATTCATTTTTACAGGGAAAATGTCTCAATCATCCAATCTATGAAAGATGCATCTTTTGAAATATTGCAACGAATGAACAATCCGATTTTGTGGAATGATCGCATTTACAAACTCACAACAAATGGACAGAGTTTTTATAAACGCTGCAAACGTGTTCATGACAGATGTTTACAGGCAAGTTTGTCGGTGCTGCTTGCATGTTCCAAATTAAAAACATATTGTTGCAATAAACACTAAGAGAATAAAACTCCAGGTTTGGCTGTTAAGCCAGAGAAATCAGCCTGCCACGCATTGCTTTCATAACTTGCGATGATTCTAACTGCACGTATCCACAATTCAGCATCAAGATACCACAAGGGTGACGCAGCCGAATCTAATCGCAATTTGTATTTCCCAGCAAAGCAAATTGCGATTAGATTCGGCTGCGTCACCCTTGTGGTGTCTTGATGCTGAAACACTAAGAAAGTTTTAGAATTTCAAGAACAATAACCTCCATGAAACGCGATGTGAACCAAATAGTTCTAATGTGGATTTCAAAGAACAACTCGTCTTAAAGTGAAAAAGTCTGCGATATTTTAAAAAAGATCATACATTTCCCAACTTTGATACAACGTAGAAGTTTAGCCTGACAATATTTCTTCAGTGAAAACAAGTCGTAAATGGTTTTGGGTAAAGTCTGTCGTAAGTCAGTCTTTGGAGCACAACCAAGGAACTTATTGCTAGCTTCCGAGCACAACACGACGCACTTTCATTAAAGCTCAACGTATAACTTGGAACGATAAACGTTTCCGATAAATTCCATCAGTAAAATGGTTAAAATTGAGAATACGCAATTGCTTCCGACCTGTCTATTTTTTTCATGAATTTACCTTTAGCAATTTTTGCTTTGTTTTTTGAGAAAGAAAATTTTGTTCGTATTGCTATATTTTTAGTTTTCCGCAAAAGGTCATTTCATAAGATTTTGTAAACTTTTGAGACTTGATATCATTCATTCCACCATTTGTTTGTCAAAAAAGATGTCAAATTTAAAAGCCTTGATCGGGTGCAATGAATTCGAAGAGGTGAAACTAACTTGCAGACAGTAAATTGAAATTGTGCTTTACGCATCGTTGAACATGTCTGGACAATTTGATTCGGTGTAACCGTAGAAGCGGAATTTTCGGTAAATGAAAAGATCAAAGCAGTACGTTAAAGAAATTGAAAAACAACGCCACCGATCAGAATCATATCAAACAGATGCAACGAAAATTTGATTAGGTTTCTTCATGTTGTGGTTTATAGGTTTCTGCATATATTAATTCACCACGTTGTTTAAAACTCCACCGAAAAACTTTTAATAAATATTCGGATGTTCGCTTTTGTCGAAATTAAGCACTTTTTTTACTACAAAACATACCCTGCAATCCAAACCTTTTAAAGTCCTTAGTGAACGAAAGCTATTTGAGTACATTCAAGGAATCAACTTATTTCATTGCTGTCACTCATAATGTTTTAACATTTTTAACAAACATATGCCCATACGGGCAAAAAAAGAATAAAATCCAGGAACTCATAATTGCTGAAGTAAAAGCGGTAACAGAAACTACAAAAAGCATTCGTTTTATGCCAGGTTATCAAATCTTTGTCAGTTCAATTTCTAATGTTTTTCGTTTCAGTTGAAAATATGTTCCTCTTTACTGTATTTCGAAGAAGCAATGAGTTTTGCTTTCAAATTTAAAGACGGAAACAAACATAGACAACAAAACGAAAATTGGAAAACCTTTAGACTTAATTTCATAAAATCCGACTTCGAACAATGAACTCAAAGCTTTGATATGCACCGAGTGCTGCATCTACACTAAACTAGAAAGCTGGAGTTGCACCTCCTAGAAACTCCTGTGGTCTATCTCAAAATGCGTACTTGCTTGAATCTGCAAACTTTGCTTGATAACGGAGAATTGCAGACTTTACAGTACCCTAAGCTTTCTGATTTGTTTGCATGAAACTCTAACTCTTCGATTTGGTGTATAATTATCACAGTCTTCAAACAACAATAAACATTACAAAGATCCTGTTAAAAAGTTTTAATTCAGTGTAATTACTCTATGTTGTACCTACTGGGGTTATGAACACTTGCAGTGCAGAAATATGTTGCATATTGCGTTTGCAAATATATCAGTTCATGACGACATTATTATGAGCACGGGGACAAAAAACTTGCTTCAGCAGTCAACGTAAAAGTAACTGTTTTAATATTTATTGTAGATTATTGTTATAATATTTATTGTAGATCATTGTTATAATATATATTGTCGATCATTAAAACTCTATCTTAACAAAACCTACATGCAGCAGCAAACGATAAAGATCATTACGTGCAACAACAAACGATATAGACTTGAATGATTGCTTCCATTCTTGTCGGAGCTTTTGCATCGCGTTTAGAATCAACGTTGTCTTTTAAAAAATATTATTTTCAGATCATAGCAGAGCGACGAGTTGTTTTGGAATCGCTCAGTACGCAAGACGAAATTTCTGAATCAGCATTCATCCAAGACAAGAAAACTGGAAAAAAATTTTCTTTTCGGAAACGCAAAGGAAAACTTGTTGATTTTCTGGATATTCTTCTTCAGACTAAGGTTTGATATTTTCAGGTTTTTGCTTGTTTTAAAAACTTTATAGTTGCA
>JGI24022J15233_10003866_pt1 | contig 15130 bp, 5 predicted proteins | sample Ectturendosymbi2_FD_15233 | JGI IMG/M metagenome (IMG submission 15233)
TTTTGTAAAGAGAATAACGCTGTCATAGAAAAAGTGCATCGAAAGGAACTGCTCGGTTAGGCGTTCTTGCCCAAAAATAACGTTGGCAACACACATCGCTTTAGTAGCATTATCATAGTAAACCCTACTGCTTGAAGAATCAAAGAAACGAAGTATGCATACAATAGCCTCGCTTTAGCCAGGATTACTGAAGGAGAAGGCCAAATTTTTCTTTAAACAGGAGGCATTGCACCTTATGTTTGCAGCTTGAGTTGCTTTAAATCTCGCACCTTAACTTCGCATTTCAGTGCAGGAATGCTGGTTATGTTACGTAATAAGTAGGTATTGCAGCTTATTACATATACGAACATATGCATCCTTCGTTTCTTTGATTCTCGAAGCAGCAAAACTTATTGTGATAATGCTACTAAAGTGATGTGTGTTGCCAGCATTATTTTCGGGAAAGAACGCCTAACCGAGCAGTTCCTTTCGATGCACTTTTTCTATGACAGCGTTATTCACTTTACAAAACAGTGCTCGTCTCCGAGCGAGCACTTCGCTTTCAACGCACACTTTCTGTGAGAGCATTCTGTTTGTGCACCTGTAGGCGTTGAGCAGCGGTAAACTGCGTTTGGTGAGAACAGTTGGAATGATCAGACTTGACGAGATCCTCTGAAATTTTAAGCAAAAAAAGGCACTAACACTGAGACCAACACCACAAGTTTACTGTGGCCCATCGTCTGCATAAACCAATGTTATAATCAAACCAGTATAATTTAGACCTGAAACTACCTAGCTTTATATGACGCCGAAGAATTCATGCCTTGCAGTAGCCTAGCTTTTGTCTTGATTACTGAAACAAAACACCAAGTTTTTCTTCAGACAGGATACCATGTTTTCCTGCGACATGCTTCAGCGCTATATATGCATGCAGATTTAGCTATATATGTGCAGAGATAGCTAAATGCGTGCAGAGATAGCTATCTCTGCCCGGAGATAGCTAAATTCGCACAGGGATATCTAAATGCGCGCAGAGATGGCTATCTCTGCGCAGAGACAGCTAAATGCGCACAGAGATAGCAGTTTTTGTGCTAAATCTCTCAGATATAATATTTTTATGAACGGCGCCTCATTGAGATCACCTGGCGAGATCACTCTATTATTGTGTGTGCACCAGAGATGAGCGGAGTCACATTTTTCAGACTCTGACTCCGTTCCTGCTCCAAGCTTTAAGACTCTTGCTCCGACTCCAAATAATTTTTAAACATCAACTCCGACACCTGTTAACACTCCGAAAACTTCCAAGTAACTCATATTAAGCAGATACTGTCTATTTTGCCTCATTAGGCAAAATATATGTCATGGCTATTTTGCCTTTGATAGAACACAAATAGTTGAAATGGTCACGTGACTAGCACGATAGAGAGAGGTGCAACATGTTGACGTTTACAGTTATGGCTTAGTCTATTCTTTACACAACATAGACAAACAGCCAATAAAAGCTTGTCCGCATTTCAATTGAACATTGCGGTCAGCTGTTTAGGTCATGCATTCCAAACTTGTCATGTGATCAATTCAAACAATGTGTGCAGCTACTGACAAAATAACTTCAGAACTGTTTTTGTACCATTAGGCAAAATAGACGCTGCTTGTAAAATATACACCTTTAAAGTAGGTATACCATATTTTTGTGTTTGAAAAACGGGACGCTTCAGAACAAGGAGCCTTATCAGATAAATGTGGTTCATACCTTACTTGAAGTATGCAGTTATTTTCGATTCGTATAGTTAAGACGCTAAGAAAAACTAAGATAGTGCATTTTGCTACGAAACAAAACAATGTTCAAACATTTGGAAATTTACACATTTGCCCATTCATGTTTTCTGTAGACAATACTTTCTTCAAGAAGTCTTTGTTCGATTTTATTTTCTCGTAAAAATCACAGCAGGAAAAGTCAGTATCATGCAGTAGCCCCGCTTATTAAGCCCACCTCGGGGCTGGACGATTTTGGGCTTATTATGCGGGTGGGCTTATTTACCGGGGACAAATTTTCGCCATTCTCAAGCGCATCAATGAGCACGGCAGACTGCACTATTGCTGAAAGTTGCTAAACCGTTTCCACACTTCCTGGTCATTGACATAGGTTGCCTTTCTGGTCCCTCCCTTCTAACAATAACAATAATGCTTCACTTCGAAGAGCTGTCTCGTTGCACGGGTTATTTCGCATGCAGCCAGGAGAGATGTTGAGTTTTTCGGCGGCGGCACCTTGGCTGCATGTTGGCAGTGCTAGGGCTAGGTAATTTTCTAAAATTTCAAGTTTCTTAAAAAAGGCTACGTCTGCACGTCTCTTTCTTTGCCATTTTGAAAATAAATTCCACATATCACCAATTGTCTTGCCTATCGATTACGACATGAATAAACGATCTATGACGAAACAATTGAATTGTGAACTACAGTATGTCAGCAGCGTAAAGTGCAAAACCGTTTAAACTTTTAAGCAAGACAAAAAAGTGTGAGTTCGACGTTCACCCTATTTAAAGCAAATGTATTCTAAAATTGGGATTATTATGCAGAGTTTTGGGTTTATGAAGCGTTTTTGTTTTTGATTACAGAAATAGATGGAGTAATTCCGTACTGGACGATTTTGTGGTGGGCTCATTAATCGTGGGCTTAATAAGCAGGGACGACTGTATTTATTTGTGATAAGTGCTTTCACATTCTGCTTCTGTTATCAGACCACATGCTATTCATGATGAACAAATTCTCTCAACGAGAGCTGATGTACCAAGTGTACGGCTATGCTGGCTGACTAAATGTGTAACCGGGACTTTTTGGCTGACTGACCGGGACGCCGGGACAAAGCTTAAAACGGAAAGTATGGTATGCCTACTATAAAGTATAGGTTCTACTGTAATAAAATTATGAAGTGGAAACCATTGAAGCACTAGTTAAGTAGTTCAAGCTTCAATAATTAACCAGATAGATGAAAAGTATTTGAAGTGAGTGTTAATTTTCAATTTTTACAAAAGACTCATTTCAAATCTCCGAGGTCAGGAGCTGATCACCTGTTCACAAATATTGAATCGTACTTTAACCGTGTGCTCAGATAAAACTCTGAACTATGACTGTGCCAAACTCAGCCATTAACATGAATGTGCAAGCTAATCGTACAAAAAAATTAACAAGATGAACATTTACATTACGCATAACTTAGGCTGCAATCCCTGTCAAATTTATCAGACTCCTACTGCGGCTCCTGCTCCGGTGTCAAGCGAAATACTGACTTCACGCTATGTCCTTTTGCACGGAGAGATATTCGAAATATCCAATAGGCTGAGAAAACAAATGATTAGGATCAGTGTTTAGTGTTTAGGTAAGTGTGTCGGGTTAAGATTTCGGTTAGGGTTAGAAAAATAAAGAGGTTTGAGTCTTAGTCAAATATTTTTCACTGGTTCCAGTTATTCCTGTGCTGTAGCTGGTTGTGGGTATCTGACATATAACCAAAAGGTTTAATTTACACAACACACATTAAAAAGTAATCGCCAAACTTTATTCCTTTGCCCTGAGAAGCAAAACAACTTACAAACACTAGTAGGTCGGAAATTTCGCCTAGGTCAGAAATTTCGCTGGACAACGGGCTAAAAGTCAATCCATTCAACACTTGGATTGCACTTTCAAAAGATAGAATGTTAACAAAACGGTGGTTGGCCAATTTGTTCTCGACATCTAAATGGGATATCTTTACACGCAGGCTGTATAAACTACAACCTATCCAAAGCTGTTGTTCTGATCCCTTTAACTTACGCGCGACAATTTTTTGGTCATGAATCGCCAGCCGCTAGAGCTAGAGAGCTGTTCAAACCCTCTATGGATTCAGCAAGTCTTCTAGTCGAAATCTAAAAAAAAATTTTTCGTTTTCGGTTTGGGGTTCTCTGGGGAGACCGTCAAAAGTGTGGGTGCTTTTGCTTTTTTCTAGCCACCTTTGGCCGGCCCTGAGCCCTTGAATGACTTTCTGGCATATCTGTAGCGAAATTATGGACAAAACACCAAAAATTGGTGAAAATTTCAGCACCAACAAACCTTAGTCCGTGGTGGAAACCCCCCCTTTTCTATATGGCCAGAAGTTGCCAGCGGATCGAGCTAGAGAGCTGTTCAAATTCACTCTGAATCGGGAAAGACTTGTAGCTTAGACTGAAAAAAAACAATTTTCACCGTGCGATTTCGGCCTTTCTGGCCATGTTTACAAAACCACAGGATGTTTTAACAGGTCTGTCAAAACAATCCATGACCTCAACGTTCCGTGGGAGTGCGTAAATCGAGCCGAATCACTGGCGCGAAACAGGGAAATTTAAATGCATTCTTGGCTATAGTACGAGCTTTTAGTGGGTTTGATGGACATTCTAGCGTTTCTTGTTGATAAGCTTTGACAAAAATGGTAGAATATTAAATAGGGAGATCCCCACTTATCCCTGGTAATCTCCTGGGATATTCCTGATATATTTGGAATATTTTTGGCATAACGTTTGAACCAGAAACGCTAGAAACTCAATCAAAGGCTCCAAAGACGTGTATTTTAGCCTAGAATCCAAAAATACTGCAAGCCAAAATATTGGCGCATGGAATCGGATGATGACGTCATATAATTAACCAAAAATAATACCCCCATCATGATCTAATAGGCCCGAAACCCCCCATCCAAATTAAAATTTTTTTTTTATTTCAAACTACACAACGCAACTAGTCGTTACAGGGTTTGAACAGCTCTCTAGCTCTAACTACTGCCGTGTTATGGCCGGCCAAAGTTTGGCCTGAAAGGGCAAATTATGTTTTTTCTGCAAAGTTTGGAATTAGGCCAAAACTGGGTTTTTGGCCCATAATTTTGGCCACAGATGTGCTAGCAAGTCAATCAAGGGCTCTGTAGAAGCGGATTTTCACCTAGTTTTCAACAAAACTTTGAGCCAAAAGAATGGCTCAATGCGTTGGGTCTTAGGACCGGCCAAAGTTGACCAAAATTTCCAAAACATGTCCTCTTTGTGACGTCACCTCCAGAAAACCTCCCACCGAAACTGGAATTTGTTTTCTTCGATTTTGACTTGAAGACTTGCTGAATCTGTAGAGGGTTTGAACAGCTCTCTAGCTCTAGCAGCTTGCGATTTATGGCTAAAAAATTGCAAGCCAATTTATTGGCTCGCGCGGTCTATAAAGGTTAACGCAATAAATTGCGATTGATTCGCTTGGTGTGGGTCACCGTTGTGGCTTAACTATTATTGCTGAATGATGAGTGCAAGCTTGAATCATTCAAGGAGATGGGAGCAGAACCAGGCAGGAGATTCCTCAAAAAGCCTGCTGCAAAGCTAGAGCCTGGCATTGTTGTATATGTTTATTGGTAAACACATTTTTATTATCTTCCTTAGCCTTTTTGTCATTAGAAATTTTAGATCAATGCTTCTCAAAGCGGGTGGATACACCCCCTTGGTGGCGATTTTGAGCGGCAAGGCGGCGATAAAACCATAGGGGGAGATAGGGGAGGAAACAAGACAAAGGGGGCAAAAACGCTCAAGCACTAATCAATCGTTAAGTTAACTTTAATAGCCTACTGTTATGACGTGTTAGTTTCTTGCAAATTTTCATTTACTATGATATTCGTTGGAGCTTGTTGTTAAAACAATTTATCCGTTAAATTTTCACTCTGGATCGTCTGTGTGTCCGGCTACAGTGTGGATTATTTTCACAAAAATCCTGAACGTAATTTTAAAGTCGTAATACAATTGCTTAGTTGAGCTATTTAATAGCTTGATTCAGCTATTTAATACTTCCATTAAATAAATTTATTTAAATAAACTACCTTGTGTGTGCTTTATCAGGCTTGGGGGGCGCAAACGACGTGTCGAGAAAGTAAAGGTGGCGATGGCATAAAAAGTTTGAGAAACACTATTTTAGAGGTACACGCTCATCTATCGAAATGCTGAAGGGGTACATGGCCAGAGAAAGTTTGGGTACCCCTATCTTAGTCAAACTTACGTTTTTTTCCACGTTGCTGTGAGCCTGTGCACATCACTATTTGTTCAGCGAAAACCTTAAATTTTCACCGGTGCAAAGTTTTTGTTGCTGGGCTTGTGAAAGTGCAAGCACCTACGAAAAATACAAATGGTAATGAAAACAAACAACCCTATTGTTAACTGGAGTAATAATATTGCTTTTGACGCTTCTCAAACGCGATATTTTTTTGTAAGACTAAATTGGTTCGATGGCAAAAAGCGCTTTGTACAGTTATTTTCAGATTAAGTAGTACAATCCATGCCAAGAAGCTCAAACTAAAACTTACTGCGATCAGTTTTACATAGATAGCGTCTCCCCAAATTAATTGCAATATGAAAGAAACGTCAATACGCCTATACGAAAAAGAACGCGTGATGTTCCAAAAAAGCGACATTTCATTACCAAAGTAAGTTGTAAGAACTTTTACGTTCTGTTTTGAAAGAAATGAAATAGGCTACGACTATGCAGATTTCAAACAGCAGTCTTTTGTGTTGCAGCGACAGAAGTGACAGCACTTTGCAAAAAACAAACCACTCTTGAGGACAGAATCGCTTCTGATACAGACTATTTTCACAGAATACAGACAACTAGAAAATTTGCTAATGCGAGCTATGAGCCGCATTATGCCGTTGCTGAGAGACATCTGATTTTTCTGCACATTTGCAAGATGGTTCCGTAAAACAATCGGTGATCTTGTGCTTTTGTATGTCTTGTAAGAGATATAAATTGAAAAAGCGTTGAAACGACCGCAAATGTCTCCTAAGTGAAGTGCCTTTTGAAATATTATTATCAGGCATAAAAATGCTTGAGAAATGCAAAGTATTTTTGAAATCAGTGTAAAATTCTTTCGGTTATAAAACAAGTTCGTCGTCTAATGACAAAAATACCAACCGATTTAGACGAAGCGCAATGTCGATTTTCTACCAGAACATTTGCAAGATTGGAAATAATTTGCATAACTTTGATCTATGAGTAAGTTCACGTTACACGGAACAGTTTCACAATAAAAATCAGAATTGTTTATTTGCGTCCCCGATAAATTTGACCCTGTGTGTTGAAGAACTTGGTACAATCTACTCAGAAATGCAATACTGTATCACGTCAACGTATTCACGATGTTAGCTCTCAATTGGTTGGCGTTCACAAACTGAAAATTGGTCATTGCCGTAATCTTTTTTTGCTTTAATTGAAAAACTTGAATGTTGTGATAATATTATCACGTGCTATTTTTCTGAGCGTCAAAGCCGTATTTTGTTCTGTAACTTTAACAAAAACTTGCAACGGGTTATGCACACAGCCAAGTATGTTGATGTCGAACCAAACAAAAAAATGTCATATTGACATATACGTCAAAACAAAAAACTGGAGCTACACATGCAGTGAAGTATGACTGAATCCAGTGCAGCATTTATTCCAAGCATTCAATTCACTTTTACGCAGTTTTACTAGCAGCAGTAGCCTCAATTTCCAATCTCGAAGTGCTTCAAGATTGTTGATGATGTTGATTTTTCCGAACTAAAATGGAACCGATCGTTCAGGTCAAAAGCAAGCTGAGCTAAATATTTCCTAATTCTGCAAGATTACCGCAAAATATCATCCAAAGTCAACATAAAACAGTGAGAAGAGCAGTTTCTACCAATGTGTGCGGACGGAAAAGCTCAAGCGAACTTTTTCCTTGGCCACCACTCATGCCAAAGTAGCAAATAGCGGTAACAGTGAAGTGTGATAGCTCGCTACCGCATGCGTTTGTTTTTTTCAGAAAAGAGCGGCGCTACGCTATCGTTCCTGAAAAATTAGCTCGCTCCAGTAGCTCGCTATTTAGTAGCTCGCTACTGCCCACCTCTGTGGCACAGATGAGCATTGGACTGGACTTTGATTTGACTGGATCCGGATTGTGACGAATTTTCTTGATTTTTGATTGGATTCGGACTGTGAAGTGCTTCATAAATTTAAGATCAGGACAAGAATTGGTCTGAGTTGATGGAAAATAATTGCGCATTGTTTGTCATTGAAAAGCTCCATTTTGTTAATTTTTTGTACTTTATTTGAACTTGGATTTTATATTTCTTAATGAGTTTGGACTACAGTATGGTTGGACTTGGAGTGAGTTTAAAAAATCACGATTGCAATTGGATCCCAAAATATGACAGCCTGCTGCTCATCTCTGCTTACGGTATAGCACCCTCTAGTAGCGTTGGTAAGGCAACACGCGAAGCCGCCAAAGTGTTTGTTCTGGGTTGTGCTAAGGACTGTGTGAAGAGCTTTTAATAGCACACTTGAAGTCTTGGTTTGTTTAATCCCTGCAGAAGTCAATTGTTGTATGTAAACAGGTTGTGACTGTGTGCTTTTACGTCTAGTGTGACATGCACAAGAGTTTGTTTTTGGCTGACAATACTAGTGTATCAATTAGGTAAGTTTGTTCACCTTATCGTTTGGAGCATCGCATGTCACTTAATTACAGTTATATTTGCTAAAGTACGATGTTAATTTGTTTCCAGGCCGTTCTCATATAAGACGTAGATATATAACAGCTTGTTCACTCTATTTTCATTTGGATAAATAATGTCAGTTTATTGCAGGGGTGTGCAACAGGCGGCCCGCGGGCACAACCCGGCCCGCCAAGTCATTTAGTGTGGCCCTTGCCAACACTCTGATTTTTCCCCATCATGCATGAAAATCCTAATACAACAGTTTATGTTAAAAAACTAAATTTTTTATGTGGCCCAGCTAGATGTCTGAAGTTGGTTATATGGCCCACCGACAAAAAATGTTGCACACCCCTGGTTTAGTGGATATGGATGCTATTCTTTAGGCCAGAAGTGACAAACATGTGGTCTGCAAGCCGTATTCGGCCCCGAAATAGAATTTTGTGCGGCCCGCGAAGCATTCAGGCAAGATCAGGAGTCTTGAACTTTTTGTTTCTTTCGTTTGTTGTTTGTTTCTGTTGATGAACAATTTTTTCATTTTTAACAGGTTTCATAGTATGACTAAAAACTTGTGTGGCCCGTTTACTCAGCGGTAACAGACAAAGTGCCCTGCGATATCAAATAGGTTTGTCACCCTTGCTTTAGGCAGTGTCTATTTTGCCACCATGATTCTAGCAGTAACAGGCTTGGCAGAAACGAAGTAAACATAAGAGATAAGCAGTGGCTATAGATACGCCTGTGGATCTTGAAATTTGAAAACTTATGAATACGCAGTCTGTGACGTAACAGTTATGCATGATGAGAATGCAGTAGGCTTGGTAGAAACGAACTAAACGTAAAAGATAAACCCTAACCTTAACATTAACCATAGCCCTAACCTAACCCTAACGTAATGCTAACGCTAACGTAACTCTAACCTAAGCTAACCCTAATCTAACGTAACTCTAACCTAACTGTAAGCTAAGCTAACCTAACCTAACACTATCCTACCCCTAACGTACCAGTAACCCTTAAACGTAACGTCTAAGCCTGAAAAAAAGTAAAGAAAAAGGCAAAAGCAAAGTCGGCAAGGTGAGATTCGAACCTAAAACCGTTGGCATAGTGGCCGTAACGCATAACTGTTATACTATGCGATGCACACAGTTTGAATGACAAACTGACCCTTTTATTTGAATTGTGTCAGGACAGGCATATCCATAGTCACTTCCAAAAGATAAACCCTAAAGCTAACCCCTAACCTTAACTCCTAATCCATACACTAACCCCTAATGCTAACCCCTAACACTACCTCTAATCCCAAAGCCAAATCCTAACCCCTAACATTAATCCCTAATCCTAATGCTAACCCCAAACCCTAACTGTTACGTTAACCCCTACCGAATGCCAACTGTAATGCAAACGCTAACTGAAGCCTAAACCTAACACCTAAGTAAAAAGTTTGGAAAGTTATGAAAAAAGTAAGAAAAAGAAAAGGGAAGGCGCTAAGGTGAGAGTCGAACCGAAAAGCAATGGCATACCAGACTTGAAGCATAACCACTACGCTACGAGTAGCACGCCCATTGCAAGACAAACTGACGTTTTTATTCGAATTGCGTCATGCCACAAGACCGAATGTTCAACTGGCGGCACAATAGCTCTAGCTGATCTGTTGCTGCCAGAATCGTGGTGGTAAAATAGATACTACCTATTTGTATTCTTAAGAGTTTCGCGCTGGATTATACTTTTTAGTTTAGTGGATATAATCATTAAATGATGGCAGTGTCTAAACGACCATATCCAGTTTTTGCCTTGGAAAGACTATAAAAACGTTTCAAAGGAAATTGCTGACTTCAGTTCTACGAAATATGTGACCGCATTTTGCTTGTCAGTTACTCATCAGAGTAAAGGATTAAAAAGGTGGCTATGATTTTTTTGTAACCCTAAGCCCTAAACTTAAACTGTTAGTCTAAACAAGCCTTAAATCTTAACACTAACCAGAAAGAAAGTACAGCAATAGCAGTTACAAACTTTCAAGTAAGGGTCAGCAGCATTAGTACCACCAGCATAGGGTTGTACCTCCAGTGTAGGGATGTACCACCAGCATAAGGAGTTGATTTAAAAGGCAACTCTTTGTACCTCAGCCTAAGAAGTTGATTGAGAAAGCAACTGTTTGTACCACCAGCATAGGGGATGGATTTAGAAAGCAACTGTTTAACTGTTTATACCTCAGGCGTCACAAATGCGCTTCCATACCCATCGCCGGCCGCCTTGAGCATGATAACTGCAGCGTGAAGCAGAAATAGCATTGCCAGTATTTACCAAATTAAATTGTTAAATTAGTAACGTTGCCATATCTAGAATAATTAGGCTGGATAGTGTTCTTTGATTAATAGCAATTGAAAGCTATACGCTTGTGGTACAAACGGTTGCTTTACAAATTAACTCCTGCACTCAAGGTACACACAGTTGCCTTTAAAAGTCATCCCTATGCTGGAGGTACAAACAGTTACTTTTTAAATCAACACCCTATGCTGGAGGTAGAAACAGTTGCTTTTTAAATCAACCCCTATGCTGGTGGTACAAGTAGTTGCTTTCTAATTCTATCCCTATGCTGGTACAAACAGTTGCTTTTTATATCAACACCCTACACTGGAGATACAAATAGTTGCTTTCTAATTCTGCCCCTACTCTGGTACAAACAGTTGCTTTATAAATTAACTCCCTACGTCGAAGGTACAAACAGTTGTTTTCTAAATCAACCCCTATGCTGGTGTTACAAACAGTCTCTTTCTAAAGGCATCCCTATGCTGGAGGTACAAACAGTCGCTTTATAAATCAACTCCCTACGCTCGAGGTACAACTGTTGCTTTCCAAATAAACTCCCTAAGCTGGTGGTACAAACAGTTGCTTTCTGCATCAACTCCCTGCACTCGAGGTACAACTGTTGCTTTCTAAATAAACCCGCTATGCTGGTGGTAAAAGCAGTTGCTTTATAATGCCACTCCTATGCTAGAGGTACAATCACTTGCTTTCTAAGTCAACTCCCTACGAACAAACAGTTGGTTTCCAAATCAAACCCTACGCTGGTGGTACATCCCTACGCTGGTGGTACATCCCTATGCTGGTGGTACTAATGCCGCCGACCAGTCCTCAAACTTTCAACATACAATCTTGTGTGGTAACATCAGAACATCAAAAGTGTCTTGTGCACTTTCAAAAAAACAAATACCACTAAGGTATGGCTTGAACCGGCAATCCCTTGAACAGCAGCACAAGTTATTTCCCACCCCACAACGTTGACAGTGGTGTGAACGTCTCCAATTCAGTTTTATATCTGTCAGAGAACTGGATGCGAGATTAATTCTTTTAGTCCTTTGAAACTGAGAACCACATACGGTCTTTTAGATGCTGCCTTAAATGATTATACAGTATAACAGACCAAGGAATAAAAACAAATCAAGTTCAAGTTCTAGTTCAACACCAATTTGTAAAATAGCAGTAAAAATATGTTGGTAGACTCATTACGATGCACTGACAAATAATATATGGATGAAAGCTATTGGTGTGTATTTACGAAGTTATGCACAAACAAATTGTCACCTTTCATGAGGTACCTTCACCTACCATAGCCACAACATAGCAGCAATGCTGCATGAAAATTTGTGAGTCATTGTATTGTTTAGGGTTAAATCCAACCGTAACCTAACTCTAAAGGTAGTGTCTATTTTGATGCCAGCAGCAAAAGCTCTGCTGGGGCTATTTTGCCATTTGAACTGTAAACAGCTTTGTCTAAATATGATGCTGAGTTCGTGACACAAATACTATGGTGAACCTGGTCAAGTGGGAAGTGTATATTCCTGCTATGCAAGTGGTTGTCAATTTGTCTCTCAGTGTTGTTGCTTTGGCTTTGCTAATAGAGATGACACTTTTGATGGGAGTGCTTTTTATGTATGTTTTTAAAAAATTTCGAAAACCTGACAGGGTTTACATTTTGGGTTAGGTTTTGGAATAGGGTTAGGGTTTTAAGGTGAGAGTTTGTGTTTAAGGTCACGTGACAATGGCGAGACACTAATCTAAGCATATCATCTTTGTCTCCTGACCAATTCAACCAATTGGGTTCCGCTAATGGCAAATACAGATCCAGCAGTGCTTTTGCTACTGATGGCAAAATAGACACTGCCAACTCTAACCCTGCAACCCTAAACCTTAACCCATTGCGAGTCTGCAGATGCATTGATTCAGCAGTTTTCATGCACCACTGCCATGTTGCGGCTATGCATTGCATTGCAGCTGAAGTGGTGAAAGCACCTTGTATAAAGTGACATGTTGATAGTGCGTGACTTTGCAAATACTCACCAATGATGACTTTCATATGATGCATATATTCATTGTCAGTGCATTGTAATGAGTCCACCAACATGCTTTTAACGCTATTTTCTGAATTAGTGTTAAACTAGAATTTCACCCAAATGAAATATGAAAACAAACACAAAAAAGAAGCTCAGAAGAAACAGTTAATGCTAATTGTGTTGCAGTTTTTGAGTCCTTGGATACATGCAAGAAATAATGAAAATCTATGTGGGTGGTGTTCTGCAGTAACTGAGCTTTAGGTTTAAGGTTCTTACATTGACAGCAGTTGCAAATGAACATGTATTCTTACATTGACAGCAGTTGCAAATGCACATATAAAGGTGATTAATGAATCGTTTTATAAAAAAGCTTTTCCAACAAAGAAATGCTTCTTGATTGTAAGGACTCAATCTTTTTAATGTACATATTTGTTTGAAATTTTTTTAATTTCAAAGACAGCATAAATTCTGGGACATATCTATGTGCACAATATAACTTAGTGAAGAACATATCAGTAAAATTTGTCTACACAGTCATTAATCTGGTGAACTTTTGTCTTAAGATAATACTGAGATGTGATTAACTAATAGTAATAGGATGTACTTCAGAATTTTGCTATAGGTATAGGATGTAGCCTTGTTTATAGACGTGTTTGTTTGGATTTCTTTTGGATGTTATGATGATGATGATGGATAAACTAAGAATAAATAAATGGTTTTGAATGCTATTATCTTAATTAATGCTGGAATAACTCGTGTTTAGGTTTTTAATATGTGATCATCCATTTTGGCAACATTTTCTTTTCCACTTTGAGATTACCACTTACTAAGTTTGTGTATACTATGGACTCGGGCTTGGATAGAAAATTAAGCCTTCTTTCCATAGGTAAAAGAGGAAAATAAAATAGACCTAACTGTATTTAATCCACCTGTTTTGTGGTAATACATTTCATAAACGTCTGTTGTATGTCTGCACTACTTACTGCTCATGCATAGTAAAAAGGCAAGATTATAACATTTTGAAACAATAAATTCAATAACAAGAACAGATTGTGTTATAGTATTAAGCTTTTTTTTGAATCAACACGATTAGTATCAACAAGGCTGTTGATTCCCGGCATATGCAGCTAAACAGCCAAAGATACTTTGCATTTCTAACTGCAAAACTGATGTAAAAAATCTTTAAAAAGCCAAAACAATCTTTTGGTTGACTTTCTGTGTAATCTGTAGTGCCTGCAGTATTAAGTATTGTCCAATATTTCCTAAAATTGGCTAATGCATTAATGATGTGAGTTTCCATTATGATTCATTAAAGAGTTTTAGTTGATGTCATGATGATTGCGATAGATGCTGTAAGAATTGTTAAGAACTTCTGGATAAATAATCTGAGAATATTTTTTTCGGAATCAACTTGAAACTGTAAAGGTAAACATATAGAAACTTTTTTGCAACAATGAAAAATATATATTACTGATGAAAATATCACTAAGTAAAGAGCATAACAGTGTTTATTTTGTACCCTTTATGACAAAAAACATTATAGAAGAGCTATTTAATTCTCATGCTTTTTCAAATTTATAGTAAGTTATCAAGGTAGGTAAGCTGATTCTAATGCTATTGATTCAAAAGGGGTGGGGTTTGCATGTAGTTTTTTACATCATAAATATTTCTAAAAACTAAGTAACTATCTCAAGTAAAATTTACTAATTTTTATGAAATCCTTGGTTGGTCAAAGTCCAAAAATACAATTCAAAGCAAACTATTTTTGAAGCATCGGAAATAGTGTGACTGCATTTGCATTGTTAAAGAATTATTCTAGGCAATGCGTAGCAGGAACAAACTTTTTGATCTTTTTTATAAAACCATTCAAGGTATAGCTGCTTTCATTGACTGACAATCTTTGTAATTTTTTGATTTTGACTGATGATAACCTTATAGTTCAATGAAGTGGAAGCTGAATACAGCTGTGGTTAGTTGGCACGAGTTGCAAGCTCACAAGTGAGTTCATGAGGTTGTAACGTGTGCTTTATAGAGTAAGCACAACTTGTGTTTGCCAAACTGCATAAAAGTATGTACAAAAGAAACAAAAATATGGTAGCATGTAGGTACAGAATAAAATGCAAGCCAACCAACTTTTAACTGTTCAAAAACCAATGCAATCAAGCTGGAGTATACCTACGGGACCTCATAGTATAACTGCATGAAAACTATTAAAACATTGGAGCTGGCTATGTCCCTGTGTAGTTTTGATACTGGTGCTATCGGAAATCCCGAGCGGCATATGCGTAAAGCTTCGCACTGTGGCAGCAAGCAACAATAGAGTTCACATGCCATGATCACTCTATTATTGCTTGTTCG
>JGI24022J15233_10003868_pt1 | contig 15128 bp, 13 predicted proteins | sample Ectturendosymbi2_FD_15233 | JGI IMG/M metagenome (IMG submission 15233)
TTCTGAACACCCGAATACATCACTCATTTCAGATCAAAATGGTATGTTGCCGTAACTGTCTAAGTTTTTTAATCGCTATGATTTGCGCTCCATTCATGTAATAAGTAAACCATGAAATGCTTCATGTCCGATGTTGCAAGAACTCACGCAGCAAAGTTGCAACCCACAGTTCTGCGTTTACAATAACATAATCTCGAACACGCAGTTGTCTATATCAATAAAAACTGTACTCAATCACAGCACACCTGTCGGGTCTTTGCTTGTTCAATGCGGAAGTCTTCGATGATAGAGCGTGCATCTGTGTATACTGGTTCGTTGTTTATTCTAACCTCCATAACCGCACCACAGTGTACGAAAATCATCACGCTTATCATCAGAATGGCCAATCCACGCACCACAGGCATCTTTTCGCTTCTCAGAGCTTCCGTTGCGAATTGACAATACGAAATATTTTTTATAATACTTTGCGTTTGTCTGCACTGAGCAGTGAACACTCTCCTCGACTCATCAACTGCAAATGATGAGGTTTTTCCAGGCATTGCTGCAGCCTTGTTACCGGACGACCACAATTGAACCAGTGACGTCATAATCAGAAGCAAAAGTCTGCAGTACAATTTCAGCTTGTGATGACTTACAAGGCTTCAGGAAAATGCAATTGGTAGAGCTTCGTTGTTCTCCAGCATAATTCCCACAAATCCTTAGATTATTTGTTTATCGTGTGCCGAAGGAAACTTTGCGTACACTCAATCACCTGATTTTGAAGCTTATGTTTCGCGTACTCCATTTGAAAGATTGTGAACAATGTAGTTGACATTGATGCACAATGCCACCAGCTGTTTAAGAGATATCAACTAACGCGATATGATCAGAATTTTTAAGCACTGCCATGTGCAAGGAATTTACTGGTTCATTTGTTGAAAGGGATGCTTACCTAGTTTTTTCATGGGTTCACAAAAAGGCAAACTTTTCCTAACCTGTGCAAAATATATGAGCAGTGGCAGATTATACACACCAGGAATGACATTACCTTAAATGTGTTTTCAAATTTGTGTGGAGTTGTTGACACAAAGGGGTGATGCATTCTGCACAAGATCCTCTCAAAAACATTTTTGAACGTTTTTTGGTGAAAACCGTTAGTTTTGTCGTTTGTCCTGTCTGTCTTCATTCTTCTGATCAGGTTTGCACTTTACACGCCTTGTTCCAACCATGTAACAACTGATACATCAATGTACATTCTTGTTGGAAGCTGTAATGCAGTGGTGCTCAAACTTTTTGGCTCGTGGGCCACATTTGTCTTTCAGAAACCCTTCGCGGGCCGCAAGAATTAATAATCTCAATAAAAATTATCTTAAATGATTAAAGTGTTAAGTTTTCTTTCCAACGAAAATTGCTTCGCGGGCCACTCCAGAGGGACTTGCGGGCCACGGTTTGAGCACCACTGCTGTCCTTCTGACTTTTGGCCCCCCTGCTGTTAGATTCTGACGACTGGCCTGGGACAGGGTAGAGTGAATCTACAGTATTCTGGGAGTCTTGAAAGCCACGCATGCAGGGCAATCTTGCTTTGAACTTGTAATTGGAAAACGGAACATCACATCACTCGTAGGAACAAGCCAAGGACTGCTGCCACTGTGTGTCTGAAAACCAATAAAAACTCATACAACAACGTGTTTCATCGTTAGTAGCAACTTAGTCAGTGATTCATTTCAAATCCAACAGAAGCTTCCGACAGGGCAGCGCAAATGATTTGATGGAACGCACCTTGTACGCGATGGCGTAATGCGCCTTTTAAAACACGAGGCGCGACTCGCGCGTAAAGGTGAGAGCCACTATTATTGTTTGCACTAGCATTGGTTGGAGACGTCTCGAGTTTTCGTTTGATATGTTCAGATGCTCTGTTTGAAATGCCTTTGAGTTTATCTTTGGTGTAAGATAAAGTCGAGAAAAATACAGAAGCTTGCTTACATGAAACTCAGTCCGATTGTACCATAGTGGCGTATGGTGATCATTGTTACTGGGTGTGCGCTGTTTGTGAAGTCACACATCGACGTCAATTCACGTTTCAAATCCAACGTTTTGGCGAAGTTTTTTGACACAATGATATCATTATACACGCACTCTCCTTATTCATTGTTGTATAACTTAATACAGCGTGGTCCAACTACAGGCCCACAGACTGCATGTGGCCCGCCACAGCGTTTTCAGTGGCCCGTGGAAGCATTCAGGAAAAATCTTCAAATCTGAAATTTTTTGAGAAGCGTGCAGAGTTACATTTGTCTCATTGAATTGCTTGCGCTGGATAAAATGCATTTGCACAAGGACAATGAATAACACCTTTTCTGTATATCTTTATTGTTTTTGTTCTATTTATTTATTTTAAGATCAAATTAGAAGGTACGGCCCTCCGCTAACCCTGCGCCGGGGAACCTGACTGAATAACCTTTGTGTTTGTTTGGTGCCCCGGCGTTCGTTGTCATGAAGAACACGTCTGGCGCAATGAACTCAGTACCGCAAAATAAATCTGTCTATGTATCCTAGCTATGTCCAACCCGCGGCCCTCGGGCCGCATGCGGCCCATTCGAGGGTTTTGTGCGGCTCTGGCGTCCCAAACTAGTTACGGGCCTGTGGCTTTCTCTATATGGTATTTTGCTCAAGGATGTGTAAACTGGGCAACAAATAGATATATAAGTAAGAATAGTAGGGTAGCGACTAATTCTTGCCACAATCAGCAAAATTTTTCAAAAAATGGCTTATTACTTTCAAATTGAAACTTCTTGAATTTTGATCAAGTTCCCCATTTGTTTTTATTAAAGATGTTTAATGAAAATCACGGCCAATGAAATCGATATCAACGACATATTGCAAACTTTTCGATGACTCCTGTTATCATCATCGGTGCATTGCAAATTTGCAATATGTCGTTTATATCGTCTTCATTGGTCGTGATTTTCATTGTAAGGCTATTTAGCACTTCCGCTTTTCGTGTACCGAAGAATATTTAGCTCCCAAAGAGTGAAGAGGTTGCGCATCTTTTTGTTAGGGGCCCTAAACGTCTTAGCTGAGGGTCTCTAAGTTTTGACTGGATTCCCTTGTCCTTTGATTATAGGCTAAAATTTTTATCACTTTAGTATAGCTTCTTATCGTCAGGTTAAAAATCCAGATGTGTTAAAACATATCAATAATAACAATCAAATATAACAAACAATTCACAAACAAAAGCTCATAAATTATTGAAAGCGCGTGAACTGGGAGTGAGGCCCCCTCAAAGCGAAAAAATTTGGAATGGATGCCTCCATTTTGCACACCATGCACACTCACTATGACCACTACTGTTAGTGATTCCTCGAAACTTTAACAGTTACTATTCTTGTTGCTAAGAACATTTTGCTGAAAAACTGCGTGCTGCTGCTCAGAACAAATCACCACATGTTCGCCTGAGACGAGAACACGCGAAAGCGGAGGAAATCATGTTAATCAGAAGTGCTTAATAGCCGTCGCGATCGGAGTTCACAGTACAGTAGCCGGTCTGGTGGAGGGTTATTATTTGGCTCAATTAATTTACTCTTGCGAATTGTTCTTAGCAACAGTACGCTTGCAAAGCACTTGTCAAGAATTCGAATGAAAACCTGTTTTTGGATGGTTTAACGGTGATTCCACGTAACAGCTTTAGTTAAGGTGATTCAATCTTTTTGCAACGCGTGTGACAAGGAAAGGCCTGCAGATAATGATTGGGTTGAAATCGTTGAGTGTTCTTCTAAACCCAGCCATCAGGTTTTAACACGTTTGATGATCTGTTTACGGTAGATGATTTCTTCACTGTCTGACACGTAGTGATGTCATGACCACGTAGACCAGTTCTGCACGATATATGGCAAGTGCAGAAAATGTTGCAAAAACCCGACTTCGGACAATTAATTGCCGTTCCAGAATTTCTTCCAAATCGCAACGAAATAAATTTTGCGGCGCGCGGCATATTTTTGTTGATCAATTTGGCCCTTCGAGCTTTCTGAATTGTGAAAACCTGATGTAGACTGATAATGGAGCTGTTCACAGAACTGGAACATACGTGACTTGATATCAGTCAATCGTTGCTTTGAATGAACGAAGTAACAAATCAATTGACACATTGAAAAAGATTCAACAGCTTCGTGAAAGGTTGAAAAGGGCTTTGCTTGCAGTTGGTGTTATGTTGTGGGGTGTATGTTGAGATATGGACATAAGGAAGGTGGTGGCATAGCTTGATTATGAGCTGGTTGCTTATGCGAAAGCGGTGTAGAGTTTGTTCTATTATGCAGTCACACGTGCTTTGTAGCTTCTCCATTGGCGGTGAAGAGGGAAATGTTGCCGCTTGGGATTTTTACCTTTTTTCTTGAAGGTTTAAATTGTACTAAATGTGCGGTCCATGCAGCATTTTTTCTTTCCGTGCTTTTGATGCGCTATCTTCTCGAGTTTGTTTCAGCAACGGTTTAAAAAATTTTCCGAATAATCCCCGAATACTCGCATTGCCTAAATACGTTTTAGAAATTGTTGATTGTCTGGAACTGTAGCTTTGCCTCAAAATTGGTGGTTGTCATTTTACAAGAACACAGTCGCAAGAATGAAACTTCTGCTAATAACCAACTTTTAATATTATATGTAAGTGTTCTCCATCCTATCGCTGTAATGCTCATGGCAGCAGTATTGTGATATAGTCTTGTAGCTTTTTGTGTAACTCACGTTGCACTTGGGTTTGATAAAGTTCAGCATAGTTGTGATTTCTACGAATTTGAAGCCGCTATCCGGTATTTAAGTATTGTAAACACAGCAGAAAAACAAACGAGCTGCTCATTCGGTCTAGAAATCAATCTTTGCATAAACGCCTACCCAGCTATAGGTCTACGCAGATTGTGAAGTACTGAGTTGAAGATTTCAGTTGAGAATTTGCCATTATTTTCAGTTAGCATTTCTACAAATTTTGGCTCTGCTTTCTGATATTTAAGTTTTCTCAGCACGGCAGTAAAACAAACGACCTGCTCATTCGGTCTAGAGATGAAGTTAATGTGAAAACCTGCCAAACCAGTCCTACGGAGGTTGTGAAATACCGAGTTTAAAGATGAAGTTAATGTGAAAACCTGCCAAACCAGTCCTACGGAGGTTGTGAAATACCGAGTTGAAGAGTGCAGTTGGTAACTTGTCATTACTTTCGTAATGGTCAAAAGATTTCTCGAAATAGTTTGAAATTTTCCCACACGAAACCACAACTGCTGTTTATGCCAAAATGCAACAGAAAACTTCAAAACTGGGGTTCTTATTGTAATAAAATACGTACATTTGCGAACAGTCAATTGAATAAAATCAGAAATAGTTCGTTACTTTCTTCGGATCATTTCAACCGGACTATGACGTAAAATCTATTGTTTCCAACTCCGGAAAACAAGCAACTTATCAGAAGAAACCTGAACTAGTGAAATCTTCTATCCGTTTTCAGCAGTTTTCAGTACAAAGGAATGAAAAACATCTATTGTGGATAGAGACGCCTGAGCAACCGCAGGGCAAGTGGGACAGTAGAAGTGTTGAGGGCAATGGAAACTTAAAATGGTTACCAATATGGCTATTTCTGTTCAGCAACAATGTTGTCCTCAAAAATATTAACAGAAATTATAGAAAAACATTCCGATTTTTCTGGGTACGTGAAGAAATGCAATACATTTTTTGAATTCGACCTTATTACACCATGAAATTACCTATGACACCTTTATGAAATGGCACCTCCCACCCCGTTGCACCCCTTTTCAAAGGGAAGGGGTAAATGCCTCCATCATGCACCCGATCACCGGCGTCCATGATTGTGGAAAATCTTTTCTAATTTGGTTTCCATGGTAATCCCAAACTTTTCGATACAGGCTCCAGGTTGGACCAAGCAGAGCTGCTATGATTTTTTGTGTAGTTTCAACATTTGATTTGCCAGGAATGGCTCATTTTCCACACAATGTTGCCAAACTCTTTTCTGCCAGAATTGTTATGTCAAGTCATTGTCAGTTTCAAGACCACAAACAACAGAAAAAATTGAATCAATGAAATTTTTCAGCACATTTTGAAACATGGTTGAAAAAAAAAATCGAAAGCTCCCAAAATGATTTTCTTCGAAAACTTCAAACGTTGAGAGAGCAAAGTTTGTCTGTTCTGGAAGATTTTTTACCGCTCTTTTCATTGAATCACTCTGATGTCACACTTGCACAAACTTTATGGCTCTACAATACCAGTTCTTAGGACACCAGTCAAAAAGCGGTGATATTGTGAGAGATAAGACGCAGCATGTTTGTCAAATGTTGATGTCATTTGCCCTCATTCAAAGCATCGTTCGTATGAATGCTTGCAAAGCACTTGTCAAGAATTCGCATCGCGTGTGACAGTGAAAGGCCTGCAGGTAATGATTGGGTTGAAATCGTTCAGTGTTCTTCTAAACCCAACCATCAGGTTTTTACACGTTTGATGATCTGTTGCGGCAGATGATATTTTCACTGTCTGACACGTAGTCGTGCGATGATCTGTAGACTGATAGAGCCATAAACAGAACCGGAAGATGCGTGACTTGACATCAGTCAATCGTTTAAACGCTGCTTTGGATGAATAAAGAAACGAATTGATGACACACACACTGAACAGGGGTGGATATTAGGGGAGGTGAACGAGGCGGTCGCCATGGGACCACCGTTTTCTCTTTTGAGGGTTTCGCACTTAGTTTTTGTATTGTTATGTTGAAAAGCTTGTGAGCCACTCCAGAGCCACATTTAATAAGTTCTGAGGAAAGTCATATGTTTTTTCAGATGAAGCAAAACCATGTGTACTGTAAATGTGCCAAAAGGGTCCTCTCAATAACTTCATTGTGTTGATAAACAGGGATGTGGCTGAGTCACATTTGCCTAGTCACAAGTCGAGTCGCAAGCCCTTCGAGTCAGAGTCGAGTCATAGTCATCTAAAATATATTCCAATCAAATCAGAATCGTCTCATGACTTGGTCAAGTCAGAGTCGAGTCTCAAGAAATGCCGAGACACTTCGAGTCATTTGTTTACAAGCTCAAGTCAATGTCGAGTCACATATAATTAGAAATTTCCCTGTTTTTGTTTTTTAGCTACGAAGTGGTGCCCAATGGTGTTTCAGCACATTTGTTACCAGGCTACTTGGATCCAAGCATTTGGTTACATAATTTTTTTAGCTTCAATGTCACTTCTCGCATTCACTCTTAGTCCAAAAGTGTAGCCTAGCTCTGCTTCAACAAATATGCCTCCTTGTCCTTCACTTGCCCCAACAAAGACCCAATGTAAAAGTATGAGGGCGACTGCCATGATCACGATATGTAAATACCACTGTACACTAAACCACGATAGTGTGACTAATGTACTGTCAGTTGTGCGCTGCTGGCTCCTCAGAGAAAAGCAAAGTCTCAAGTCTACCTCAGTGTCAAGTGGAAATCCTGATCACGAAAAACTAGCTAACACCACTAGGAGACACGGTCACAACAGAAAACGTGTGCCAATACTTATCATGCTCAATTGAAGCAAAAAAACTCATTTCTTTGTATGCAAACTAACTGTGTTTGACAAAGAGATGTTTGGAGATTTTGCAAAAATTACTCTGACTCGAGTCTCGAGTTATTCGTTGCTACTTGAGTCAAGTCAAGTCATTCGGCAAAAAACGTGACACGAGTCACTAAAAATTGTGACCCGAGTCTAGTCGAGTCACTGGCTCTAGTCACGCTAAAACAATTCAAAAACAAAATGACTTCAAACACTTTACAANGAGAAATGGAGTTTCACGCAGAAGCAAATTTCCAGACAAAATGAAAAATTTAACATNCTTTCAGCGAATAAAACCTNTGAATAGCATTGGCAAAATATAGGGGTTCCTTTTTGATATAACATGAACAAACATATGGGTCGGGGGCTCCTTGTTTGTACAAATGTAGTCTCACCATTTTTGTGTGCTCAAACCAGGGCTGTGGAGCCGGAACTCAAATTTTAGGCTCCAGCTTTGGCTCCAGCTCCAGGCATCTAGATTTTTGGCTCTAGCTCCGGCTCCAACATTTAAAAGTTCTTGACTCCGGCTCCAGAATGGTTTGGTCCATTGAAAACTAAAAGCCATTGTATTATTATTTGTACAATTCGCTTGCCCAACAAACTAGTGGTGTGGAATCGGAACCCAAATATCAGGCTACGGCTCCAGCCATCCAAAATTGTTCCGGCTGTGTCTCCACAGCTCTTGCTCAAACATGGACCTGTTTTAAACTCCCTTAGTTTTAATCTGATTAATTATGCTATTTGCTCAAGTATGGAGTATTCTAAAGGGTATGTCATATTAACCGCCAGTTGCTGCATTTTGTGTAGTCACAGACCACTTTCCATACTGTTTTCAGAAGGAGTCCCTGTAGGTGCAGGCTTCTCATCAAATTTGAACTAGCCATCCCGTTCTAACTTTTGCAGTGGCGATGTTTTGAGGCCCATTTCTGAGAGTTTGCCTCAGGCCCCTAAATTCTCATATCCATCCCTGTAAGAGAATAAGATTGAACAACTTCGTTAAAGATTGCAAAGGGCTTTGCTTGCTGTTGGTGTTTAGTTGTGAGGGACATATTGTATTCTGGAAATAAAGGAGGTGATGGAATAGCATATTGTGAGTTGGTTGCTTATGCGAAAGCGGTGTGGTGGTTGTTCTATTATGTAGTCACGCTTGCTTTGTAGCTTCTTTACTTGTGATGAAGAGGGAAATGTTGCCGCTTGGTATTTTTACCTTTTTTCTTGAAGCTTTTCAAATTGAACTTGATGTTCGGTCCATGCAGCATGTTTTCTTTCCGTGCTTTTGATGCGCTCTCTTCTCGAGATTTTTTCAGCAACGGGTTAAATATTTTTCCGAATTATCCCCGAATACTCGCATTGTCTAAATACGCTTTAGAAATCGTTGATCGTCTGAAACTGCAACGCTGCCTCAACATCAGTGGCTGCCTATTTGCATGAAGCCAGTCGCAACAATGGAAGCTTGAGCTAATAATCAACTTTTCAAGCGTAAGCGTTCTTCTTACTGTTCCAATGCTCATGACAGCAGTCTCTTGATACAGTCGTGTAGNTTTTTCTGTAACTTACGTTACACTTAGGTTTGTTAAAGTTCAGTGCAGTTGCAATTTCTACCAACTTTGGATCTGTNTTCTGATGTATAACAATGTAAACTCACCAGAAAAACAAACGAGCTGCTCATTCAGNCTAGAGATCAAGTTATATGTGAAAACTGGCCCGGCTGCAAATTTACAAAATGTAACCGTGTTCGAAAAACAAGTAGTTTTTAGGTAAAGCTAAACCTAAAACCTAACCCCAACCCTAATCGTAACCTAATGCTAACCCCTAAACCTAACCTTTGAACCTAAAGTTAGGGGAAAAAAGTGATCCCATGAATTGAAACGTGCAACCACAACTTCCAAAACGAAAATAGCAAAGGTGAGAGTCGAATCGAAAACCTTCGCAAAATCAAACCTCAAACATTTCGCTAGGCTAGAAAGTCGGTGGCGATTGATTGACAAACTGAGCGTTTTATTGGAGTTGCTACTGTAGAAACAACTTGTTTTTCGAATACGGTTACATTTTGTAAATATGCTGCCCGGCTGCGTCAACGCTGACTGTGACATACTTAGTTGAGAATGCACTTGGTAACCTATCATTATTTTCATTTGGATTCCTGCGAATTTGGATCTGCTTTCTCATATATAAGTATTGTAAACAAGCCTGAGGAGCTGGTGTCAAACGAAATTTCTGACTTGCGAAATTTCTGACTGCACGCCATGTACGCATGCACAGAGTTACATTCTACATATCAACTACGCTGAGAAACTGATGATTAGGGCTTAGGGATTTGTGTTTAGGTTGAGTGTGTCGGGTTAGGGTGAGAAAAAGAAGAATAATGGAGGTCTTAGACTAAGTCCAAATTTTTTCAGTAGTTAGAGTCATTCCTGTACTATAGCTTGTTGTGGGTACCTGAGATGTAACCAAAATGTTTTAATTCACACAACACATATCAAAAAAGTAATTGCCAAATTTTTCTTTTTTCTGAGAAGTAAAATAAGTGCAAACAATAACAGGTCAGAAATTTCGTGGAAGTCACAAATTTCGCTTGACACCGGAACCCGGATCTGGAGTAGGAGCCAAGCAATAATGCATATTGAGATCTGGAGCCAGAGTGAAAAATATTTATTTAGTTGCTGGAGCGAAAGATGGAGCCGCAGGCTGAAATTTGGGTTCCGGTAAAATAGCCTATTTTGTTGAGCAAGTCAGGTGTACAAAGAATAGAATGGTTTCAATTCAATGGGCCAAGCCATTTTGGAGTTGGAGACAAAATTTTGAGATGTTGGAGCCTCAGCAGGAGCTGGAGGCAAATCTTTAGATGCCTGGAACTGGTGCTAGATTTGGAGCTTGAATTTTGAGTTACTGCTCCACAGCCCTGTTGTGAGCAGGAGCAGTAAAACAAGCCAGCTGCTGATTATGTCGAGAGATATGGTTATACGCAAAAGCCTGCCCTGCTAGGTCTACGCAGGTTGTGAAATGCCGCGTTCAAAATTTACTTGGTAAATTGTCATTATTTTCAGTTAGGATCTCTACGAACCTCGGCCCTGCTTTCTCATATGCAAGTAATGCAGCCTAAACACAGTTGCAACAACACGAGCTGCTCATTCGGTCTATAGATATCGAGTTACATATAAAAAGCTGCCCAGCTGGGTCTGCGCAGATTGTGAAATACTGAGTTGAAGAGTGCAGTTGGCAACCTGCTATTATTTTCGTAATGGTGCAACGATTTTTGGCTCAATCATTTAAAATTTTTCTCACATGTGAAGACGAATTTTTGTTTTTATTGAGACTGAAGAATTCCTAATTGCAACAAAAAACGAAATGGTTATTTATGTGGCTGTGGACCATTTGATCCAGACGTTGATTAATAATTTTTTTCCAGTAATCAGAGAACCATAAAATTTGAATAAAGACCAAAACCTGTGCTAAATACCTCATGATATTCACCCACATTTTTGCCATGCGTTTCAGTAACAAGATGTGCAGAATATCAAAGTTTGAAAAGCTTTTAAACTTCTTACCATAAGTTCCTTGTGGGACTCGTGACTAACATCTTTTGGTCTTGGCAATATTGTCATGCATAATTGTGAAAGTTGGATATGTGCGAAGTATTAGCAACACAACCATTACAACTTTGTCGGAAACCCATGTTTTATTTCATATACAATGAAAAAATATTATTTTTGGACAGATAGGTGTTTTTTTGAAAACGGCAACTTCCAGATAATAATCGTGAATATACGAATACAGGTTGCAACATTGAGGTATGCATCACCTAAATATCGTTTGGAACTAGAAAGCGTCGCCTGTGCAGTTTTTTTTGTAGTTGGTCTTCCCTTTGTTGTTCTGATAATTGTAAAAGCTCATTACCAGCGACTAACCGTTATTTACATCGTCATTTTCGCTTCAGATCCTATCGTTTTTTTATTGTTCTGCATCTGGTCTATTGCATTAAAACTTATCACTGCTGTAATTCTATATCATGATATTTCATTTCAAGTACGTGCTACCGAGTAGTATGACGTGGACGCGGTTTGGTTTACAACACGCCTGGAAAAGAAAAGTAGAAAACTTTTGCGCTAGTTTTGACCTCATCGCATATTTACGTTTTGTTATTTAGCGTCATTGATAGGGTTGCCAGATGACGGGTAGGCTATTTCACCGGCCTGGCCGGTATTTTACTGCCAATTTAGTAGAGTCCGGTAAAAGGCCGGTATTTTGATAATAAGTGCCCGAAGCCGGTATTTTGGAAATAAATGATTTGCCGTAACTTTGAAAAGAACAACCGTCGAATTTCATAAATTATAATGACTCTAGTAGTGAATCTTGTTAGGACAGTTCCTTCAGCGAAGTTTATTTGTTGCTGTTGAGGCAATCCTTGATGCGATTGTTACGTCACACACTCACCGAAATGTAATGATCCAGCCACATACGGGCAAATATTATTAATTATGCCTTAACAACATTCAATGTCTCTCTGTTTGCCCTGTGCCGCTTACGAATTACGACACAGCTTAGATCTGGCATCTGCCACTGTTGACAAAATGGTCGGTATTTTTACAAAACGCATCTGGCGACCCAGTCATTGATAAAGGTTAATCTGCACTGCCTTTCAACTACACTGGGGTGTAGGCGATCGTTCTGTTTGTTGCAATGTTATTGCAACGCACGCATGACGATATAACGGAAAAACCAAACGCACTGTCTGAATAGCATGAAATCAAAACATATAAGTTCAGCTCCACTGAAAGTGCAACCGATTGTCGTTCGTTGTATAATACTGCAGTTCAGTATATTTCAATTGTGTTTCTTCCACACTTTAGGTCAGGGGTGGAGAGTGTGAGGCACAGGGCCCAATGAGGCCTCTTAGAGCATTGAATATGGCCAGCATCAGGTTTTTCGTTAGAAAATCGCGTTGAAAGGAAGCTCCATGACAAGCAGATACTTAGAAGAAAAGAGAAGTCTGTCTCACATACATCATAGTTTTCTCTCATTATTTTTCTACTTAGGAAGACAACTCATGCGCCACGTGATAGTAAATAAGTTCTAAATCACCACTGGATTAAGTGAATAGACCAGTTTATAGATTTTGACTATCCACGTAGTCTATTCTAAGAGCTACATGACAAAAATCAGAATGGAGACCGTAATGGACAGTTCCGTGATGTGCCTTCGATACTTGCTTTTTATTTAACTTTTTTACCGTATGAGCCAGTTCTTTCAATCCACTACTTGGCCGCACTAGAACTCGGGGCAAGTGTTGTGCAGCCATTCGATTGTCACATTATTCAGAACAGTCAATCCATGTAATCCATGAGGAGGTCGATGAATTGTACATTGACGGACAACATGTTCAACGGTCTGTTCTTTTGCGTCACACTCGCAAGCCGCAGAAGGTTCAATATCCCATTTGTGTAAGCAGGATGCGGGGGCGGTTGGGTCGTACCCGCGCTGTTCTTTCCAGGAGGGTGGGTGCCGATGACGGGGACGAAAGTGCGGAGTCTCGTAGTAGGCGATTGCTTCAACAGTAACTCGCGACGAAAGTGTTCAAGCACACTGATTGTGGAAATCAAAACATCTTTCATTTTTAGCACTTCAAAGGAAATCATAATCCCTGCCCGGTGCTAAATCTAGCGAAATAGTTTCTTGAAAAACGTGAAGAATCGCATAAGTGATTGATATTCCCGACGCAACTCCATTGCGCGTTAATTTTCTCACCTCTGTCACTTACTCAAAAGGCGTGCGAGACTAGTTCGAGCATAGAAAAAAAGAACAGAGCTATGTTTGCAATTCTAGAAATAAATGAAGAAAAATCTCCATCGTCTCACTCACAGAAGTCACCGCGGTGAGCACAACAAATCTACGTCACAAACGAAAAAAATTGTTATTCTGAATATAATTTAAAGCTTTGTATGCGGACCCGAAATCGTCGCAAAACATTTTGGCAAAATTAAGCCCAAACCTGGCCAGAAACCCGGCCCGACCCGAAAAGCCCGATTTTTCAACTCCCATCTTGATGACATGAAGTTCCGCAACCTAACAATCCATTTGAGGAACTTCCGTGACGTAACAATCCCTCATTTCCATCACTGACTCTGAGACAGGATTTTTCGTATTTTCATTCAGACACGATAACATGCACCGGTAGAAAGCAGGGTTTTGAGGATTTTGTTGTTGCGTTGTCATAGCAAGTGTCTAGAAAGTGATGCAAGTGGTCAACAAAATGTTGCACGTAGCAATCATTGTCAATTGTATTCAATAATCAAATAACAAATATATTAAGTGTGGAAGGAAGTATCAATAATGCAGTGATGTTGTGCAAAAACGCGTTTTTATGTTCTTTTGTACTGCTACTGACAATGCAGATGTTGACATTGGTTCTGAGATTGACATCATTCCGTTTAAAATAAAAATAAAAATTTTGATTTAGGTTTTGAAACTTGATTCATATTAAACCTTCTACGTTTCAAACTTTGGTTGAAGCAAGATTAACTGGAGAACGTGGAACCCCAGGTAAGAGAATGTTTTCCATGTTGCTTTTAAAGACAGCTGAAGTGAATCTTGCGTAAATGTTCTTGGCGCATCAATCTCACAAACAAATTCGTTCGAAGCATTTTTCGTTATTTTTTAAAGATAGCGGTGATGACTCCCTTATAACTACGCAGTATAAGAGATCGCTTAAAACTTTGAGGGTGATAAGGGGCCAAACAACATTTTTGAGCTCTTTGTTTCGAAACAAAAAAACAAGTAATTTTTTTCCTCCGTAGGACTTAATAAAACAAAAAATGACCTATGAAATAGGGTGATGGGCGATGGCTCCTTCTCCCAACCTCAACGTTCCTTCTGTGGTTTTATCGTGGTTACTGGGAAGCTTGGAGGGTGCATTATCAATTACTGGCTTCTATCCAACAAAGAAAATATGCTTCTTTATATTTAGCGCTGTATGTCCTACCTTCCAAGTTAAGCAACTTGCAGACAAGGCAAACAGTATGTTGAATGGAAAATCACACTAATACCTTGTCCAAGTTCAAAGCTACAGGTTGAGTGATTACTCCATGTCTGCTATTATTAAGCATAATTAAGGGAACAAAATATCGTGAGCCCTGTTTCATGAGGAACCTTGCATTTGAAGACAAAACAAGGGCTTAAATTGTAAATCAGCTGTTTTTCTTCATGTTTTCTTACGTAAATTTGTGAAATTTCAAGGAAAAATAAATCTACGTACTGTGGGTTGGGAGAAAATGTGTTATTGGACTGTGCATGTGTGAAGGTTGCCCGGTATTGCTGTAAAATGATAATATAAATCAATTCGCGTTCACATGTTGTCACTACATTAAGCAATATGTTGTCGAAACAACCAGAAATGAGTTTTTTGGTACGGTTAAATTTGTAGTTTAAACCGGCTAAGTGGTACAGGTGGTTGAGCACGAGCCATCAAAGCTGATAGACTGGATTCCCATTCGGGTCAAACCGAAGACTTGAAAAACTGTACTTGCGGTCTGTCCAGCCTAGTGGTCGTCTTTGAAGGGCGTGTGCAAGGAAACGGT